>ODAK010002784.1_pt1 | contig 18333 bp, 14 predicted proteins | sample 1539591 | NCBI WGS metagenome assembly ODAK01 (sample SAMEA3539303, study PRJEB22396) | soil metagenome | biome: tundra; feature: field; material: soil | place: USA | collected 2010-05 | depth 0.15 m | reverse complement strand
CTTAGCTCTTATCACCTCCGCGGCTCCCTGAGTGAGTTTGGTGCGCGTAATCAATAGCGCCATTTCCGCAGGCCAGTTGAGCTCCCTAATTTTGTTGAGTTGCATTTGAACATGCTCGATTATTGAGCCGCTTACAGACCTTGCGCCGGAAAGCGACGAAATACTAGAGGTCTGAGGACTGCGAATAGACGTACAGATGAGCTATACAGAGCAGCGACACTAGCTTGGATGTGTACCGACGTAGCCAATTCCCTCAGCCCTGCTCTATACCCAGTTCCTGCCCCGATTCTAGTCAGGACGAGTCCGCTTAGACAGTAATCATGTAGCTCGGGGAGCTGGCACTACGTTCTCAAACTCATGTAGCGTCTGGGGCAATGCAATTCGCATCATATACCGCCCGAAGGATTGAGCCAGGTGCTCTTTGTAGGGCGGCACCAAGCGGAGCCGACTTCCTAGGCGTTCTGCCTGCCTAGTGCACGCACCGACATCTATAAGAAACAAATAGTGAAAGTTTATGATCGACCAAGAAAAATTGGGAGGCCCTTCAAATTCAGGTAGAAGGAAGTAAGCCCAGTCCGTCCCTTGGACTAGCGCCTTACGGAATGCTTTAGATCGTGCCCTATCAGTACTGTTGGCGGCCGATTGATAATCACTAATATCCGCAAGTAGGACTTCTTGAAGTTTGCTATTTTCAAGATCACATGTCTGCGATAGCACTACGTAGTCACCACGTCCTAGCCTGATACGAAAGCCGCCGGGAGCATTGTCATCTTGCACAGCCCGTGGTGCCGAGATATTGGTAAGGACGTCACCCTGCTCAAGCTTTGGCCCCGATACGACCTCATACCAATCTGATCCAGCAGAGTTCTTACTCGCGACTGGTCCGCCGTCTGGGGCGATTGGAGTGGTCACTGGAACGTTACTCGTAGAGTCCGATTGCTGATTCGTCGTACTCGTCAAAGATGACGATCCTGGGACGGTCCTCCTCAACCAGGAAAGGACCTTCAAGAGAAGCTTCCTCACGCCATCCCTCGGAAATGATGAAGGGTTCATAGAATTCGGGTTGCGAGATCGTCTGTCGTACGATTACTGAGGGCATTAGATCAAGACGGTCGAGATTGAGACTGTAATCTATCTCGAAATCCCCAGCTTTGAAGGGTTCATAAACACGCTGAGCCCTCACGAACGATGTCTCAGCTATCGATGGTCCGGTCGCGCCAGTCTGAGGCACAGGCGACAGTGCCAGCGAGCTAAGGACTATGTAGGGAGCTACCGCACTTAGAGACGAGGTTGATATTCGTACCGTCATTTGAATAGCTCCCGGGTAGCATCAGTAATGAGCGACTCAAAGATCGAGTTCTCCGTGGCCTTAATCTCTACGGTTTTCGCTATGGCATCATTTGCGCCAACTGGCTCCTCGAAGTTATATGTAAGGTCAATATCAAGAAGAAACGCCGCGGTATCTTTGGGGGCGGCGAGCGATGCGAAATTTAGCGCCAGGTCAAGTGGACTAGAGTTGTGCTTCGCGCCTGTTCTATAGAAGAAACCAGTAATAGTCCCGTCGAAGCTAGGCGGAAGCGCCTCAGCCGTACTCATATAGTTAAAGTAATTTTCCAAACTAAATTCTGTAGTATTTATCTCAATTTTATTTATGTACCGGACTGAGACAGTTCTAAATGTCGGGTTCGTTTGCAGAGTTTCAAGTGCGACCGGCAAACTATAATTTATCCGGGGGAGCATATCTTCCTCAAATCCGACATATGGCCTGGCGCGGTGAATACTGATTACCTGAGGCCCAACTGATAGCCTGGACTGATTTTCCGTATCAGCAAAGACAACTCTCTCAACCGGAGCCAAGGTAATACCTGGCGCCTCGGCTGCAGGCAGCGAAGCCAAGTTGGCTTGAAGAACCTGTTGCTGCATAGGCATCGCAGGATAACGGTCCCTAAATTTCTCGAAGAGACGACGAGGCGTATCCGAATCCCAGCTAGATGACTGAGCCAAGGTGAACTGGCAGATTGCTTCCTCAATCGGAGGATGTCTGTACTTTGTCCTCATCCCCATCTTCTCCTTAAAAGAAAGCCCTGCTGCGCCTACGGCGCGTCACCGGACTGACCCGCACGTCATTATATTTAAGACTACTGTACGCGGTCACCGCAAGGGTCTGACCACATTTATTCAGGAACGCCGCAGTTATCCGAAGTCAATAGTGGTCATGGTCACGGAACAAGCGCTGAATACTGTCCTACGTCTCGGGACATTTGTCACCCGCAGCGGAGGCACTTGCGGTTGACGCTCAAAGCTTCTGAGGTCCTAGATCTGTGAGAGCAGCTTCGACGGAGTAGTAGACCGCTGCGCCAAGAGATCAGAGGATCGACCCAGACGGTCACACTGTCGTAGTGAGAGTAGGTACCGGTTGGCGGTATGCGGGTGGAAGTAAGGGGCCCTGGCAGGACACGTCTGCCGTTAGGTTCCGCAGCAGCCGGGTTCGAGGGAGGGGGCCGAGCAGGGCACGGACGTGGCCACGTCGCCGGGGAAGGTCTAACTTAAAACGGCTGGAACCGTCACCCTGACGCGGAAGAGGTCCGTGGTTCAAGTCCACGTAGCCCTCAGCGCCGATTAGACAACCCCGCCCAGGCCAGCCCTAGATGATGTAGCGACAGACGCGATGAACTAGACGCCACATAGCCCGCGCGGTTAACGTGTGCTTAGAGGAAGTATCCGCCGGCCCACTGGAAGTGCTGGTCCCGGAGCCTGACCGCGTTGCGGATCGCCGCCGGGACATCATCGCTGTACCCGACATCCAGCGGCAGGCTCGGCCCGGCCAGCCGGGCGCCGAGCTGCTCCCGGCGCAAGAACGAGGCCAGCCCGCCCGGGACCCGGCACCAGCGCCACCGCCCGGCCGATGATGAGCCGCTCGAGAGTCTCGCGGGTGAGCAGGGCCGGGCAGGACAGCAGCACCTGAAGGGACTGCGGGGTAACCGGGTCAGAGGTGGCCGGGGTAGGGTCGCCGGGTCCGAGATGTCGGCCGAGCCGGCGGGGTCAGGGTCGGGGGTGCCGCCGTGGTGGCCGTGGCGGGCGAGCTGGACGCAGAGCCGGACCAGGTCGACCAGCAGCTCAACGACGCCCCCATCCCGCACCGCCCGTACCACTAACGAGCCAGCTTCGTCGCGCGTCAGGTGTGCCGGCCGGTGAGGGCTACGGTGACGCCGACGCCGATCATGGCGAGCCCGCCCGCGCCGCCGACCAGCTCGAACCGGCGCGGGGACCGGGCGAACCAGGCCCGGACCGCGCTGGCCGCGAACCCCCAGGAGCAGTCCGAGATCGCGCCGATCACCACGGAAACCAGCGCCAGCACCAGCATCTGCTCCGGCACGTACCCGTAAGCGCGGTCCACGAACTGGGGCAGGATCGCGCCGAACAAGATGTAGGCCTTGGGGTTGGTGATGCCCACGACGGCGCCGTCCCGCAGCGCGCGCCAGGCGTCCTGCGGCCCCGAGGCCGAAGCGAACGTCCCGGCCAGGGACCCACGGTGGCGGATCGCGTAGATGCCGAGCCAGACCAGGTACAGCGCGCCGGCCACCTTGACGATCACGAACACCTGGGCTGACCGCTGGAGCAGCGTGCCCAGGCCGACCGCCACGCACGCCGCCACCACGTAGTTTCCCGCGGCGTGGCCGCAGGCGGTGGCCAGCGCGGTGCGCCGCCCGTGCGCCAGCGCCCGCCCCACCACGAACAGCACCCCGGGCCCGGGGATGACGATCAGCACCAGCGAGGCCAGCGCGAAGCCGAGCAGGTGCCCGGCCGAGATCACGGCGGCACCAGCAGCTCGCGCCCCGCCGAGCGCAGCTCGGCCACCGAACGCACGCCAAGCAGGTGCAGGGTCCGGTTGAACTCGTCGGCCAGAATGTCGAGGACCTTGTCCACTCCAGGCTCGCCGCCGACCATCAGCCCGTAAAGGTAGGCGCGGCCGATCGCGCAGGCGTCCGCGCCCAGGGCCAGCGCGATCGCGATGTCGGAACCGTGCCGGACGCCTGAATCCACCAGTACGGAGATATCGGGCCCGACCGAGTCGCGGACCGAGGCGACCAGGTCGATGGGCGATACCGCCCGGTCGAGCTGACGCCCGCCGTGGTTGGAGAGCTGCACGCCGTCCGCGCCGAGAGAGACCGCGCGTTGCGCGTCGGCCGGCGAGAGCGGCCCCTTGAGTATCAGTTTGCCGGGCCACCTGTCCCGCAGAATGGCGATGTCGTCCCAGCTCGCGGCCGGGTTGAACAGCGCGCCGGTGCCCTCGATGGTCAGCGCGGCGTGCCCGGCGAAGTTGGCGAAGTCGATGGCCTCGCCGCGCAGCATCCGGATCCAGTAGCCCGGCCGGCCCGCGATGCTGGCCAGGGTCCGCGCGGTGAGCGCGGGCGGGATGACGAGCCCGTTCCTGTGGTCCCTGGTCCGGCGCCCGGTGACGATCGTGTCGACGGTGACCATGAGCACCCTGTAACCGGCCGCGGCGGCCCGGTCAACCAGTTCCTTGTTCACCCCGCTGTCCTTCAGGAGGTAGAGCTGGAACCACAGATCGGGCTGCGCGGCTTCCGCGACCGCCTCGATCGTGGTGGTCGCCATGGTGGACAGCGTGTACGGCAGCCCGTGCCGCTGCGCCGCGCGCGCCGCGCCGATCTCCCCCGCCGGGTGCATCATCCGCGTGTACCCGGTCGGGGCGAGCACCAGCGGCAGCGGGAGAACCCTGTCCAGAACCCGTGTGGTGGTATCCACCGTGGTGATCTCCGGCAGCGCGCGAGGCAGGAACCGCCACCGCCGGAACGCCCGGGCGTTAGCCGCCAGCGACACTTCCTCGTCGGCGCCGCCGTCGACGTAATCGAAGATCGGCCGCGGCATCAGCCGGCCTGCCGCGGTGCGCAGATCGCCGATGTTATGGCAGGCCGACAGCCTTCTGCGGGCTGCGTCGAGCTCGACCGGCTTCATCTGGATCAAGCGGCGTATCTCCGATGCCCTCATGTCCCGCACGATACGCGCCGCCGCCCGACCGCGAAACCGCTCCGCCCGTCCGGCGCAGGCCACCCAAGCCATGTACATTAAATCGACCGGAATTATCGTATTACCAATCAAGCACGCGGTACGATCGGTCCTTGGAGCATGAAGGGAAGGACGATGTCACTGCGCTTCCACTGGTTCCTCCCGACCAATGGCGACGGCCGGGACATCGTCGGCGGCGGCCACGGTGTCGCCACCGGCACCGCGGGCACCATCCGGCCCGCGACCCTCGCCTACCTAGGTCAGGTCGCCCGCACCGCCGAACAGCTCGGCTTCGAGGCCGCCCTCACCCCGACCGGCGCGTGGTGCGAGGACGCCTGGCTGGTGACCGCGATGCTCACCGAGGTCACCGAGCGGCTGAAGTTCCTGGTGGCGTTCCGCCCCGGCCTGATCTCGCCGACGCTGTCCGCCCAGATGGCCGCCACTTTCCAGCGGCACTCCCATGGCCGCCTGCTGCTCAACGTGGTCACCGGAGGCGAAGCCACCGAGCAGCAGGCCTACGGCGACTTCCTGGACAAGGCGCAGCGGTACGCGCGGTGCGCCGAGTTCCTGGACATCGTGACCCGGCTGTGGCGCGGCGAGACCGTCAGTCACGACGGCGAGCACCTGCACGTCGAGGGCGCGCGGCTGGCCCGCCTGCCCGATCCGGTGCCCGACCTGTACTTCGGCGGATCGAGCGCCGCCGCGGGCCCGGTCGCGGCCAGGTACACCGACGTCTACCTGACCTGGGGCGAGCCGCCCGAGGCCGTCAGCAACAAGCTGCGCTGGATGGACAGCCTGGCCCGCGAGGCGGGACGCAAGCTGCGCTACGGCATCCGGCTGCACGTCATCAGCCGGGACACCGCCGACGAGGCCTGGCGGCAGGCCAGGCGGCTGATCGAAGGCGTCGACGAGGCGATGATACGCAAGGTGCAGGAGGGGCTCGCGCACAGCCAGTCCGAAGGCCAGCGCCGGATGCGCGAGCTGCACGGCGGCTCACCGGACAACCTCGAGGTCTCGCCGAACCTGTGGGCCGGCGTCGGGCTGCTCCGCGGCGGCGCCGGGACGGCGCTGGTCGGCAGCCACACCGAGGTCGCCGACCGGATCGAGGAGTACGCACGGCTCGGCCTGTCCGAGTTCATCCTGTCCGGCTACCCGCACCTGGAGGAGGCGTACTGGTTCGGCGAGGGCGTCCTGCCTATCCTGCGCTCGCGCGGCCTGTGGGCCCACCCGGCGCCGGACAGCGTCGATACGACCGTGAACGCGACCCCGTTCGCCCCGACGTCCGGACCCGCGGCTGATCCCCGGCGCCATCCAGCCGCCGCATCGTAAGAAAGACTTTCAGGCCGAACGATCCGTGGCACCACATCCACCGACGAACCTTTTCGCGAACGGAGGCAGGCGCATGCGGATCGCCGTGATCACCGGCAACCCCAAGCCGGGGTCCCGCACCCAGGGCGTCGCCCTGGCCGTAGCCGACACCCTCGCCGCCGAGCTGGACCCCTCCAGCCCGCCGCCCTCCACCGGGCTGGCCTCCGCTGGGCTGGCCTCCACTGGGCCGGCCCAGCTGGTCATCGACCTGGCCGAGCACGCCTCGAGCCTGTTCGAGCCGTCCGCCGCCGAACTCTCCCGGCTGAGCGCCGAGGTCGCCGCCGCCGACATCGCCATCTTCGCGTCGCCGACCTACAAGGCCGCCTACACCGGCATGCTCAAGGCCTTCCTGGACCGCTACGGCAGCAACGGCCTCGCCGGTACCGTCGCGGTTCCCGTCATGACCGGCGGCTGGCCCGGCCACCTGCTGGCGGTCGAGGTCCACCTGCGTCCCGTCCTGGTCGAACTCGGCGCCACCGTCCCCGCTCGCGGCCTCTACGTCACCGAGCCCGAGTTCGCCACCCTGGACGCGGCCATCGCCGCGTGGGCCAAAACCGCCGTCCCGCTGATCCGCCGCGCCCTGAACCCAGGCTGAGGGCGCACGCCACCCGGCCGTCGTCGTAGCCTGACACGCTGTCAGCCTACGCCGGCGGACTCTGCGGGGCCGCCGGGGCCGCCGGGGCCGCGTCGGTGTTCGTGATCCTGAACTCGGCTTCGAGCATGTCCATGGCCTTGATGAACGCGGCCCGTTCGCCGGTGTCCAGCCGGTCGAGCACCCGGGCCAGCGGGGCCGACGCTCCGTCCAGCCAATCCTCCACCGCGAGCCGGGATTCGGGCCTGATCTGGACGATCGTGCGCCGCCGGTCAGCCTGGTCCGCGGACCGCTCCACCAGCCCGGCTTGATCCAGTTCGGCTAGGGCGCCGCTGACCGTGGACAGGCTCAGGCCGAGCCGTTCAGCGAGTGTGCCGACGCTCAGCGGGCCATCGCGCAGGTACTCAAGCGCGGCGACGTGGCGGGGGCTCAGGGGCACGCCAGTCTCCGGCACGGCCTGGTCCTGGTACCGCCGTATCCCGCGCATGACCCGCGGGAACAGGCGCATCAGGCGCAAGCACGCCGCCGAATGCCTGGCCGCACTCGGTTCCGTCGCCACCCCACCGTCCTTTTGACGTCGCCCACGCCACTATATATGGTTCGGATAGCCAAACTATTTGGCCATGCAACCTAAATTAACCATGAGGAGCCGCTATGACCGCACCCTTGCAAGAGAAGACCCTGGCCGCGCAGCTGGCCGACGGCTCGCTGGCGGGCACCTGGACCCTTGACCCGGCGCGGTCCACCGTCGCGCTGAAGTCCAAGAGCATGTGGGGCCTGGTCCCGGTCAAGGGCACGTTCACGGACGTGACAGGCGCCGGGGCCGTCTCACCGACGGGGGAGGTCACCGGCCAGATCACGGTGGCGACCACCTCGCTGGACACCAAGAACGCCCGCCGCGACAAGCACCTGCGCTCGAAGGACTTCTTCCTCGCCGATGAGCACCCGTCGATCACCTTCGCCGTGGCCAAGCTCACGCCCGCCGCCGATGGCGTGACCGTCGAGGGAAGCCTCACCGTCCGGGGCCGCACTAACCAGGTCACCTTCACCGCGTCCCCCGCCCCGGTCGCGGACGGTGCCGTGGCGCTCGACGCGACGGTCGAGGTGGACCGGTCACACTACGGCCTCACCTGGAACCAGCTCGGCATGGCGTCCATGCACAACACCATTACGCTGCACGCGGTCTTCACCCGGGACTAAGCCTCGCTGACCCCTGCGAACCCGGCCGTCGAGTCACGGCCGGGACCGCCTCGGCGGCATCCTCCACGAGTACCGGCATGCCACTTAACCTGCACGGATGAGATTTTCGGCAAGTACAACGTCCTGGAGATCCCCGACATCGTCGGCATGGACCCCGATCCGCGCGCCGCCCTCGACGCCATCTTCGGCCTGCTCAGGCATGGCTTTTGGCCTGCGCAATGAGGTCTCCCAGCGTTCGCTCAGCGGTTTGCGGGTCGGGGGATAGCCGCGCGATGGGCCTGGGCGCGCACACCCGGGGCACGAATGGGCGTCCAGCCGCGCCCACGGCGCCGTGTCGGGGCGATCGCGGCCGGGCCCGCATAGTTCCGCCGTTCCCGGCCGTCGGCCCGCGTGTGGCCGCCCTCGATGTACCTCCGATGTACTTCCGGCAGCCTTTTGTACCTGGCCGGGACTGGCGCGGTGATGGTGGCGGGGCCGGTGATCCAGGCTGAGACTGCGGGCCGTCACGGTTCCCAGCGGACTTGCCGGTGCAACGAGCAAACGTGGAGCAACCACGGGCCAAAAATGGCCTTCACGAGGGGAACCGAAATATATATAACCCCAGGTCAGAACGGGTGCTCCGCCAGGGACTCGAACCCCGAACCCGCAGATTAAGAGTCTGCTGCTCTGCTCGCTAGCCGGTGCCGGCTAGTGCCGGAACGCACCATGACGTGCCGGAATGTGCGGCGCCCCTCAAGATCCGGTGCCGCCTAGTACCGGCCGCTACCGGGCCGTACCGCGACATCCGAGCAAACATGGAGCAAACATGGAAACCACAAGGTCTAGACCAATATAGAAGGGGTCATCACGACAACCGCGTAACTGGTTTACGGTTGTCCGGGGACCGCGGCGCGGGAGCCGCTCGAGCGGTGGACACGCTCCGTAACTCCCGTCGCGTCGGGCCCGCAGCCGGGCGTGGTCGTGGTATTGACTGTTCATGTACCTGCGATAGTCCTCCTGTGTCCCCTTCGGTGATGCCCGAGACCCTCAGTAATAGTAAGTGCGGGTAAGACATGAGAACATCGGCTGGCTCAAGGCGTCGCAGGTCAACTGCCGTGACGGAGTATTGGCACCCCACAGGCTCCGGCCGGTGCCCCGTAGAGCACCCCTTCCTCGGCCCGCAGGTAGGGAACGAGGTCCGAGTCCAGGAACGACGCGAGCTCATCAACGGCGGTGCCGACCTTGCCGTGTTCCCGCCGGGCTTGCTCAAGCGAGCCGACCCGCACGGACAGCTCCTCCGCGAGCCTCGCGTGATCGACGATGATCCTGGCTGGCGAGAGGTCCTCGCGGGTGATGCTCACGGCTGGCGTCCATCCGTAGTCCCGGCAGCGTCACCGGGCTCCGGCCGGCGGGTGACCTGCACCCGCCACCGGCCCGGCCCCTCCTGCAGGTAGGCGAAGCCGTAGCCGCCAGGGCTGAGCCCGTCCATCCGCCGCCAGACCGGGCACGGGTCGTATGCCGAGCGCAGCTCGACCCGCTCACCGCGATGCAGCCGCAGCAGCCGGTCCACGGCCGCGTCGATGGCCTGGCCGGCCGGAAGCGCGTCCAGGTCGATCACCGGTCCCTCGGTCAGTGGGTACCACTGATGAGGGCGCCCGCCGATGACACTGGTCGCTGGCACCCTCTCCGGCGCTGCGGCCGCTGCCAGCAGTGCCTCCTCGGCGGCGAGGTGGCGCTCAAGCTGGCCGACCAGATCCCGGGTGGCGGTGGCGATCTGCGCGGCAGAGAACCTGCCCTCGCCGGCCGCCGCGCGCTCCAGCAGGTCGGCCGCGGCATGCAGCCGAGCGTGGTCGCGGCCCAGCCGGTCGAGGCCCGGCGGCGCGTCGTGGGCGGGGAACAGGAGCCATTCCTCGTCCGCGGCCTGGCGCAGCACCTCCGCCCGGAGGTAGCCGAGCAGCGCCTGCAGCTCCGCGGCGGGCCATCGGCCCTCGGCGGCCGCTGCTAGCAGGTCCCTGGCGCGGCTCGTCACCTGCCGGAGCAGCAGCTCGTGTTCGCTGGCCAGCGTGAGCGGCGTGGCGGCCGGCACCGCCGGATAGGGCTCGTATGTCTCGGTCACGGTCATCGCGGATCACTTCCTGCTCTCATTATTACTATGTGACTTGTATAAAACAAGGAAGCTGGCGTGTGACCTACCGCACCGGGGCTGCGCACGAGGACCGCGCAGCCAGGAGGCGCGCTGTCAGGCCGTCCGGGGCCAGTAGGGAGGGCACGGGCATGGGACGGCGCGGGGAGTTTCGGCGGCCAGGAGTCCCGCCGGGGTTTGCGGGCCGGCTCAGGTTAGTACCGCACGCCGATCTTGCGCCACCGGCGCCCGCTGGTGCCGGGCTCGGCGGGCGGGGCGGCCTGGCGGGAGCGGTAGACGATGTAGGGGCGCCACAGGTACCACAGCGGGTAGCTCCAGGCGTGCACGAGCCGGCTGAACGGCCACACTGTCCAGATGAGCCACGCGGCGGTGACGTGGACCTGGTAGATGAGCGGCGCGTGCGCGATGGCGGTTACGTCGGGTGACCCGGCGAACAGGCCGCGGAACCAGGGCGCGACCGTGGTCCGGTAGTTATAACCGTGGCCGAGCAGGTTGACCCCGATCGTGGGGGCGATGCCGGTGAGGATGACGAGCAGCAGCAGGATCAGCGCCAAATAGTCCACGGGGCTGGTGGTGGCCCGGACCCGCGGGACGAGCAGCCGGCGGCTCGCCAGCACCACCACCCCGCCGATGACCAGGACGGCGGCGAGAGTGCCGGCGCCCGCGGAGAACCAGCGGTAGACGTTCTCGGGAATGCCGACCGCCTTGGTCCACCGCTCCGGGATGAGGACGCCGATGACGTGGCCGCCGATGGCGGCGAAGGTGCCGTAGTGGAACAGCGGCGACCCCCACTTGAGCATGCGGCGCTCCTGCAGCTGCGTGGAGCGGCTGGTCCAGCCGAACTGGTCGTAACGCCACCGCCACACGTGCCCGACGATGAACACCCCGAGCGCGAGGTAGGGCAGGACGACCCACCAGAACACTTCTGCGCCGGTGGCTGTCACGTCTGGGTTCCGTAACCGCTCAGGTACTCCGGCGGGGCGAACGGCTCCAGTCCGACTTCCTCTCGCGGCGGGCCGGCCTCCCACGCGTTATGCACGAGCCCGGTCTCGCGGCGGCCGAGTCTGGGCAGCAGGGCGCATACCGCGGCGACGACATCGACATAGGGCGTGCCCGCCTGCTCGAGGGCGCGCCGCAGCAGTTCGACGTCGGCCCGGTGCGCGCGCAGCAGGCTTTCCCCGCGCGGGGCGAGCGCGGCGAAGTCGAGCACCATGGGCAGGTAGTCGGGCAGTTCGTCGTCGCTGGGCTGCAGGCCGGCGGCCCGGTAGGCGGTCTTGAAGGTGAGCATGGACATGCCGCGCTTGCGGGTGTCGCCGTAGCGGTAGTAGCTCAGGTACAGCGCGCAGCGGCGGCGCAGGTCGAATGTCTCGACGTAGTGCTGGCCAACCTGGGTCGGCGGCGTCGCGCGCAGCCAGAGCAGGAACCGTGCGAACGCTTCCCTGCTCGCTCGCGGGGAGGCCTGCGCCGCGGCCGCGTCGAGTTCGCCGATGCCGTCGAACAGCGCCGTCGTCGGGTACTGCAGCAGTACCGAGGCCAGCTTGTACGGGCTGACCGGGCCCGGGCTGGCGTTCACGAAGCGCCCCGGTCGGGGAAAAGGCCCGGGGCGCTGCCCTGCCCGTTCCAGCCGAGCAGGTTGAAGTGAGTCCGGCCGTCGCCGGCGCGAAAGCTGTGGTCCTCGCCGGGCGGGGCGGCTGGCTGGTAGCTCTGGATGCCGTGCGGGCCGGCGCCGCCCATGCCGGGCCCGCCGTCGGTGTCCAGGCTGCAGAACAGCTGCTCGTGCTGGCCCATCAGGGCACCGGCGTCCTCGGCGTGCGCGGGCGGGATTACGTAACGGTCCTCGTACTTGGCGATCGCGAGCAGCCGGTAGAGGTCCTCCAGATCCTCGACGCTCGCGCCGACCGAGGCAGGCAGGTTCTCATCGAGGTCCAGCCCCAGCTGCCCGGCCCGCTGGATCGCCCGGACGGCGGCAAGCTTGCGCAGCACGGTGCGCACCGTGTCGGTCCGCCCGGCGGTGAACAGGTTGGCGAGGTACTCCATCGGGATGCGCAGCGAGTCGATGGTGGCGAAGACTCGGTCAGGGTCGCCCGGGTCGTACCCCTGGGCGTGGACGACGTCGGCGACCGGCGACAGCGGCGGGATGTACCAGACCATCGGCAGGGTGCGGTACTCCGGGTGCAGCGGCAGCGCGACCCTATGACGTACGGCCAGCTCATACACCGGGGAGCGCTGCGCCGCGGTGATCCAGTCGTGCGGGATGCCCGCCTTTGTGGCGTCGGCCTGCACGGCGGGGTCGTGTGGGTCGAGGAAGACCGCGAGCTGCGCCTCGTAGAGGTCCTGCTCGTCGCGGGTGGTCGCGGCCGCGAGCACCTTGTCCGCGTCGTAGAGGAACAGGCCCAGGTAGCGGAGCCGGCCCACGCAGGTCTCCGAGCAGATCGTCGGCTGGCCAGACTCGATGCGCGGGAAGCACATCGTGCACTTCTCGGCCTTGCCGGTGCGGTGGTTGAAGTACACCTTCTTGTAGGGGCAGCCGGACACGCACATCCGCCAGCCGCGGCAGCGGTCCTGGTCGACCAGCACGATCCCGTCCTCTTCCCTCTTGTACATCGCGCCGGACGGGCAGGACGCGACGCAGGACGGGTTGAGGCAGTGCTCGCAAATGCGCGGCAGGTAGAACATGAAGACCTGCTCGAACTCCATCTTGACCCGATCTTCGAGCCCGGCCAGGTTCGGGTCGCCGATGGCGTGCTCGGGTGCGCCGGCGAGGTCGTCGTCGAAATTGCTGCCCCACTTGACGTCCATATCCTTGCCCGTCAGCGCAGAGATCGAGTGCACGCTGGGGTTGCGGGTACCCGGCGGGGCCTGGATCAGGGTCTGGTAGTCGTAGGTCCACGGGTCGCCGTAGTCATCGATCGTGGGCAGATCCGGGTTGTAGAAGATCGAGGCGAGCTTGCGGGCCCGGCCGCCCGCCTTGAGCTGCAGGCGCCCCCTGCGGTCCAGTGTCCAGCCGCCGTGCCACCGTTCCTGGTCCTCGTACCGGCGCGGGTACCCGACGCCCGGCTTGGTCTCGACGTTGTTAAAGTAGACATACTCGGTGCCCGGCCGGTTCGTCCAGACCTGCTTGCACGTCACCGAGCAGGTGTGGCAGCCGATGCACTTGTCGAGGTTCATTACCATCGCGACCTGCGCCATGATCCGCATCAGCTGCCCGCCGCCTTCCGCCGTGTCACCGCAGCCCGGCCCGGCATCAGTACTGCACCTGCTGGGAGCGGCGGCGGATCACGGCGATCTCGTCGCGCTGGTTGCCGGTCGGCCCGTAGTAGTTGAAGGCGAACGACAGCTGGCCGTACCCGCCGATCATGTGGGTGGGCTTGATGACCAGCCGGGTCAGCGAGTTGTCCGACCCGCCGTGCCAGCCGGAGACCTCCGACTTCGGGGTCATCAGGTGCCGGTCCTTGGCGTGGTACATGAACACCGTGCCCTTCGGCATCCGGTGGCTGACCACGGCCCGGCAGGCGACCACCCCGTTGCGGTTGTAGGCCTCGATCCAGTCGTTGTCGCTCACGCCGATCGTTGCTGCATCCTGCGGGCTCATCCAGATCACCGGGCCGCCGCGGAACAGCCGCAGCATGTGCAGGTTGTCGGCGTACTCGGAGTGGATCGACCACTTCGAGTGCGGGGTGAGGTAACGGACGGTGAGTTCCGGGCGGCCGTCCTCGGCCAGGCCCTGGGGGCCGAAGTGCCGGGCGTAGTCCAGCGGCGGCCGGTAGGCCGGCAGCGCCTCACCGTATTCGGCCATCCAGTCGTGGTCGAGGAAGAAATGCATCCGCCCGGTCAGGGTGTGCCACGGCTTCTTGCGCTCGACGTTGACCGTGAACGGCGCGTACCTCCGGCCGCCGGTCTCGCTGCCGGACCACTCCGGGGAGGTGATCACCGCCCGGGGCTGGACCTGCGTATCGGCGAAGGTGATGTGCTCGCCGGCCCGCTCGGCGGCCAGGTCGGCCAGGTTCACGCCGGTGCGCTTCTCCAGTTCCTGCCATGCCTGGACCGCGACGGCGCCGTTGGTGGTGCCCGACAGGGCCAGGATCGCCTCGGCCAGGTGCACGTCGCGGGCCAGCGACGGCCGCCCGTCGGCCACGCCGCCGCGCACGGCGCCGTTGGCGCGGCGCAGGTAATCCACCGCCCCCGCCGGCACCCACGTAATGCCCTTGGTGGTGGTCCCGAGGGTGTCTGTCAGCGGCCCGAGGGCGGCCATCTTCTCTGCCACCGCCGCGTAGTCCCGCTCGACCGTGATCAGCCGCGGCATGGTCACTCCGGGCACCGGCTCGCATTCCCCGGCCTTCCAGTCGGCCGCCCGCCCGCCGGGCTGGGCGAGCTCGTCGGGGGTGTCGTGCATGAGCGGGGCGGCGATCACGTCGGTGCGGGTGCCCAGGTGGGTCGCGGCGAGCCGGGAGAACTCCTCGGCGATGAGCCGGAACGCGTCGAAGTCGGTGCGGGTCTCCCAGGGCGGCGCGATGGCCGGGTTGAACGAGTGCACGAACGGGTGCATGTCGGTGGTGGAGATGTCGTGCTTCTCATACCAGGTCGCGGCCGGCAGCACCACGTCCGCGTAGGTGCAGGTGCTGGTCATCCGGAAGTCGATCGCGGTCAGCAGGTCCAGCTTGCCGCGCGGTGCCTCCTCCCGCCAGGTCACCTCCGCCGGGCGCAGCCGGGGCGGGGATTCCGCCGCCCGGACCGCGTCGTCAGCGCCGACCAGGTGCCGCATGAAGTACTCCATGCCCTTGCCCGAGGAGCCGAGCAGGTTGGCCCGCCATACCGTCATCACCCGGGGGAAGTTACGCGGGTCGTCGGGGTCCTCGCCTGCGAAGTGCAGCCGCCCGGCCCGCAGCTCTTCCACGACGTAGTCGGGCACCGTCTTGCCCGCGCGGGCCGCCTCGCCGGCCAGGTCGAGGGGGTTGCGGTCGAATGCCGGGTGCGAGGGGGTCCAGCCCAGCCGGGACGCCTGGGCCAGGCAGTCGGCGAAGGCGCGGCCCGCGAACAGGCCGCGGCCGAGCGGGCTGGCCAGCTCGGCCGCCCCGAAGCTCTCATACCGCCACTGGTCAGAATGCAGGTAGAAGAATGACGTGCCGGTCATGTACCGGGTCGGCCGCTGCCAGTCCAGCCCAAACGCCACCTGCTGCCAGCCGGTGAGCGGGCGGACCTTCTCCTGCCCCACGTAGTGCGCCCAGCCGCCGCCGTTCACGCCCTCGCAGCCGCACAGCATGATCAGCGTGAAGAAGGTGCGGTAGATCTGGTCGGAGTGGAACCAGTGGTTGGTGCCCGCGCCCATGGCGATCATCGACCGGCCCTGCGACAGCTCCGCGTTGCGGGCGAACTCCCGGGCCACCCGGGCTGCTGCGGCCGCCGGCACCGAGGTGATCGCCTCCTGCCAGGCCGGGGTGCCCGGCGTGCTGGCGTCACCGTAACCATCCGGCCACTCACCGGGCAGGCCGTCGCGGCGCACCGCGTACTGCGCCATCAGCAGGTCGAACACGGTGGTGACCAGCCGGCCCGCCACCCGCCGGGCCGGCACGCCGCGGCGGATCACCGACCCGCCCTCGGTGGTCCCGGCGTCGAACCGGGGCAGGTCCACCGGCACCGCCTCATCGTGCCTGCCATAAAGCGTCAGGACCGGGTCGGCGCCCGCGAGGTCGAGGTTCCACTTGCCCAGGCCCGATTCGGTGAACCGGAAGCCCAGCGACCCGTTCGGCACGAACGGGTCCCCGGTGGCCTCATTCAGCATCACGGTCTTGTGCGCCGCGCCCTCAGCCTCATCGCCGAGATCCGCGGCCGTCAGGAACCGGTCCGGCACCCAGGCGTCCCCGCGCTCGCGCAGCGTCACCAGGAACGGCAGGTCGGTGTAGGTCTTTACGTAGCCGGTGAAGTACGGCACCTGCCGGTCCCGGAAGAACTCCGACAGGATCACGTGGCCCATCGCCATCGCCAGCGCCCCATCGGTACCGGGCGCGGCGGCCAGCCAGTCGTCGGCGAACTTGGTGTGGTCGGAGTAGTCCGGGGAGACCACCACCACCTTCTGGCCGCGGTAGCGGGCCTCAGTCATGAAATGCGCGTCCGGCGTGCGGGTGATCGGCAGGTTGGTGCCCCAGATCACCAGGTAGGAGGAATTCCACCAGTCACCGGACTCCGGCACGTCAGTCTGGTCGCCGAACACCTGCGGCGAGGCGACCGGCATGTCCGCATACCAGTCGTAGAACGACAGGATCGTCCCGCCGATCATCGACAGGAACCGGGTCCCCGCCGCGTAGGAGACCTGCGACATCGCCGGGATCGGGGAAAACCCCACCACCCGGTCCGGCCCGTATTCCTTCACCGTGTGCACGTGCGCCGCCGCGATCAGCTCGCTGACCTCCGGCCAGGACGACCGGACGAACCCGCCCTTGCCGCGGGCGCCCTTGTAGCGGGCGGCACGCGCCGGGTCGCCGGTGACCTCAGCCCACGCCGCGACCGGGTCACCCAGCCGCTCGCGCGCCTGGCGCCACATCGCAAGCAGCTCGCCGCGCACGTACGGGTACCGGACCCGCGACGGCGAATAAGTATACCAGGAAAACGACGCCCCCCGCGGGCAGCCCCGCGGCTCGTACTCCGGCATGTCCGGGCCGGTCGACGGGTAGTCGGTCTGCTGGGTTTCCCAGGTGATGATCCCGTCCTTGACATACACCTTCCACGAGCACGACCCGGTGCAGTTCACCCCGTGCGTCGAGCGGACCACCTTGTCGTGCCGCCACCGCTCGTGGTAAAATTCCTCCGCGCCCCGCCCGCCCCGCCGGTGCACCTCACGGAAGTCGGCGCTGGGCGTGCCGCCGGGGACGAAGAACTGCGCCCGGCGCAGCAGCGATTCCACCGGCTCGCCGCCCGGCAGCAGCGGCGCCAGCAGGCCCTGGCCGTCCCCGCCCGGCGGGCCAGCGTCATCCCGGTCACCGCTCTCCTGGTGCCCTGCAGCCGGCCCGGTCACTCAACCACCCCACTCGCTCGGCGACAGCACTGTCCCGTCAGAAGCCTGGCCCATCCTCCGCACGACCATTCCAGGAGCCCCCCATCCTCCGCAACTACCCCGGCCCCTCCGCGGACGAGAACCACGGGCAGCGTGCTCATTCCGCGCTCTCCAGCGTCACCACGGTGCCGTGCCCGGCGCCGAGCGCACGCCGCACCTCGCATCCGGCGGAGTGGGCAGGCAGCCACACCACGCGGGCGGGCATGTCCGCGGTCTGCACCGGAACGGTCACCGATCCGCGCTCCGTGGTCACGGTGACCTTACGCCCGCCGGCCGTTCCCGCCTCCGCCGCGGTGGCCGCTGACATCCGGGCCACCGGCGGCCGTGCCGTGCCGGCCAGGAACGGCTCGCCGTCCTGCATCCGCCCGGTGTCCAGGAGCTGGTGCCAGGTGGCCAGCACGGCCTGGCCGGCGCCGGGCCGGGCGGGCGGGCGGCTGGGCACAGCTGGCGCGGCGGGCCTGATGCACGGCCAGGAGCCGAGTCCGGCGATCTCGCGGCGTGCGGCAGCGGCATCCGGCAGCCCCAGGTGGACGTCCATCGCGTCGGCGATCTGGCCCAGGACTTCCAGGTCGGGCTGGAGGCCGGGGACGCTGAGAGCGGGCCCGAACGTGCCAGGCCGCCCTTCCCAGTTGACGAACGTGCCTGCCTTCTCCGCGGCCGCGGCCACCGGGAGCAGCACGTCCGCCCGGTCGGTCACCGCGCTGACCCGCAGTTCCAGGCTGACCACGAACCTCGCCGCGGCCAGGGCCGCGAGCGCGGCCGCCGGGGCGGGCAGGTCGCCGGGGTCCACGCCGGCCACGACCAGGGCGCCGATCTCGCCGGCGGGCGCCGCGGTGAGGATGCCGGAGGTGTCGCGGCCGGGCTCGCCCGGCAGCGTGGCCACCCCCCAGGCCCGGGCCACCTCGGCCCGGGCGTCCGGGTCGCTGACGGGGCGCCCGCCCGGCAGCAGGTTCGGCACCGCGCCCGCCTCGATCG
>ODAK010002783.1_pt1 | contig 18334 bp, 26 predicted proteins | sample 1539591 | NCBI WGS metagenome assembly ODAK01 (sample SAMEA3539303, study PRJEB22396) | soil metagenome | biome: tundra; feature: field; material: soil | place: USA | collected 2010-05 | depth 0.15 m | reverse complement strand
TGTTCGATCGCCCTGGTCACGGCATCGACAGGTGCCATTCCATCGACCGTTTTCAGGACTGCTTTTTTTGCATAAAACTCAGCGACCGGCGCCGTCTGCGCGTGATAGGCATCGAGCCGGACTTTGAAAGCCTCGGGGTTATCGTCGGCGCGCACCGTGCCGCCGCATGCGAGCGTGTCTTTCACGCGCTTGGCAATCCGGGCAAGCAGCGCCGCCTCGTCCACCTGGAGTTCGATGACGGCATCGAGTTCCATGTTTTTGGCGCGCAGCATTTTGGCCAAGGCCTCGGCTTGAGGCACCGTGCGCGGGAACCCATCCAAGATAAAGCCGGCTTTCGCATCTGGCGACAGGATCCGATCGGCGACAATGCCAATCACCGTGTCGTCCGGCACGAGACCGCCTTTGTCCATGACCGCCTTCGCCTCGATCCCCACCGGCGTCGCGGCTTCGACTGCCGCGCGCAGCATAACTCCCGTCGACAACTGCGGGATATGATATTTCTCCTTGAGCCGCTCCGACTGGGTGCCTTTTCCGGCGCCAGGCGGCCCAAGCAGAATCAGTCTCATCTGCGTTTCCCCCGCAATTTGGATTTTTTCACAAGGCTTTCATATTGATGAGCCTGCAGATGACCCATGATCTGAGCCACTGTATCCATGGTGACGCTGACCACGATCAGGAGAGAGGTTCCACCGAAATAAAATGGAAGCGCCGCATAGGAGATCAGCATTTCCGGCAAGAGACAGATAACGGCAAGATAGGCCGCGCCGACTACCGTGACACGCGTTAGGATCGTGTCGATATATTGCGCCGTGCGCTCGCCTGGTCTTATCCCCGGGATGAATCCGCCGTGTTTCTTGAGATTATCCGCCGTCTCCGTGGGATTGAAGACAATGGCGGTGTAGAAAAAGGCGAAAAAGACGATCAGCCCCACATAGGCGACCATATAGAGCGGTCGGCCGTGGCCGAGATAGGTGGTGATGGTCGCGAGAACTCCACTGCCGCCCTGGCTCTGCGAAAAATTGGCGACCGTGACGGGCAACAGCAAAAGCGAGGACGCAAAAATCGGAGGTATGACGCCCGATGTATTGAGCTTCAGCGGCAAAAAGGAAGTTTGGCCCTCGTAGATTTTATTGCCTTGCTGACGTTTTGGGTAGGTGATCAGAAGCCGCCGCTGCGCCCGTTCCATGAAAACGATGAAGCCGACCACCGCAATCGACATCGCCATAACCGCGATGATCAGCCCTGTTGAGATCGCGCCCTGGCGGCCGAGTTCCAAAGTATTGACGATGGCCGAAGGAAAAGCCGCGACGATGCCCGCGAAAATAATGAGCGAAGCCCCATTGCCAATCCCGCGCGAGGTGATCTGTTCGCCCAGCCACATCAAGAACATCGTGCCGCCCATCAAGGTCAACACGGTGGAAATGCGAAAAAAGAGCCCTGGCTCGAGAACAACTCCGGCCTGGCCTTCGAGCCCCACCGAGATGCCATAGGCTTGGAAGGCGGCGAGAACGACCGTCAAATAGCGCGTGTATTGATTAATGACCTTGCGGCCGGATTCGCCCTCCTTCTTCAAGGCCTCCAACGTCGGGAAGACCGACGTCAGCATCTGCATGATGATCGAGGCGGAGATGTAAGGCATGATGTTCAACGCGAAGATCGCCATGCGCTGGACCGCGCCGCCGGCGAACATATTGAACATTTCAAGAATGCCCTGCCGGTTGCCCGTAAAACTCTTTTCAAAAACAGAAGGGTCGATCCCAGGCAAGGGGATGTAGGTGCCCAGACGATAGATGACCAACGCTCCAAGCGTGAAATAGATGCGCTTTTTGAGTTCCTCGGCCTTGCCGAAAGCGCCCCAATTGATATTCGCCGCGAGCTGTTCCGCCGCCGATACCATTACCTGCTCCCTTGGCGTCAAAATGCCAGAATGTTTTTCTCGATTGCCTTACCAAAGGATCAAAAAGGTTCCAATTCCTTCGCGAAATCAATCCTTGTCGAGGCCAGGACACATAAAGCATCCCCGCATGACGCACGGTGTGAAGAACGCCGGACGCACGATTCGGCAGTAAACTTAAGCCTCGGCTTCCGCCGCCTCGGATTTCACTCTTAACAAAACAATCGACCCGCCGGCGCCCTCGATCGCCGTCACCGCGCTCTTCGATGCGGCGGCCACCTCGAAGGCGAGCCCTGCCGCAAGCGCGCCGTTGCCCAGAATTTTGACGCCATCGCGCGGTTTGCCGCAGACGCCGGCGGCGATCAACGACTCGATCGTCACCAGGGCGGCTGGATCGAGCTTGCCCGCATCAACCGCGGCCTGAATGCGGCCAAGATTGACCTCATTGTAATCGATCGTGAACGGATTCCGGAAGCCCCGTTTTGGCAGCCTCCGGTGGAGCGGCATCTGGCCGCCCTCGAAACCCTTGATCGCGACGCCGGTCCGTGCCTTCTGGCCCTTCACGCCTCGCCCGCAAGTTTTGCCTTTTCCAGATCCGATCCCGCGCCCGACTCGCATGCGCGACTTAGAGGCCCCGGGATTGTCCGCGATCTCGTTGAGTTTCATCGTCTTGTCCTCGCTTCGTTGCGCGTCCCCGCCTCTTCGACAATGCGAACGAGATGAGCCACCTTCGCGATCATCCCGCGCACGGCGGCGGTGTCTTCGAGCGAGGAGCGCCTGCCGATTTTATTGAGACCAAGCCCGATAAGCGTCGCGCGTTGCGGTGCGGGCCGTCCGATCGGGCTTTTGATCTGTTCCACGATGACCCGTGCCGGGGGGCTTGCCGTCATGTTCTGTTCCTTACGCTTCGCTGGCTGATTCGCTCTCGCCACCTTGGCGGCGTGCCTGCAACGTGGATACTTTGAGGTTGCGGCGGGCCGCGACGGCGCGGGGGGAGTCTTCTCTTCGCAGGGCATCGAAGGTCGCGCGGACCATGTTATAGGGGTTCGATGAACCTTGCGACTTGGCGACGACATCATGCATGCCGAGGGTTTCGAATATGGCGCGCATCGGGCCTCCGGCGATGATGCCGGTTCCAGCGGGCGCCGCGCGCAGCACGACGCGTCCGGCCCCATGCCGCCCATTGACGTCGTGGTGCAAGGTGCGGCCCTCGCGCAAAGGAATGCGAATGAGCGAACGTTTCGCCGATTCGGTTGCCTTGCGGATGGCTTCGGGAACCTCGCGGGCCTTGCCATGGCCAAAGCCGACCCTGCCCTTCTGATCGCCGACGACGACAAGAGCGGCGAATCCGAACCGGCGGCCGCCTTTCACCACCTTGGCGACGCGATTGATATGGACCAAACGATCCATGAATTCGCTATCGCGATCCTCGCGGCCCCGGCTGCCTTCTCTGTCACGCGCCATCAGTCTGTTCCATTTTCGTGGTCGCCTTGTGTTTGGTTCGCGTGGCCACGTCCCGAGTGGCCGCGCGCCTTAGAATTTGAGCCCGCCTTCGCGGGCGCCTTCCGCCAGCGCCTTGACACGCCCATGATAGATATAAGCACCGCGGTCGAATACGACCTCGTTGATTCCGGCCCGCACCGCGCGCTCGGCAATAAGCTGGCCTATGATTTTCGCCGCCTCCACGGTAGCCCCGGTCTTCAAACCATCCCGATTGGCTTTTTCAAGCGACGACGCGGCGGCAAGGGTCCGGCCCAAACCATCGTCGATGATCTGGCAATAGATTTGCTTCGAGGAGCGGAAGACGGTCAGCCGGGGCTTGCCATAAGCACGCGACCGCAGCGAACGCCGGACACGTTCCTGGCGGCGGGTTGTGGTAATATTATCCTTAGCCATGGCACTCGATCCTGGATTTTGTCTCTATTACTTTTTCTTCTACTTCTTCTTGCCTTCCTTGCGGAAGATAAATTCACCGGCATATCTGACGCCCTTGCCCTTGTAGGGTTCGGGCGGGCGTAACGCACGGATTTCGGCGGCTGTCTGCCCCACCTGCCGCTTGTCGATACCCGTGATTGAAATTTCCGTCGGCTTGGGCGCGGCGATCGCGATGCCGGCGGGAATAGGAAAAGTCACGTCATGGCTGTAGCCGAGCGAGAGCTGAAGGTTCTTGCCCGAGACCACGGCCTTATAGCCGACGCCGGTAATCTCAAGTTTGCGTTCGAAGCCTTTCGAAACTCCGGTCACGAGATTATTGACGATTGACCGCGTCATGCCCCACATCGCCCGCGCTTGCTTGCTGTCGCCACGCGGCGTGACCGCAATCTTGCTGTCGGCAAAAGCCACGCTCACATGATCGGGCGCGATGAAGGATAGCTCCCCCTTGCCACCCTTCACTGAAATGGATTGGCCCTCTACCTTGGCCGTTACGCCGGCGGGGATGACAACCGGCTTCTTTCCGATACGAGACATTATGAGCTTTCCTCGTTGTTTCGGTTAGAAGACCTTGCAGAGGACTTCGCCACCGACATTGGCGTCGCGCGCCGCGTGATCCGCCATCACACCCTTGGAGGTGGAAACGATGGAAACGCCCAGCCCATTTGCCACGCGCGGCACCGCATCCACGGCCGCATAAACGCGACGGCCCGGCTTCGACACCCGCTCGATCTCGCGGATGACCGGCGCGCCATCGGAATATTTCAGTTCGATTTCGAACTCGGTGCGGCCGTTGCCATATTCGGTCGTGGAATAGCCGCGAATATAGCCTTCCGATTGCAAGACGTCGAGCACATGCGCGCGCAGCCGCGATCCCGGCGTCTGCACCTTGCCCTTGCGGCGCATTTGGGCATTGCGGATGCGGGTCAGCATATCGCCCAACGGATCGTTCATTGCCATGATCCGTCCTCCTACCAGCTCGATTTCACAAGGCCGGGGATCAGGCCCTTCGAGCCCAACTCCCGCAGGGCGATGCGTGACATTCTCATTTTGCCCGTAAAGCCGCGCGGCCGCCCGCTCACCTCGCAGCGGTTGCGAACCCGCCCGGCGGCGGAATTGCGGGGCAGCTCGGCAAGCTTAAGGCGAGCGGCGAACCGCTCCTCCATGGTCAGGGCCTCGTTATTCGCGATCGTCTTCAAGCGGCCGCGGCGGCCGGCATATTGCTTGACCAGCTTGATGCGGTGCTGGTTTTTCTCAATCGAGCTTTTCTTCGCCATCTATCCTTACCTCTGGTTTCCGCGTTTGAAACGCATTGGTTTCACTGCCGGAACGGGAAGTTGAAGGCACCCAAAAGGGCGCGTGCCTCGTCATCGGATTTCGCCGTCGTGCAAACAATCACGTCGAGACCCAAAATGCTTTCAGCCTTATCGTAGTCGATTTCCGGAAACACGATATGTTCCTTGATTCCCATCGCAAAGTTGCCGTGGCCATCGAAACTCTTCGGATTGAGGCCACGAAAATCCCGGACGCGGGGAAGCGCGATCGTGATTAGGCGGTCGAGGAACTCATACATGCGGGTCTTGCGCAAGGTAACCTTGGCGCCGATCGGCATGTTCTCCCGCACCTTGAATGTCGCGATCGCCTTGCGGGCATGCGTAATGACCGCCTTCTGACCCGCGATCAGGGCGAGGTCGGCCGCCGCGAGTGTGACCTTCTTGGTGTCGTTGACCGCCTCGCCGACGCCCATGTTAAGCACGATCTTCTCGATGCCCGGCACTTCGAACCGGTTTTTATAGCCGAATTGCTCGATGAGCTTCGGCCGCACGACTTCTTCGTAATGTTTCTTGAGCCGCGGCGCGTAATCCGCGGGCGGCGCAAATCCCACTGCCCGCGCGGCCGGTCGCGTATCCGGCGTGCTTTCGGCGGCGGGTTTCCTTGCCTTGGCAGCCGCCTTCGATGCCCCCTTCGCCGCTTCCTTCGCGGAGTCCTTGGCCAAGTCCTTGCTCGTGGGCTTGCCGCCGCCCTTGCCGGTTTTCGAGTCAGCCATCGATCAATTCTCCGGAGCGCTTCGCGAAACGGACCTTGCGGCCGTCATCCAAAATCTTGAACCCCACGCGGGTCGGCTTGCCGTTCTTGGGATCGGCGATCGCCAGATTCGATAAATGGATCGGGGCCTCTTTGGTGATGATCGCCGCTTCCTGCTTGGCGGTCTGTTTCTGGTGACGCTTCACGGTATTGATCCCGCGCACAATCGCGCGCTCCTCTTTTGGCTGGACCCGGAGGACTTCGCCGGAACGGCCCTTGTCACGCCCGGCGAGGACAACGACCCGGTCACCCTTTTTTATTTTTGCCGCCATCACAACACCTCTGGCGCAAGCGAGATGATCTTCATCTGATTTTTGGCGCGCAATTCGCGCGGGACCGGCCCGAAAATACGGGTGCCGACCGGCTCGGACTGGTTATTGATCAAGACCGCCGCGTTCGTGTCGAAACGGATGACCGAACCATCGGCACGCTTGATGTCCTTGGCGGTGCGCACGACCACCGCTTTCATCACGTCGCCCTTCTTGACGCGCCCGCGCGGAATCGCTTCCTTGATCGAGACGACAATAATGTCGCCGACGCCCGCGTATTTCCGCTTCGAGCCGCCAAGCACCTTGATGCACATCACGCGGCGGGCGCCGGAATTATCGGCGACCTCGAGGTTGGTTTGCATCTGTATCATCGTCCCGCACCTTTCTTTTCGGACGGTTTCCGGCGGCGGCTAAAGCCAGCCGGACTTCGTCCGAGGGGAGGCTGTACCTCCCCATCAATCAAACCGTCATTTCGCCGCCGCGCCGACGACGATCCAGCGCTTTAGCTTCGAGATCGGCTTCGTCTCTTCGATCGACACCGTGTCCCCAATCTTGTGCGCTTTTGTCTCGTCATGCGCGTGATAATTCTTCGAACGCCGCACCGTCTTCTTCAACAGGGGATGCGTAAAACGCCGCTCGACCTTGACGACGACGGTCTTGTCTTGCTTGTCGCTGACGACGACACCTTGGAGAATTCGCTTCGGCATGACCTTCGACCTGTCCTTCAAAACAAGCAATTATATAACTGCCCTACGACTCTATTTTTAGCCTTTTGCCTGCTGTAGCGCGGCGAGCGATTTGATTCTCGCGATGTCGCGGCGCACGACCCGCACCCTGGCGGTATTTTCGAGCTGCCCCGTGGCGCGTTGAAAGCGCAAATTGAATTGCTCTTTCTTGAGATTCAAGAACTCTTGCTCAAGCTGATCCTTGGACATCACCTTGAGATCGGACAAACGCTGCTTCTGTTTCACGGCCACGCCCCCTTTACTCGACGATCCGCTCGATGAAACGAGTCTTGATCGGCAACTTCGCGGCGGCCAGCAAAAGTGCTTCCCGGGCAACACCGGCCGGCACCCCGTCGAGTTCGAACATGATGCGTCCCGGCGCGACCCTGCACGCCCAGAATTCGGGTGCGCCCTTACCCTTGCCCATGCGAACTTCAGTTGGTTTTTTCGACACCGGGACATCCGGAAAAATCCGGATCCAAACGCGGCCGGCGCGGCGCATGTGACGCGTCAACGCGCGGCGCGCGGCCTCGATTTGGCGCGCCGTAATCCGCTCGGGCTCGAGCGCCTTGAGACCGAACTGACCATAATTCAATTCATAGCCTGCTTTCGAGGCGCCGCGTATGCGGCCCTTGAAGGCCTTCCGGAATTTTGTCCGCTTCGGTTGCAACATGGTTCGAACTCTTAAAGGAGGGCTGGAGCGTAATCAGGCAGCATCGCGATCGCGGCGCCGCCGCTCGCCACCGCCGCCGGAATGATCTTGTTCCGCCATTTTCTTGTCTTGCGCCATGGGATCGTGTTCAAGAATCTCGCCCTTGAAGATCCAAACCTTGATACCGCAGGTGCCATAGGCCGTATGCGCCGTCGCGGTGCCGTAATCAACATCGGCACGTAAAGTATGCAGAGGCACCCGGCCTTCGCGATACCATTCGAGCCTTGCGATTTCAGCGCCCCCGAGCCGGCCCGAGCAATTGATACGAATGCCTTCCGCGCCAAGCCTCATCGCCGATTGCACCGCCCGCTTCATGGCGCGGCGGAAGGCGACCCTGCGTTCAAGCTGCTGCGCGATGGAATCGGCAACCAGGGCCGCATCGATCTCTGGCTTGCGCACTTCGACGATGTTGATCAGCACTTCGGAAGTCGTCATCTTCGCGACAAGTTTACGGATCTTGTCGATGTCGGCGCCCTTCTTGCCAATGACGACGCCGGGGCGCGCGGAATGAATCGTCACCCGGCATTTCTTGTGCGGCCGCTCGATGATGATCTTCGAGATCGCCGCCTGTTTCAGATTCTTCAGGAGCGCCGCGCGAATGGCCATATCTTCGTGCAGCAGCTTCCCATATTCGGCTTTGTCCGCGAACCAGCGCGAATCCCAGGTCCGGTTGATGCCGAGCCGCAGGCCGATCGGATTAACTTTTTGTCCCATCGTTTTCTCCTCAGGCCTGAGTAGCGGCGGCAGCGGTTTCCCGGACGATGATCGTCAGATTCGCGAAAGGCTTATGAATATGGCCGGAACGGCCGCGCGCGCGAGCACTGAAGCGCTTCAGGACCATCGCATTGCCGACATAGGCCGCGGCGACGACGAGATCGTCGACATCGAGATTGTGGTTGTTCTCGGCATTGGCAATCGCGCTCTCCAAGGTCTTTCTTACGTCGAATGCGCTTCGCTTGCGCGAAAACTCGAGATCGGCAAGCGCCTTCTCGACCTTCTTGCCGCGAATCAGCTGCGCCAGAAGGTTTAGCTTCTGCGGGCTCACGCGAAGCATCCGGGCGACCGCCTTGGCTTCATTGTCTTTCAGCGCGCGCGGCGCTTTCTCCTTGGCCATGACTAAAGTCTCTCTCAGCCGCGTTTGGCTTTTTTGTCGGCCGAATGACCGTGAAAAGTTCGTGTCGGGGAAAACTCACCGAATTTGTGGCCGATCATATCCTCGGATACGGAGACGGGCACATGTTTATGGCCATTATAAACTCCGAACGTCAGACCGACGAATTGCGGCAATACCGTCGACCGGCGACTCCAAATTTTGATTATTTCGGACCGGCCTGAATTGCGAGAGTTCTCCGCTTTCTTGAGCAGATAGCCGTCGACGAACGGGCCTTTCCAGATCGAGCGAGTCATGGATTAGCCCTTCTTCTTGCTTTTGTGACGCGAGGTCACGATGAATTTGGTGGTGGATTTGTTGTTCCGCGTCTTTTTTCCCTTGGTGGGCTTGCCCCAGGGCGTCACCGGATGGCGTCCCCCGGAGGTGCGGCCTTCGCCGCCGCCGTGCGGATGGTCGACGGGATTCATTGTCACGCCGCGATTATGCGGTCTGCGCCCAAGCCAGCGGCTGCGCCCGGCCTTGCCCATTGAAATATTCATGTGATCGGGATTGGATACAGCGCCGACGGTTGCGAAACATTGGCCGTGGATGAGTCGCTGCTCCCCGGAATTCAGGCGAACAATGACATAGCCTTCGTCGCGTCCGACGACTTGGGCATAGGTGCCGGCCGAACGCGCCATGGCGGCGCCCTTGCCGATCTTCATCTCGATATTATGGACAATTGTGCCGATCGGGATATTGGCGAGCGTCATCGCATTGCCAGGCTTCACGTCGGTCTGCGCGCTGGAAATCACTTCATCGCCAACCGCGAGGCGCTGCGGCGCGATGATATATGAGAGTTCACTATCGGCATAACGAATGAGCGCGATAAAGGACGTCCGGTTGGGATCGTATTCGATCCGCTCCACTTTGGCGGGAATATCGAGCTTACGCCGCTTGAAGTCGACAATCCGGTAGCTTTGCTTGTGGCCGCCGCCGCGAAAGCGCACGGTGATGCGTCCATTATTGTTGCGCCCGCCGCTCGAGGATTTTCCCTCGGTCAACTGCTTGAGCGGCTTGCCCTTATAGAGGCTAGACCGATCGACGATAACGAGCTGACGAAGGCTCGGAGTGACGGGCTTGTATGTCTTCAGTGCCATTGGCGCGGTCCCTCTCAAAGCCCGGTCGTGACGTCGATCTTATGGCCCTCGGCGAGGGTCACGATGGCCTTCTTCGCATCGGACTGGACACCGCGCGTCCCTTTGAAGATTTTTCGCTTCCCCTTGCGGATGAGCGTATTGACGGCCTGCACCTTGACATCGAAGAGCTGCTCGACCGCCGCCTTGATCTCGGGCTTTGTCGCGGTCTTGCGAACCTTGAAGATGACCTGGTTTACTTCCGACGCCATCGTTGCCTTTTCAGTAATGACCGGGGAGAGGATTACGTCGTAATGATGCGCGTCCCGCGCGAGTTTCGCCGAGCTCATTTGAAGCGCGCCTCCAACGCATCGATGGCCGCTTTGGTCAAGACAAGCTTCTCGCGGCGGAGAATGTCGTAGACATTGATGCCCTGCACGGGGAGGACGTCAATTTGCGGGATGTTGCGCGCGGCAAGCTGGAAGTTGGCCTCGGGTGCCGGACCGTCGATGATCAAGGCGTTGGTCAAGCCAAGCTTGGCGAAACTCGCCTTCAACGATTTGGTCTTGGCATCGCCCGCGCGCGCCTCCTGCCACACGATGATCGCACCATCCTGCGCCTTGGCGGAGAGTGCGTGTTTGAGGGCAAGAGCGCGCAGCTTTTTCGGCAGATCATGAGCGTGCGAGCGCACGACCGGGCCGAAAGCACGGCCGCCGCCGCGAAACTGCGGCACCCGCGCCGAGCCGTGCCTCGCCGACCCAGTTCCCTTCTGCTTGTATAATTTCTTGCCGGTGCGCCAAATGTCCGCGCGGCCCAGCGTCTGATGGGTTCCGGCGCGGCGTTTGGCCAGCTGGTAGCGAACCATGCGCGCGATCAAATCCTCGCGTGGAACGAGGCCGAAAATAGCATCGTCGAGGTCAATCGAACCGGCGGCCTCGCCGTCGAGGGAAGTTATGTCGATCTTCACGCGCTGGCCCCCGTCTCTTCCACGGCCAAGCCGCCGGCAGCAGCGCCAATCATTCGATATTTGCCTGGCTGCGGCGCCTCTTTCGGAAGTGGCTTTTTCACCGCGTCGCGAACATAAATCCAGCCGCCGGGAGTTCCGGGGACCGCGCCCTCGACAAGAATAAGACCGCGTTCGATATCGAGTTCGACAACGCGCAAGTTCAATGTCGTCACCCGCTCGGCCCCGAGGTGCCCGGCCATTTTCTTGTTCTTGAACGTCTTGCCGGGGTCCTGACGGCCGCCGGTCGAACCATGCGAGCGGTGCGAGAGCGAGACGCCGTGCGTCGCCCGCAAGCCGCCGAAATTCCAGCGCTTCATGGGTCCCGCGAAGCCCTTGCCCGTGCTCGTCCCGGTCACGTCGACGAACTGGCCGATGACGAAATGATCCGCCGTGATTTCGGCGCCGACCGGGAGCAGCGCGTCTTCCTCGACGCGAAATTCGGCCAGCTTCAGTTTCGGCTCCACATTGGCGACCGCGAACCGGCCACGCTCCGCTTTCGAGACATTCTTGACCTTGGCGTGACCAATGCCGAGCTGGACCGCGGTATAGCCATTGCGGTCCTTGGTCCTATGGGCCACGACCTGACAGCCACCGAGCTTCAACACCGTGACCGGCACGTGTTCGCCCGCCCCGGTGAAGACGCGGGTCATGCCAAGCTTTTGCGCGATGACACCTGATCGCATGTTTATTCCCTCAAAATCCCCTCCGTGGCCAAGTGCCCGGCGAGGATATTTTCATTTCGATTCGTCTGGCAGCCCTAAAGCTTGATTTCCACGTCGACACCCGCGGCGAGATCGAGCTTCATCAAGGCGTCAACCGTCTGCGGCGTCGGGTCGACAATGTCGAGGACCCGCTTGTGCGTCCTAATTTCAAACTGTTCGCGCGACTTCTTATCGACGTGCGGCGAACGGTTGACCGTGAATTTTTCGATCTTCGTCGGCAGTGGAATGGGACCGCGCACATGCGCCCCTGTCCGCTTTGCCGTCGACACGATTTCCTTCGTCGAGGAATCGAGGATTCGATGATCGAACGCCTTGAGGCGAATGCGAATATTTTGACCGTTCATCTCAATCCATCCCTGCCCGCCGCCTTGGGGCTTGCCCAAAACGGCTCACGCCGATCCTCGTTCTTCCGCCAGACAGCGCCGTGAAAGGCGACAGCACGGCGAAACTCATTCCAAGGAATCCGCAAAAGCGGATTCCACGCTACTCCGTAATCGAGGCGACGACACCCGCGCCCACGGTGCGGCCACCCTCGCGGATAGCGAAGCGCAGTTTCTCTTCCATCGCGATCGGAACGATCAACTCGACATCCATTGTCACATTGTCGCCGGGCATCACCATCTCGGTTCCTTCCGGCAAGGTCACGACACCGGTCACGTCGGTGGTCCGGAAATAGAATTGCGGCCGGTAGTTGGTGAAAAACGGCGTATGACGGCCACCCTCGTCCTTGGTCAGAATATAGGCTTCCGCCTTGAACTTCGTGTGCGGTTTCACCGACCCTGGCTTGCACAAGACCTGGCCGCGCTCGACGTCTTCCCGCTTGGTGCCGCGCAAAAGCGCGCCGATGTTGTCGCCAGCCTGACCCTGATCGAGGAGCTTGCGGAACATTTCGACGCCGGTCACCACTGTCTTCACCGTCGGCTTCAGACCAACGATCTCGATCTCCTCGCCGACCTTGACCACCCCGCGCTCGACCCTGCCTGTCACGACGGTGCCGCGGCCGGAAATCGAGAACACATCCTCGACCGGCATCAGGAACGGCTGATCGATCGGACGCTCGGGCTGCGGAATATAGGCATCCACCGTGTCCATCAGCTTCAACACCGCGTCATGCCCGATCTCCGGATTGCGGCCCTCGAGCGCGCACAATGCCGACCCTTGGGTGATCGGAATATCGTCGCCGGGAAAGTCGTACTTCGACAAAAGCTCGCGAACCTCGAGTTCGACGAGCTCCAGAAGCTCGGCGTCATCGACCATGTCGACTTTGTTCATGAACACGACGAGCGCCGGGACGCCGACCTGGCGGGCGAGAAGGATATGCTCGCGGGTTTGCGGCATCGGGCCGTCCGCCGCCGAGACCACCAAAATCGCGCCGTCCATCTGCGCCGCGCCGGTGATCATGTTTTTCACATAGTCGGCGTGGCCGGGACAATCGACGTGGGCGTAATGCCGCTTCTTGGTCTCGTATTCGACATGCGCCGTCGAGATCGTAATTCCGCGCGCTTTTTCTTCCGGCGCCTTGTCGATCTGATCGTAGGCCGTGTATACCGCGCCGCCCGTCTCTGCCAAAACCTTGGTGATCGCCGCCGTCAGCGACGTCTTGCCATGATCGACATGACCGATCGTCCCGATATTGCAATGCGGCTTTGTCCGCTGGAATTTTTCCTTGCCCATAGTCCGGCTCCTTTGGAATTCTCGCACGCGCTTAAACGAAAGATTAGGCGTATTTGGCCTGAATCTTCCCGGCTTCGCCCGCGGGGACCTGTTCATAATGATCGAATTGCATCGTGTAATTGGCGCGGCCCTGGCTGAAGGACCGCAACTGATTGACATAGCCAAACATATTGGCGAGCGGAACCATCGCGTTGATGACCACCGCGTTGCCGCGCATATCCTGGCCCTGGACCTGCCCGCGCCGGGCAAGGAGATCGCCCATGACCGCGCCCGTATAGTCCTCGGGTGTGGTGACCTCGACCTTCATGATCGGTTCGAGCAGGACGGAGCCGCCTTTTTGCAACGCTTCGCGAAATGCCGCGCGGGCGGCGATCTCGAAAGCAAGCACCGACGAATCGACGTCATGATAGGCGCCGTCGACCAAGGTCGACTTGACGTCAACCACCGGGAAGCCGGCGAGAACCCCGGACCCCATGACACTATTGATGCCCTTTTCGACGCCAGGAATGAATTCCTTTGGCACCGTGCCACCAACGACCTTGCTCTCGAAGCTCGAGCCCATGCCCGCCTCGTTTGGCTCGAAGATGATCTTGACCCGGGCAAATTGACCGGAACCGCCGGTCTGCTTTTTATGGGTGTGATCGATCTCGACCCGCCGCGTCAATTTTTCCCGATAGGCGACTTGCGGCGCGCCAATATTGGCGTCGACCTTATAGGTGCGCCGCAAAATATCGACCTTGATGTCGAGATGGAGTTCGCCCATCCCCTTCAAGATCGTTTGCCCGGATTCCTGGTCCGTCGAAACCCGGAAGGACGGGTCTTCCGCCGCGAGCTTGGCCAAGGCAACGCCAAGTTTTTCCTGATCGGCCTTGGATTTCGGCTCGATGGCGATCTCGATCACCGGTTCCGGGAAATCCATGCGTTCCAGGATAACCGGCTTGTTGAGATCGCAGAGCGTGTCTCCCGTCCGCGTGTCCTTCAAGCCGGCCAGCGCGACGATGTCTCCCGAATAGGCTTCCTTGATATCCTCGCGGTTGTTCGCATGCATCAGAAGCATGCGGCCGATCCGCTCCTTCTTGTCCTTGGTCGAGTTCAAGACGGTGGTGCCGGACTCGACATGCCCCGAATAGACGCGCGCGAACGTAATCGTGCCGACGAAGGGATCGTCCATGATCTTGAACGCGAGCATCGAAAAAGGATCCTCGTCGCGAGGCAGCCGGAGCAGCTCGGCGCCGGTATCCATGTCGACTCCCTTGATCGCCTCGCGGTCAATGGGCGACGGAAGCAAATCCACGACGGCGTCGAGCAGCGGCTGCACGCCCTTGTTCTTGAACGCCGAGCCGCACAAAATTGGGACAAAAGCGATGTGGCGGACCGCCTTGCGCAAAAGCCGCTTCAAGGTCGCAACGTCTGGCTCGGCGCCGTCGAGATAGGCGGCCATGACCTCGTCGTCGAGTTCGACCGCCGCCTCAAGGAGAATATGCCTGTATTCCGCGGCCTTGGCCTTGAGTTCCTCGGGGATCTCCACGTCGGTATAATTGGCTCCGAGCGCCTCGTCGTCCCAAACCACGGCTTTCATCCGCACAAGATCGATGATGCCCTTGAAATCGGCTTCCGATCCGACCGGCAGCTGAATGCAGACCGGACGGCCGCCGACCTTCGTCTTGATCTCGTCGACGCAGCGGTAGAAATCGGCGCCGATCTTGTCCATCTTATTGACGAAGACGATGCGCGGCACATTGTATTTGTCGGCTTGCCGCCAAACTGTCTCGGTCTGCGGCTCGACGCCCTGATTGCCATCGAGGACGCAAACGGCGCCGTCGAGGACACGGAGCGAGCGCTCGACCTCGATGGTGAAATCGACATGACCGGGCGTGTCGATGATGTTCAGGCGCTTGCCGGTCCAATATGTCGTCGTCGCGGCGGACGTGATCGTGATGCCGCGTTCCTGCTCCTGTTCCATCCAATCCATGGTGGCGGCGCCGTCATGCACTTCGCCGATCTTATGGGATTTCCCGGAATAAAAGAGAATGCGCTCCGTCGTCGTCGTCTTGCCCGCATCGATGTGGGCCATGATGCCGAAGTTACGGTAATCCTCGATCGGATGGCTACGGGGCATGATGAAATTCCTTCAGGCGGAAAACCGCTTAACCTTGAGTTTTCTACCAACGATAATGCGAGAAGGCGCGGTTGGCTTCCGCCATGCGATGCGTGTCTTCCCGCTTCTTGACCGCGTTGCCGCGATTATTGGCGGCGTCCATCAATTCCGCCGATAGCCGGTCGACCATGGTCTTGTCATTGCGGGCCCGCGCGGCGGTTATGATCCAGCGAATGGCAAGCGCTTGCCGGCGCTCCGGGCGGACTTCGACCGGCACCTGATAGGTCGCGCCGCCGACCCGCCGGGAGCGAACCTCGATCGACGGAGCGACATTGTCCAACGCCTGCTTGAAGACCGGAAGCGGCTCCGACCGCGTCTTCTGCTCGATGATGTCGAAGGCGTCATAGACGATCGCCTCGGCGATCGACTTCTTGCCATCGTACATGATCGAGTTCATGAACTTGGTGAGAATCACATCCGCGAACTTTGCGTCCGGAATGACTTCCCGCTTTTCGGCGCTGTGGCGGCGCGACATCGTTAGGCTCCGTTGTATTTCATAAGTTGTTCAAGCGCATCCAATGTCAAATAGGGCATATGCCCTGGAGCGTAGGCTAAAGCTACCCTCGTCTTCTTCTCAAAACGCACTTTTTATTCTCAAAATTCACTTCGGCCGCTTGGCGCCATATTTGGAACGGCGCTGCTTGCGGTTCTTGACGCCCTGCGTATCGAGCACGCCGCGCAGGATGTGATAGCGCACGCCGGGAAGATCCTTCACCCGGCCGCCGCGGATCATGACCACGGAATGCTCTTGCAGATTGTGGCCTTCGCCTGGGATATAGCCGATGACCTCGAAACCATTGGTCAGGCGGACCTTGGCAACCTTGCGCAACGCCGAATTCGGCTTTTTCGGCGTTGTCGTGTAAACACGCGTGCAGACGCCCCGTTTCTGCGGGCAGGCGCCAAGATGGCGCGCCTTTTCGCGATAGGTCTTTTCCTGTCGCGGTTTGCGGATCAACTGACTGATCGTGGGCATCCCTGGTCTTTCTCAATTTATCCAACAAGCCATCACCGGAATGCCCCGGCGCGGCCTCATGATCAAACGTCCGTCCCGGCCGCAAATGCTCTTACGGCAAACAGCCAAAGCAAACGACAAGGCGCCTTCAGCCCGCAAAGGCTTCCGGCGCCGGAATTTGGCAGAGGACCACGGCATCGGATGCCGCGTTCTTGCCTCATGTCGATCCAAGTGATCTCTAGAATCGCTTGGATCTGTCTGTGACTACTAACCGCTGGGTCTGACAGCGTTTAGGTTTGAAAAGTCCGGGACGCGGCGCCCCGAAAGCAAAAACCTACTGCCTGTCCGAAGTGGCCGGAACTTAATAGCGCCAGCCTGGCGCGTCAACCCTCTTTCGCAGGAAAAAGGCTATGTTTTAGAGACCGTGCTTTGGTTTCCCCGGCCAGAACCAAATCTCCGGTCCGGAACAGCGGCGGCTCGGAGGTCGCCGAGGGATCGGCAGTCCGTGCTTGGCCGGTTGCCGCCTCCGACGACGCGAACGACACTGATCGGTTGTGCTATATCGTATCCCAACTGGCCTAGATCGCGGTGATGGCGCCGGGCAAGCGCGACCATGATTCGCAACGACTCCGCGGGGAGGTTCTCATGGGCAAGAATGTGCAAAGTCTGTTGGCCTTAGCCGTCGCCATCGTTGTATGGAGCGCCCCGCCCGCTTTCGCCGACAAGCGCGTCGCGCTTGTGATAGGAAACGGCGCATACAAAAACGCGGTCCACCTGCCCAATCCGAGGAATGATGCCCAGGATGTCGCGGCTTCGCTGGCCCGCACCGGCTTCGAAACCATCGTCGGCCTCGATCTGGACAAGGCCGGGATGGATGAGCACGCAATCCAATTCGCACGGATGGCGCGCGACGCCGATGTTGCTATCTTTTATTATAGTGGTCACGCCATGCAGTTCGCCGGCGTCAATTATCTGATGCCGATCGACGCCAAGCTCACCGACGAGGCGGACTTGCGCCGTATGACACGGGTGGACGACATCGTCGCGGACCTTCAGCAGGCCAAGAACCTGCGCATTCTTGTGCTGGATGCCTGCCGCGACAACCCGCTGGCCGACGAGTTGAAGCGCTCGATCGGACTGACACGGGCGGCGGCTATGCAGCATGGCCTGGCCAAGATTGACAGTCCGCAAGGCATGATTGTCGCCTATGCCACGCAGGCGGGACGGACAGCCGAGGATGGCAGGGGCCGAAACAGCCCTTACACGACGGCGTTCCTCAAACACATCCAGGAACAAGAGGAGATCGGCACCGTGTTTCGCCGCATCGGTTCGGAAGTCTACGACGCTACAGGCCACGCGCAACTTCCAGAACTATCCTTGTCTCTGATCGGTGAGTTCTATCTCCCCGGGAAACCTCCGGTTACGCCTGTGATGGCTCCTGATTCCCAGTCCGTGCAGACCAACCCCTGTGCCAGCGCCGAAGCGCACTGGAAGAGCGCAGACATGATCGGCTCCAAGGCGGCCTTCGAGGATCATCTGTCCCGCTTTTCAAATTGCGCCTTTGCCGGTCTCGCCAGGGCTAAACTCGCGGCGTTGACACCCCAGGCCGAGGCTGCTGTCCGAATGCCGCCCGCAAATGCTGTCGATCCCGCCGGTGTTGGCATCTGGGAGACTACGGTTCCGAACAACCGGGGCATCGCACTGTGGATCTGGGACATTCGGCCCGGTGGCACGTACCGCTTCCGCAGCGAAGGACCGGGCGCGGTGAACTCGCATGAGGGAACGATCACCCTCAACGATGGCTACTGGACGTTGCGCTCCACCCGCGGCTTGGCGGATTGGGAGGATGGCGGACCCTATGAATTCCGCGACGCCAACACACTCATTACGACTGGACGGCTGGGGACGGGCATTTGGCGGCGGCACGTCGAAGCGTATGGCCCGCCAGTCGGCGAGGTAATTACGCGACGCGGAACGCC
>ODAK010002781.1_pt1 | contig 18338 bp, 16 predicted proteins | sample 1539591 | NCBI WGS metagenome assembly ODAK01 (sample SAMEA3539303, study PRJEB22396) | soil metagenome | biome: tundra; feature: field; material: soil | place: USA | collected 2010-05 | depth 0.15 m | reverse complement strand
GCCCCGGTCTTCCCGCCGTTACCGGCCTTCCAGGTTCCGTCGGGCAAACGGCGCAGCGCTTGACGGTTCCTCACGCCTTCCAACCCCTCGACATCGCTGACGAGGAAGAGCAGCGAGGAGCCGGGCTTGACCAGGACCTGGGCGTGGTAGCCGGCGGTTTCAAGTTCGGCGGCACGGGCGAGCAGGGCAGACTCGAGCTCTTCCGCGTGTTCGATGGCGTGGCGGAGGGCGGGTGCGCCGAGCGCGTGGAAATCGCGCCCCGCGGCATCCATCACGATGAGGCCTTGCTCGGCGAACAGTCGCGTCATCAGACGCGAAAACGCGCCGGCAAAGGTCGGGCCGCGGTCGTTCGCGGGCTGATATGCGTAACACTCGCGGAGCAGGTCGCAGATGGGCGTGTGACCGAGGAGATCGCTTGCTTGATCGAGCAGCGCGTTGATGTGGGCGTCGAAGGGAATGGCGCCGACGGGCGCAGCATAGTGGGACGGCTTCGCGCCGAGACGAAGCGTTCGAACCGATGATTTGGTGAGCAGCGAGACCTGGTCCACTTCTTCGAGGTCGTGATCTTCGGTAGCGAGCCAGAAGATTGGAACGTGCTCGATGCCTGTCGTCCCAGTCGCCTGCTTGGCGCGGGCGATGGCCGTAGCAGCTTTGAGCAGAGTCAGCAGCGGCCCTCCGAGGAGACCCACCTGCTGCCCGGTGACGACGGCGGGAGCGCCGGTGCGCACTCTGGAGATGTTGGCGAGCGTTGCGGGACCGGCACCGAGGGTGAGGCTCTGGCGCTCGAGGGCGTCAGCCAGCGGGCCGGCGTCTCTGCGTGGGGCCGGCGGCTGCATCCATGCGCGGCCGAGCGGCTCGGCTCCGTACCATCTGCGCACTGGATCACCCGCGGCGCTGTCGCCCATTGCGAGGAAGTCGCGAAACAGCCTGGTTGTGTGCGGCAGCGTCGCGATGGGGTAACACTCAGTGCTCATCATCAATCCTCAAACCGGGCGCGCAACATTGGAACACGTCGACTGCTATCAAGGCGGAGCATCCCCCATCAATTGGAACATGCAGTCGATTGGATGCGCCATTTTTCCGCCCCGATGCAGGATGATACCGTAGACCCATGGTCGCCCCACTATCCCAGCCCAGGAAGTCCACCCCAGCCAAGACTAAACCCGCGAAAGCCGTTGCGGGGAAGACCGCGTCCGGAGTGAGGCGCGCGGGCAAGGCGAAGCTCATCTCCTCGAAGCTTGCGTACAAAGGCAAGGTCTTCAACGTGTACACCGACACTCTGATCGAGCCGGGCGGGCACCGCAATGTGCGCGACGTGATCCGGCACAATGGCTCGGTGGTGATCCTCGCAGTGGATGAGTCGAAGAATCCGGCCGATCCCGCCGTGATTATGGAGCGGCAATATCGTCATGCTGCGGGGCAGTTCATGATCGAGCTGCCCGCGGGTACGCGGAACCCGGGAGAGGCCCCGCTGGCGGCTGCCAAGCGGGAGATGATCGAAGAGACCGGCTACCGCGCGAAGCGGTGGACGATGTTGCTGCGGTACTTTGCCAGTCCCGGTTTTCTGGGCGAGTGGATGCAGATCTATCTCGCGCGGGATATTCGGCAAGGCGAGGCGAAGCTGGAGGACGACGAGAATCTCGAGGTCTTCCGCATGCCTCTGTCGGAGGCGATGCGGATGGTGGCGGAGGGGAAGATTCACGACGGCAAAACGCTGATCGGACTGTCGTTGTATGACGCGGCGCGGCGCGACGGGCGGATTTAGCGTCAGCGCGGGGCGAGTTGTTTGGAAGTGAGCTCGGTGACGATCTCTTCGGCAACTTCTGCCGCCGGTTCCAGCGCGTCGAGGTCCTCGTCGGTAAAGGTCTCGCCGAGGCCGCCGAAGCGGCGTTCGCGCTTCTGGTAGTTCTGGATGGCTTCGAGCAGGTGGATGCCGCGGAAGTCGGGCCAGAGGCGGTCCGTGATGAAGATCTCCGAGTAGGCGATCTGCCAGAGCAGGAAGTTGGAGATGCGCTGCTCGCCGGAGGTCCGGATGACCAGGTCGGGGTCGGGCATATGGCCCGTGTAGAGGTGGTCCGAGATGTGGTGCTCGTCGAGCCTGGCCTCGAGGCCGTCGACCTGGAGGAGGTCTTCGAGGGAGCAACCACGCTGGTGGGCCTCGGCGATGAGGTCGGTAAGGATGGAGCGCGCCGCGTCGACAATTTCGGAGCGCGAACCGTAGTTCAGGGCGAGGGTAAGGGTGGTGCCGGTGTTGCGGGCGGTGGCTTCGGACGCCCACTGCATGGTGTCCTGCACCTCCGAAGGAAGTTCACCGATGCGGCCGATATACTCCATCCTCACGTTATTGTCGTTCATGCGCTTGACGTTGCCGACCAGGTAGCTGCGCAGCAGCTTCATCAGGAAATTGACCTCGGACTTGGGCCGGCGCAGGTTGTTCTCCAGCGAAAAGGCGTACAGGGTGATGAAGGGCAGGTTGATGCGCGAGGCGGTCTCGACGACAAACTGTACGCTTTCTGCGCCCTGCTGGTGGCCCAGGAAGCGCTTCAGAGAGCGCTTGCCCGCCCAGCGGCCGTTGCCGTCCATGATGATGGCCACGTGCTGAGGGACCTTTTGTGGGTCGAGCTGGCGGTAGAGAACGGCCTCTTCAGCCGAGAGTTCGTGCAGGCGTGAACAGGGTTCGAATACTGACCTGGTTGTGGATGCGCGCAAAAGGCAACCTCGCAGGGTGATGACGCTAGCATACGCCTTTGGGGCGTGCAATCAACACCGCGCGCGACTGGCAGCGGGTTCACCGCAGCGCAAATAATGGGGTTCCTCTTGAATTCGGGGTGGTTCTGGCTCGCCGGCTTGGTCGGCTGCGGACTTGTGCTTGCCGGAACCACCAACTACTGTGCCATGGCCCAACTGCTGGCACTCTTGCCATGGAATCGGCGTGGGAGCAGGATGGAGTGTTCCACCTAACTAACATCGATGCACGCAGAGCGGAAATGGCGGTACGGATATAAGTGGATTTTGAGGCCCTGGCGAATGAGCACAAGGATGCGATCTACCGGCAGATCTTGCGCGTGTGCGGCAATCGCGAAGACGCCGAAGACGTCCTGATCGAGGCCCTGCTGAAGGCATATTGCAGCATGGATCAGTTGCGCGATTCCGCGCCGTTCCGGGCATGGCTGGCGCAGATTGCGCGGCGGGTGTGCTGGCAACTGAAGGAACATGAAGCGCTGCTCCCGCTGCTGCAGTTGTCCGAGTTGGAGGACGATGGACTGGATCTGCGGGATAAGGCGGCTGCGCCGGAAGAGATTGTCGCAGCAGCCCAAATGAGGCAGATGCTGATGGATGCTGTAACCCAACTTACGCCGGAGTTTCGCCGGGTGTACGAGTTGCGCGATCTCGAAAAAGTGCCGGGCGAGGAAGTTGCGGCCAAGCTTGGCATCTCGCTGAGGGCGATGAAATCCCGCTTGCATCGCGCGCGCAAGATTCTGCGCGAGCGGATGGAAGTGGCGCTGGCGAGGCCAGAGCAACATCGAACGTAGAACGAAAAGAGGCCAGAAAATGGAAGTTCATGTGGAGCACTTAGGGGCAGTTCAGTTTGAGATCAAGGCTCGCCATCATTCAATCGCATGCGACCAACCGGAACAGATGGGAGGATTCGACGAAGGCATGACGCCACCGGAGCTGCTGCTTGCTTCGCTAGGCTCCTGCGCCGCGTATTACGCTGTGGCGTACCTCAAGAAAAAAGGAATCACGGCCCCGGGAACGCGCGTCGATGTGACCGCCGACAAGGTTCCAAACCCGGCTCGGGTGGATAATTTCCAAATTGCGGTGTCCGTGCCGATTCAACTCTCCCCCGAACACCGCGCAGGTGTGGAACAGGCGGTCCATCATTGCCTCATCCACAACACCCTGCTGCACCCTCCCACCATTGGCCTGACGATCAACGCCAACGCCGGCGAGTTGTTGGGAACGCACGCGTAGAGGCAGCGGAAGGCAGCCGTTCCGGCTGAGCTGCGGGAGTTCGCTACACTAGAGAGCGAATGTCTACGCAGATCATCCGACCCGCCCGCACGCTGCAAGGTTCCCTGACCGTCCCCGGCGATAAATCCATCTCGCACCGCTATGCCATGCTCGCCGGGCTGGCTGAAGGCACATCGCGCTTCGCGAACTTCTCCACCGGAGCCGACCCGCATTCCTCGCTGGCCTGCATGGAAGCGCTGGGGGCCGCGGTCGTGCACCAAGGCACGGGGCCGGCGGCGACCATCGAGGTGACCGGCGTAGCCGGAGCCTTCCGCCAGCCGTCCGCACCGCTGGATTGCGGCAACTCGGGGTCGACCATGCGCATGCTGGCAGGCCTGATTGCTCCGCACCCGCACACCTTCACGCTGCTTGGGGACCACTCGCTAACCTTGCGCCCGATGGAGCGCATCCGTAAACCGCTCAATGAGATGGGAGCAATTATTGATCTGGTGGATGGACATGCGCCGATCGCCATCCACGGTGGCCCGCTACACGCAATCGACTTCACCACTCCCATCCCTTCGGCACAGGTGAAAACTGCGGTGCTCTTCGCCGGTTTGCAGGCGGACGGGACCACCTGCCTCTCCGAGCGAATCCGCACGCGCGATCATTCCGAGCACGCGCTCAAGGCCTTCGGCGCGACGCTTAGGCGCACCGGCGAGAAACTGTGCATTCCCGGCGGGCAGAAATTGAAGGCAATTGACGCCACGGTTCCCGGCGACATCTCGTCCGCGGCGTTCTTCCTCTGCGCCGCGCTGCTCTTCCCCGACGCCAACCTCGTCCTCGACTCACTGGGCATGAACCCGACCCGCGCGGCGCTACTGGATGTCATCACCGCGCTCGGCGGCCGGATCAAGGTCCTCAATGTCGAAGAGCACCACGGCGAACTGATCGGGACTATCCAGGTAAACCGCGGCCTCACGCCCACAGCCGGACCCTTCACCATCAGCGGAGCGCTCACGGCCCAGGTCATCGACGAACTCCCAGTGCTCGCAGCCATCGCGCCGTACACCGCCAACGGCCTGATTATTCGCGATGCCCAGGAGCTCCGCGTAAAGGAGTCCGACCGCATCGCACTGGTGGCCAAGAACCTGCGCGCCATGGGAGCCGAACTCACCGAGCATCCGGACGGCCTGGAGATTCCCGGCGACCAGAGTCTGCACGGTGCATCCATCGACTCCGGTTCCGACCACCGCATCGCCATGGCCTTTGCCATCGCGGCCTTGCGCGCCGAAGGAGATACGGAGATCCAGGGCGCCGAAGCCGCCCAAATCTCCTTCCCCGACTTCTTCACCTCGCTCGACGCGCTCGCCCACCGCTAAGCAACGCAACGAGGCTGGATAGAATTCGAAGCGCAATCGCGGTCGATGAGGAAGTATGTATGAATATGCTGATTCGAGGGTTGCTTGCCGCCGAAAAGTTCGTGCGAGGGACGAAGGCTGTGCCCGAGCAGGTGAACACGGCGCTGTTCCTGGAGTATCGGCTGCCACTGGGCTGCCTCGTGCACCTGACGCCGGTCTTCGAGGCAGTAAAGCGGTTCCGCCCCGAGATCGCCGTCGCAGTCGCGACCGCCGGTCTCGGCTTACAGGTGCTCCGCCACAACCCATTCGTCGACCATCTGATCGACGCGCCAGACCCGACGTTGGAGCTTCGCAGGGCTGTGAGCCGCTTGCGCGAGGAACTGAACCGCCGCAATATTCGCCCGGACTGCGTGCTCACCGGGGCGTCCGACCAGCGAACGAAGATTGCCCTGCTGGGCCTGCTTGGATCGAGCGGCTGGCGTGGAGGTTTTACCGTGAACCCCGCGCTCTACCACCGGCCGCTTAAGTATGATGCCGGACTGAGCCTGATCCGGAACAACCTGCGGTTGGCAGAACTCATTGGCTGCAGCGCGGATTCGAAGCCGCCGCGGGTCTTCTTTTCCAAGGCTGATGCCGAAGCAGCCATAGCCATGCTGCAGGCAGCAAACCCGGAGGGTCGCCACGTGCTGGCTATGGTGACGCAGACCAGCGGCGGACAAAGCATTGGTTGGCACACGGAGCGATTGGTTGAGGTGATTCGCAATGCAGCCGTGGAACGCGGATTTGGTGTGGTCTATCTGGGAACCGCCGGGGAAGCCGCGGCGATCGAGGAACTCCGCCAGGCAGCAGGTGGACTTGGAACATCGATCGCCGGGAAGACCACCGTAAACCAGTTAGCCGCGGTGCTGGCTCTGAGCGATTTTTCGGTCGCACTCGACACCGGACCGATGCACGTGGCGCGTGCGGCGGCCACCCCGATGGTGGTGCTTGCGCCCTCATGGCAGAAGCCGCTGGAGTGGCTGCCGCTGGCAGTGGACAACGTCAGAATTCTGCGCGGCGAGGATCGGATCGGCATTCCTCCAGGCTACCGACTGGATGAGATTTCAGCTGGCGCCGTGATCGCCGCGTTGGATGAGCTGGTGCAGGTGTACCCCCCTTCGGAGACTGCGCGCGAGGCGCGGCTACAGGCCGGGATGTCGGAGGTCGATCACCTGGAAACTGGATGACCTCAGGCAGCATCGTCCGCCGCGCGCAGCGCCGCGATTGCCCAGTCACCGTCTGCTAGCATTGCCTCATTCACCACCCGTCTCGCATGCAAATCGTTCAGGCCGTCTTCGGCGTCTTTCACCATTTCGAACTGGCGCATCAGCTTCACGCGCGCAAGCACCTGCGCCGCATCTACTCCACCTGGCCGTGGGCGCGGCTGAAGCGCGAGGGCCTGCCTCGCGAGTTGGTGCGCACGTTCCCGCTGATCCACACGACGGATTATCTTCTGCGGCGGACGCCGCTCTATTCCGCGGCGATGAACATGCGCTTCAACCAGTGGAACTCCGATAGTTTCGACCGTTGGCTGTGTCGCAGGATCGAACCCTGCGACGCGCTGATCGCCATCTCCGGCGCGGGGCTCACCACCGGTCCAAAGGTGCAGGCGGCTGGCGGCAAGTTCATTTGCGACCGTGGCTCGACCCACCAGCGCTTCCAGGACGAAGTCCTTGCTGAAGAACACCGCCGGTGGAACGTGCCTTACACCACACCGGCCGCGCACATCGTTCGGCGCGAAGAGGCTATCTACGCGATTGCCGACGCGATCACCGTTCCCTCCCACGTCGCGCGCCGGTCGTTCCTCGCACAAGGCATCGCACCGGAAAAAGTTCACGTAATCCCCTACGGCGTGCGGCTGGATCGCTTCACTCCCGGTGACGCGCGGTCCGCCGAGACCTTTGAAGTGCTCTTCGCCGGGCAGATCAGTCTGCGCAAAGGGATTCCGTACCTGCTGGAGGCGTTCGCGCGTTTGCAACATCCCGGTAAGCACCTCACGCTTGCGGGAAGTGTGCAGGACGATGTCCGCCAGCTGCTTGCGAAGTTGCCAACGGAGCATGTGACATTTGCGGGCAACCTTCCGCAGCCGGAACTTGCGGCCAGGATGGCGCGCAGCCACGTGCTCGCGCTCGCGAGCGTCGAGGAGGGACTGGCGCTGGTCCAGGGGCAGGCGTTGGCCTGCGGCTGCCCCGTGGTTGCTACCACAGCAACGGGTGCGGAAGATTTGTTTGCGAACGGGGTCGAAGGATTTATTGTTCCTGACCGCGACACCACGGCTTTCGCCGACCGACTTCAGCAGCTTGCGGACAATCCCGCGCTACGCGAGCGCATGGGCGCTGCCGCGCTGGAACGCGTGAAGACGCTCGGCGGCTGGGACGACTATGGCGAGCGGTGGGACAGGCTGCTTCATGCGCTGACCGCGCAGCCGAAGGACGCCAGCGAAAGCAGCTAAGAACCGTACTCACATTTTGTAGCGGCCCATATCGTCATCGTTGAGATTCTCGAGCCAGCGCCGCGCCTCTTCCCCATCCACATTCTGCGGGCCTTCCGCGACCTGCTTGGCGTTGTCCAGAACCGAACGGCTCGCATAGATCGGGCAGTCCCAGCGCAGCGCGAGCGCAATGGCGTCCGAAGGCCGCGAGTCGACCGCGACGGCGTCGCCGTCGTGCTCCATCCAGATCACCGCGTAAAAGGTATCGTCGCGCAACTCCGAGACCACCACCTTGCGCACGGTTGCATTCAATCCCCGCGTCACATTGCGCAGCAAGTCATGCGTCATCGGCCGCGGGGTCGCCGATTTCTCCAGTTCCAGCGCAATCGCATTTGCCTCAAAGATGCCCACCCAGATCGGCAGCACCGCATCGCTGGCCACATCCTTCAGCACCACGATCGGCATACTGGTCAGCGGATCGATCATCAAGCCGCGAATCTGCATCTCCACTTCGGCTTTCGCTGCTGCCGCCGTCGAATCCTCGTGCTCGGTCCCGATCTTCATTAGCCCGCCAGTGCCTCGCCTACAAGGCTGTTGGGAAACGTCTGCGTGATCCTTACTGGGAGGTAGCTCCCCATGGCCGGTAGTATAGGCTGCGCCGTCGTAAAATTCACAGTCTTGTTCTGCGAACTGCGACCCACCACCTGGCCGCGTGCGTGATTGTGGCCCTCCACCATCACTTCCATCACCTGGCCGAGATGCCGCGCGTAGCCTTTCCGCTGCACCTCGCGCTGGCGGTCGAGCAGCACCTGCAGGCGCCGCGATTTCTCTTCATCCGGGATCGAGTCCGCCATCCCGATGGCCGGCGTATTCGGCCGCGGCGAGTACTTGAACGCAAACACGGCGTCGTAGCGAACCTCTTCCAACAGAGTCGCCGTAGCTTCGAGGTCCTGCTCCGTCTCTCCGGGAAATCCGACGATGATGTCGGAGGTCATGCTGATCTCGCGCTTTGCCGCCTTGATCCAGGCAATCCGCTCGAGATACCACTCTCGCGTATATTCGCGGCTCATTGCTTTCAGTACCGCGGTCGAGCCTGACTGCACCGGCAGATGCACATGGTCGCACAGCGTTGGAACCGCATCGATCGCATCAACTATATCTTTGGTGAAATCACGAGGATGCGAGGTGGTGAAACGCACGCGCCGAATGCCAGTGATCTGCCCGACGGTCGCGAGCAACTCCGCGAACGTCATCCGGCCCGATGGATCGCGATACGAGTTTACGTTCTGCCCGAGCAATTGGATCTCGGTGAAGCCCGCGTCGGCCATCCGCCGCGCCTCGGCCAGGACGGACGCAGAAGTTCGGCTGCGTTCCTTACCGCGGGTGTAAGGCACCACGCAGTATGCACAGAACTTGTCGCAGCCTTCGACGATGGTGATGTATCCGCGATGCGGGTTTGTCCGCGACGTGAACTCAGTGTCGAACGTCTCCTCAGTCTGCCGGTCGTCCAGGCCGGTGATGCGCCGTTCGCCTGCTTCCAGCCGCACCAGCATCTGGGGCAGGTGTCTGTAGGAGGCCGAACCGCTCACCAGCGACACATAGGGCGCGCGCGCGAAGATATTTTCGCCTTCCTGCTGGGCAACGCATCCCAGCACTGCAAACTTCTTGCCCTCGCCCTGCAACCGCTTGTATTCGTTCAGGCGGTGGAAGACTTTCTGTTCGGCTTTATCGCGAATCGAGCAGGTGTTGTACAGGATCAGCCCTGCGTCGGCCTCATCCTCGACGCGCATGTAGCCTTCGTGCTCGAGCGTCCCGATGACCTTCTCGGAGTCATGGGCGTTCATCTGGCAGCCAAACGTCTCGATGTAAAAGGTCTTCGGCACATCCCCAGTATATCGCTCCGACGAAACCGCATTCACGCAGTATTGATGGTCACAGCGCATGCAGTGCATAAACCGCTAGACTTCTATGTGCCACACATGTGGTTACGGAAAGAAAATGCGGTAGTTAAGGTGAACGACAATTCGAGGTTCGTTCCCGATAGAGCAGCGCTTCGCGCTCCCTACCCGGACGGTCTCTTGTAAACTGCGAGTTGGATGAAAATGCCGAAAAACATTGACGTGACCGAGCTGATTCTCCGGGATGCCCACCAAAGCCTGATGGCTACGCGGATGTCCCTGGAAGACATGGTTCCGGCATGCGCCGACCTGGACCAGGCGGGTTTCTGGTCGGTGGAGTGCTGGGGCGGCGCGACCTTCGACAGTTGTATTCGCTTCCTCAATGAAGACCCTTGGGAGCGGCTGCGGACTTTCCGCAGGCTGATGCCGAATACGCGGCTGCAAATGCTATTACGGGGACAGAACCTGCTCGGCTATCGCCATTACGAAGACAGCGTTGTGGAGCGGTTCGTTCACAAGGCCGCCGAGAATGGCATGGACGTCTTCCGCGTGTTCGACGCGTTGAATGATATTCGCAACCTTCGGGCTGCGGTAGCGGCAGTAAAGCAGTCAGGCAAGCACGCGCAGGGAACAATCTGCTACACCACCAGCCCGCTGCATACGACAGACCAGTTTGTGGCGATGGCGCAAAGGCTGCTGGACCTGGGCTGCGATTCGATCTGCATCAAGGACATGGCGGCACTGCTGAAGCCGCAGCCGGCTTACGACATTGTGAAGGGAATCAAAGAGGCCTGCGGACAGGATGTGCGGGTACAGGTGCATGTGCACGCTACGACCGGAGTCACGCTGGTAAGCCTGATGAAGGCCATCGAGGCAGGCGCGGATTGCGTAGACACCGCGATCAGCTCGCTCAGCCTTGGGCCCGGCCATAACCCGACCGAAAGCCTGGTGGAAATGCTGGATGGCACTGGCTTCACCACCAGCCTCGACAAGCAACGGCTGCTGAACCTGAAGCGCTACTTCAATAAGGTTCGCCCGCGCTATGCGGAGTTCCTCTCCAACATCACCGGAGTGGAGACGGAGATTTTCGATAGCCAGATTCCCGGCGGCATGATCTCCAACATGGAAAGCCAGCTCAAGCAGCAAGGAGCGGGCGATCGGATGAAAGAGGTGCTGGAAGAGGTGCCGCGCGTGCGTAAAGATGCCGGTTATCCGCCCCTGGTCACTCCTTCCAGCCAGATTGTCGGAACTCAAGCCGTCTTCAACGTGCTGCTGGGGCGTTACAAGGTGCTTTCGGCCGAATTCGCGGACCTGATGCTCGGCTACTACGGCGAAACAATTGGGCCGCGCGATGCGGAACTGGTCGCACAGGCAGAGAAGCAGGCGAAGAAGCCGCCCATCGAGATTCGACCAGCCGACTTGCTGAAGCCGGAGTGGCAGGAGTTGCGCGCGGTCGCGATCGAGCAGAAGGGCTGCGACGGCTCGGACGAAGACGTGCTGACCTACGCGATGTTTCCTCAAGTCGCTGCGAAGTTCTTTGCCACACGGGAGAACGGTCCAAAGAACCTGGGGAAGGACCCGGACGCGAAGCCTGTGGTCGTGTTGCCGGCACAACCTGCCGGCAACGGAAACGGGAATGGCGCAGCCCAAAAGCCGGTCACCTACGAAGTACGGCTGAATGGAAATACTCATAAAGTGACCGTTTCGACAATCTAAGAGAGCGGATAATGCCGATTCCGGAACAAAACACAGCAAGCGCCATGCAAGCGAAGATCGATGAGCTAAAGAAGCGCCGTGCAAAGGTGATGCTTGGCGGCGGCGCCGATAAAATCGAGAAACAGCACAAGGCGGGCAAGTTGACTGCGCGCGAGAGGATCGATGCGCTGGTCGATCCGGACAGCTTTGAAGAGAGCGGCATGTTTGCCGAACATCGCTCAACCAACTTCGGAATGGAGGGCAAGGAGATGCCCGCGGACGGAGTGGTTACCGGGGCGGCGTCGGTCGCTGGGCGACTGATCCACCTGGCCAGCCAGGACTTCACAGTGGCGGGAGGGGCGGCCGGCGAGGTGCACTCGATCAAGGTCGCAGAGATCATGATGCATTCGTTGAAAACCGGCTCGCCGTTTGTCTTCATCAACGACTCCGGCGGCGCGCGCGTGCAGGAAGGCATCGATTCCCTGTCCGGCTACGGCAAGGTGTTTCACGCGAACGTGATGCTTTCCGGCTCAGTTCCGCAGATTTCCTTGGTCTGCGGACCGTGCGCGGGCGGTGCCGCCTACAGCCCTGCCCTGACTGATTTCATCATCCAGACGCGCCAGGCGCAGATGTTCATTACCGGACCCCAGGTAATCAAGGGCGTCACCGGGGAGCAGGTCACCGCCCAGGAGCTGGGCGGCGCGGATGCGCACATGACCAAGTCGGGCGTGATCCACTTCATCGCCGATGACGACCGTCATGCCATGCAGCTCTGCCACAAGCTGTTGAGCTTCCTGCCATCGAACAATCTGGAGGACCCTCCGCACGTCGAGGGCGACCCCAATGTGGACGCGAACCCGGAACTCGATGAAGCCGTTCCCACAGATGTAAAGAAGAGTTACGACGTCAGGACTATCATCACGCGCCTGGTCGATTTCAGAGACTTTTTCGAGGTCCAAGCCGGGTATGCCGGCAATATCGTAGTGGGCTTCGCGCGGATCACCGGGCGCTGCGTCGGCATTGTCGCCAACCAGCCAAAGGTGCTTGCGGGCTCGCTGAACATCGACGCCTCGGATAAGGCGGCGCGCTTCATCCGCTTCTGCAACGCGTTCAACATCCCTCTGATCACGCTGGTCGACGTGCCCGGGTTTCTGCCCGGAATCCAACAGGAACACGGCGGAATCATCCGCCACGGCGCGAAGATGCTGTTCGCCTACTCGGCGGCGACTGTCCCCAAAATTACCGTAATTCTGCGCAAGTGCTACGGCGGAGCTTACCTCGCAATGTGCAGCAAGGACCTGGGCGCAGACCGTTCCTTTGCTTGGCCAACCGCCGAAATCGCCGTCATGGGCGCAGAGGGAGCGGTGGACATCGTTTTCCGGAACGAGCTTCACGAGGCCACCGACAAGAAGGCCAAGCGGGCCGAACTGATCGAGCGCTACCGGGAGACCTTTGCCAATCCCTACGTCGCTGCCGGACGGCGCCTGGTGGATGCTGTGATCGAACCCTCCCTCACCAGGCGATATATATCGCAGGCGCTGGAGTATCTGCAGACCAAGCGAGAACTTCGGCCAACCAAGAAACACGGGTTGATACCACTGTGAGAAGCGACCCGACATTAATCGACCAGCCGGAAACGAAGATGAGTGAACCTGTTCCCGAATCCGAGAATCTTCGCGCGACGCTTCAGGACATCCTGCGGCAGCTTGCGAGTCTCTCCGACCGGCTGACCGAGGTGGAAAAGCTGGTCGCGGCGGCAGCACAGCAGCCAGCGCTGGCGGCAAACACCGGCACCGTTGCAGCCCGCGTTTCCGAACCACCCCCGGCAACTTCCTCCTTGGCGGCTGCAGCAGGAATCTCCGAAGAGGAATTGCTTGCCATCTCCGCCGCCCTTGCAGCCTGGCTTGGAGTGCAGGCGCACATCCGCCAGATCCGCCTGATTCGCACCGGCGCCTGGGCTCAACAAGGCCGTGTGACCATACAGGCGTCGCATCGGTTGTACTACTAAGAGGCTCATGAAACTACGAATCGCGATCGATAACAAGAACTACGAAGTGGACGTCGAGGTTGCGGAACCTGAACCTGCGGGCGCGCCGCCACGCTTCCACCAATCGGTGGAATCCTCCGCCGTCCGTATACCCGTTGCGGCCGCTTCCGCGCCTCCCGTGGACACCACACCGGTCAACGAAGACAAAGTCTGCCGGAGCCCGGTTTCGGGCATCGTGGCGAGCGTATCGGCAAAGGAAGGTCAATCGCTGGAGGTCGGAGATGAGTTGTTGGTGCTGGAAGCCATGAAAATGGAGACCCAGGTCACCGCGTCGGCGGCCGGTCGCGTGGCGTCCGTCAAGGTCAAAGCCGGAGACAGCGTTCAAGCCGGCCAGGTTCTCGTGGAGTTTGAACAATGAGTGCAGCCATGGAACAGGTACCGGGTTTTCTCTTTTTTGATCATGTGGCGGTCTCCGTCAGGGCCGGCGAACTTGAGCCGCAGGTGCAGGCGTACAAGGCCATGGGCTTCAAGGAAGTGCATCGCGAAGACGTGCTTGGCGGCGATCAGGTGCGCGAAGTGCTACTGCAAGTGGGGGACGGCCCGAATCTAGTGCAGCTACTGGAGCCGCTCAGCCCGGAATCTCCGGTTGCGAAGCAGTTGGAAAAGAATGGCGGCCGTGGCGGCCTGGCGCATGTGGCGTTCCGCGTTACCGACATCGGCAACGCCTTCGATTACTTGAAAAAACACGGCTTCAAGGTCATCGACAAAGCGCCGCGCAAAGGCTCGCGCGGAACCACGGTTTTCTTCGTTCACCCCAAGACGACGGAGACTGCGGCGTTTGGATACCTGTTCGAGGTGGTCCAGGAGGGCGCGCATGTCTGATTCCGACGCTCGGACCGGGACCGAGATTCTGCACCTGATGCAGGACTTCCCGCCTGTCCCCACAGCAGTGTGGGAAGCTGCGATTCAAAAGGACCTTAAGGGAGCGGACTACGAGAAGAAGCTGGTTTGGCGGTCCGACGAAGGCATTGCCGTGCGCCCTTATTACCGAAGCGAGAATCTCGCCGGGCTCGGCGCGCAGACCGCGTCGATCCCCGGACAGTTTCCCTTTGTGCGAGGGAATGCGAAGGCCTGGGAGATCGATCAGCAAGCCGTTCCGCCAGCCGATGCGATTCGCGCCGACCTGGTCCTCGAAGCCGGTGCGGACGCCATCCAGCAGGTCGGAATTGCTCTCGCGTGGGGCGTGGAGAAGCTGACGCAACTCTCGAAAGACCGTCCGGTGGACGTGGTCGCGCGCGAGGTTGAGTTTGTGTTTGCGGTTGGCGCGACCTATTTTCTTGAAATTGCCAAACTGCGCGCGGCCCGTATGGTGTGGGCCCAGGCGGTGGCGGCGTTTGCTCCTGTGGACCCGGATTCCTGCCGAATGAACCTGCGCGTGCGCACGGCGCGATTGAACAAGAGTTCCTGCGACCCGTACACGAATGTGCTGCGCGTAACGACCGAAGCCATGTCTGCCGCAATCGGCGGGTGCGACAAGCTGACGGTCGAACCGTTTGGCTTCGACGAACACGTGGCGCTTGGCGTGCAGCGTGTTCTGGCGGAAGAGGCACACCTGAGCGCGGTCGCCGATCCCGCAGGCGGCTCCTATTACATTGAAACTTTGACTGCTGCACTCGCGCGCGAAGCGTGGAAGCTGTTTCAGCGGATCGAAGCTGCAGGAGGTTATAGCCATGCTGTGAGCGCAGGCTGGCTGGCGGAAGAGATTGCGAAGACTCGTGCCGCGCGCGAGAAAGCGGTCGCGGCGCGGCGCAGGGCGATGGTCGGAGTTAACAACTATCCTGACCTGACCGCGAAAGCCCCGGAACCAGCGCCCACCTTTGCGGTGGACGCCGCACCATTCCCGCAGTTTCGCCTGGCGGAACCGTTCGAGAAGCTTCGGGAGCGCACCGCGCGCCATGTTCTGGAGACCGGCCACACGCCGAAAGCGCTCCTGTTGAAGCGCGGCGACGTGAAGATGCGCACTGCCCGCTCCAACTTCGCGCTTAATTTCTTCGGCTGCGCTGGGTTCGAGATCGCCGAATCTGAAGACTATGCCGGAGCGGACGCAGACCTGATTATCTTATGCAGCTCCGATCCGGAGTACCTTCCCTTCGCGCAGGAGGTCTGCGCGGCTGCGAAAGTTCCGGTCGTCGTAGCGGGGAATCCGAAGGACCAGGCTGTCGCTCTAAAGGCCGCCGGCGTGCAGGGTTTCATCCACATCGCGAGCGACGCGGTGGAGACCTTGACTTACTGGCAGAATCGGCTGGGGGTGAAGAACTAATGAAACCTGACTTCTCCAAGATCGAGTTCGCATTGCGGCCTTCGCCTGCTTCCGATACCCCGGCCGACGAACGGCAGCCCGCGTGGATGACGCCGGAACAGATCCCCATCAAGCCCTGGTATACCGCCGATGACCTGCATGCCATGGAACATCTGGAGTACGCCGCGGGAGTTGCTCCCTACCTTCGCGGACCTTATTCCACGATGTATGCCATGCAGCCGTGGACCATTCGCCAGTACGCCGGCTTCTCCACTGCGGAGGAATCCAACGCCTTCTACCGGCGCAACCTCGCCGCGGGACAGAAGGGCCTGTCGGTCGCGTTCGATCTGGCCACGCATCGCGGCTACGACTCCGACAAGGAGCGCGTGGTTGGCGACGTCGGCAAGGCCGGCGTCGCGATCGACTCGGTTGAGGACATGAAGATTCTGTTCGGCCAGATTCCGCTGGAGCAGATGTCCGTCTCGATGACGATGAATGGAGCGGTGCTGCCCATCATGGCGTTCTACATCGTCGCCGCCGAGGAACAGGGCGTCGCACCGGAAAAACTTAGCGGGACCATCCAGAACGACATCCTGAAAGAGTTCATGGTCCGCAACACTTATATCTATCCGCCGGCGCCTTCGATGAAGATCATCGGCGACATCTTCCGCTACTGCTCGGCGAACATGCCGAAGTTCAACTGCATCTCGATCAGCGGATACCACATGCAGGAAGCGGGAGCCACCGCGGACATCGAGTTGGGCTACACGCTGGCGGATGGGCTGGAGTATATCCGCACGGGTATTGCCGCGGGGTTGCGGATCGACGACTTCGCGCCACGCCTCAGCTTCTTCTGGGCGATCGGTATGAACCACTTCATGGAAATCGCGAAGCTGCGCGCCGCCCGCGTCCTGTGGGCCAAGATCATCAAAGGCTTCAATCCGAAGAACCCGAAGTCGATGGTGTTGCGCACGCATTCCCAGACATCGGGCTGGAGCCTGACTGCGCAGGATGTGTTCAACAACATTCCGCGCACCTGTGTTGAGGCGATGGCCGCGGTGCTCGGACACACGCAGTCGTTGCACACCAACGCGCTTGACGAAGCGATCGCGCTTCCCAGCGAGTTCTCGGCCCGCATTGCGCGCAATACCCAGATCTATCTGCAGGAAGAGACCGGAATCGCGCGGGTGGTGGATCCGTGGGCGGGCAGCTATTATGTGGAGAGCCTGACGCATGAGTTGATGCACAAGGCGTGGCGTCACATTCAGGAGATTGAGACCCTGGGCGGAATGACCAAGGCGATCGAGACTGGCCTGCCGAAGATGCGGATCGAAGAAGCTGCGGCACGGCGGCAGGCGCTGATCGATTCCGGTCGTGAAACAATCGTAGGAGTGAACAAGTACAAGCTCGCGCACGAGGAAGTTCTTCCGGTGCGCGAAGTGGACAACCAGGCGGTGCGCGAAAACCAGTTGCGCCGGCTGGCTGAGATTCGGAGCACGCGGGACTCAGCCGCCGTTGCCCGGTCGCTCGAGGCGCTTACCGCGAGCGCGCAAAGCGGGAGTGGCAATCTGCTGGAACTGGCAGTGAACGCAGCACGTGTCCGCGCAACTTTGGGCGAGATATCCGGAGCGCTGGAGAAAGTGTTTAGCCGATACCAGGCGGTGAGCCGAACCATCTCGGGCGTGTATTCGTCGGAGAGCCAGGGCGATCCTGAGTTCCAGAAGGCGCTCGCGATGGCGCACGAGTTTGCCGAAATAGAGGGACGCCGTCCGCGCATTCTGGTTGCCAAGATGGGCCAGGATGGGCACGATCGCGGCGCCAAGGTGATAGCCACCGCGTTTGCCGATCTGGGCTTCGATGTCGACGTGGGTCCGCTCTTCCAGACGCCCGCTGAAGCCGCGACTATGGCGGTTGAAAACGACGTGCACGTGCTCGGGGTCTCGACCCTCGCCGGCGGTCATAAGACGCTTGTGCCGGAGGTGATTGCGGAGTTGAAGCGCCGCGGTCGCGAAGACATTCTGGTCTACGCAGGCGGAGTCATTCCACCCCAGGATTACGCGTTTCTTGAGCAGGCGGGCGTGGCCGGCATCTTCGGACCCGGCTCCGTGATTCCGGTCTGCGCGCAGGTGATCCTCAACGCCTTGACGAGAACCATTCGTGCCTAGCTCCTCCGGAGCGCTCCGAGCGGGCGGCGGACGGCTGCCGCTGAACCAGTACGTTCAGGGTGTTCTGGCTGGGGACCGCGTGGTGCTCGCCCGGGCCATCACGCTGATTGAGAGCCGCCTCGCCGCGGATTCCGAGAGAGCTGCGCAACTGTTGGATGCGATTCTGCCGCATACCGGAAGATCGCGCCGCGTGGGCATCACCGGCGTGCCCGGAGTCGGCAAAAGCACGTTCATCGACGCGTTGGGGATGCACGTCATACGCGACTGCGGAGAGCGCCTCGCCGTGCTCACGGTGGATCCGTCGAGCCCGATCTCGGGCGGCAGCATCCTGGGCGACAAGACTCGGATGGAGCGGCTTTCCGCGGAGCCGCACGCATTCATTCGCCCTTCGCCGGCGGGCGGACACCTGGGTGGCGTCGCACGACGAACGCGCGAGACCATTCTGCTGTGCGAGGCCGCTGGCTACCGGAACGTCTTTATCGAGACCGTCGGCGTGGGGCAATCTGAAA
>ODAK010002779.1_pt1 | contig 18342 bp, 14 predicted proteins | sample 1539591 | NCBI WGS metagenome assembly ODAK01 (sample SAMEA3539303, study PRJEB22396) | soil metagenome | biome: tundra; feature: field; material: soil | place: USA | collected 2010-05 | depth 0.15 m | reverse complement strand
GACCACCGAGATCTACACTCTTTCCCTACACGACGCTCTTCCGATCTGATAACGGGGAAATTTTAGTATTAAACCCAAACTAAATGATATCAATTGAAATGCAGATACATTATTTCTCTTTAATTTTTTGACTTCTTCGGACATGAAATAATGTTTAATAGATAAGAGAATTGTTAATGAAAATAGATGAAAAATCGTGAAGAAGCATGTATAGAGAATTGCTTTTCAACCATTACAAACGATATTTTCCTTCACTGATATTATCCATAATTTCGCGAGTAATAAGGGTATAAGTTTTTGTGTCGGGCATTAAGAAATAAATTGCATCTTCTGTTTTTTCAATGTCGTAACCTTCTGTTTTAAGATGACTTTTTAAATACTTCATTGTGCTTGTGGTTTCTGTATTTTTGCCAATGCGTATAAACATAGGGATTGCGAATGGAGGTAATTCGTTTTTCATGAATTCGTAAAATGCTTCAAAGTCAATGCTTTTGGATGGGTCTGTCAAAATAAGTTTTACCATTCCTGCTCTGCCACTGTTGTTGGGTATTTCCACGCCATAAACAATATTTTCGGCTATATTACTATCAACACCATAGGAAATACTTTCAGCATTTCCTTTGTATTTACTAATAATTCCTTCAACTTCGGTAGTAGATACATTTTCGCTTTTCCATCTAAACGTATCTCCTAAACGATCAACAAATTGGGTATGGCTGAATCCCATGTTATGAACTAAATCTCCGGTGTTAAAATAAGCATCTCCCTTTTTGAATACATTTCGTATGATTGCTTTTTCTGATTTTTCCTTTTCAGTATATCCATCAAAAGGAAACTGCTCATTGATTTCTCCTAATAGCAGACCTGTTCCGCCTTTTTTAACTTTTTTCATAAACCCTTTTTTATCATAAATCGGGGTTTCGTTTTCTTTATCATACTCAATTATTGCATGCGGATTTACCGTAAAGCCCATTGTGCGATCAAAATTAAACATGTTAAAAAAAGCAAGATTTCCTTCACTGGAAGCATAAAATTCTCCAACGCGATCAATATCAAATCTTTTTTTAAATTCCATCCAAATGCCGGGACGCATTCCATTCCCTACCATTTTGTTAAGAGTATTATTTCGTTCTAAAGGATGTATTGGTTCGTTTAAAAGATATTTACATAATTCACCTACATAACCAAATGCTGTCGCTTGATATTTTTGAACATCAGGCCAAAATTCTTTTACACTAAATTTCTTTTTCATTACCATTGAAGCGCCTCCTGCAACAACCGATGTCCAACATACAAGCATGGCTGTAGAGTGATAAAAAGGCAAAGGAACATATAACACATCCGTTGGCTCTAACTGGAGCAATGTAAGTCCAAAACCGCAATATGCTTTTATCCACCTGCTATGAGAAATAACTGCAGCCTTCGGCAATCCTGTTGTACCAGATGTAAAAACTAACATACAAACATCTTTTGCATGAATTTTATAATGTAACTTGGGTTCTGAAGGTGAATATGATTTACAAAGTATATCGAAATTTTTAAATGCAAATTTTTCAGGATGCGCTTCATGCGGTATCACTAAAACTTTTTCGGATGGATAGTTTAATTCGTCATGGACTTCTAAATAGCTTTCCATTAATTCTGCACCCACTAAAATAAGTTTAGGGTTAGATAAATTAATACTATGAACAAGAGGTTTTTTTCTTTGAGAAGAGTTTAATAGTGCGGCAACACAACCAATTTTTGCCAATGCCATTGATATAGCCAATACCTCCGGTCGGTTCTCTAAAAATACAACTACAGTATCACCTTTTTTAAATTCGAAGCTTAAAAAATAAATAGCTAATCGATTTACCCATTGATTGAATTCTTTATAAGTCCAGCTATTATCATTATAACAAAGCACTCTGTTATCAGGATATTTTTTAACAGTTTTTAAAAAAAGATCAGTTAAAGAAATTTCCGTATCTGCCTTAATTGTTCTGAGTAACCAAATAGCTTCAAGTGATTTTGAAGAACGCTTCATAGCTGCAGGCATTGCAGCCATGAACTGAGGAAAGGTTATTACTTCTCTTAATGTTGTTGGAATGAATTCTGAACTGTGATCGACATTGCTCATACTTTTTATCTATTTTAATTCTTGCGAAGTTTTGTTCAACAACCTTCTGGCTATAATTAATTGTTGAATTTGTTGGGTGCCCTCAAAGATATCAAGAATTTTTGAATCTCTTCCCCATTTCTCCAAAAGTTCTTGTTGGGAATAACCAATGGAACTCAACAAGTCAATACATTTAAGCGTTATTATAGTACACGCTCTTCCTGCTTTTGCTTTACAGATGGAGGCTTCCATGGAGTTAGGCATACGATTGTCGGCCATCCATGCGGCTCTCAGAACAAGTAAACGAGATGCTTCGTAATCCGCTTCCATCCGGAAAAATTCCGCTTCTACCGCTTCTACGTTATTGATAGGATTTGTATAGTCGTTTAATTTTAATTTTGCACCAATCAATTCTCTTGTTCTTTCCAGCGCAGCTTGTGCAGCACCTAATGACATAGCAGCAACTGTCGGACGGGTATTATCAAAGGTTGCCATTACCCCTGCAAATCCTTTTTTAACATCTATTTCGGGGCTGCCTAATAAGTTAGCGGCAGGCACTCTGCAATTTGTAAACATTATGGCAGCAGTGTCAGAAGCTCTGATACCTAACTTTTTCTCCACACGAATCAATTCCATCCCGGGAGTTCCTTTTTCTACAACAAAAGATTTAATGGCGGCTCTGCCCAAACTTTTATCTACTGTTGCCCAAACAACAACGGCGTTAGAACGCTCACCGGCAGTAATGAATATTTTTTCACCATTAAGAACATAAAAATCACCATCTTTTTTAGCAGTCGTTGTGATAGCGGCAGAGTCGGAACCAGCGTTAGGCTCAGTGATTGCCATTGAAGCCCAAAGTTTTCCAAATTTTTGCAGTTGTTCAGGATTTGCTACCGCGTTTATCGCAGCATTTCCTAGTCCTCGCCCTGGAATAGTTAAAGATAAACCAACATCTCCATAGTTCAGTGCCTGAATATAAAGCACGCTTTGCATACTTAAACCATTTTTAGTAGTACTTTCACCTGATTGTTTTGCTGCTTCACCATTAGGTGCTGAATTCATCGCCTCCATAGCATTAGCTAATACTTCCAATTCTTTTGGATAGGTATGTTCAGCTAAATCATATTTTCTTGATATAGGCCTTAATATCTTCTCGGCTGCTCCATAAGCTGCTTTAATTGTACCTTTATATTTACCTGGAATTTCTAAATTCATAATAACAAATAGTTTAAAGTTTAAAGTTAGAAAGTTTAGAGTTTGTTCTTTGTTTCGTCTCCTGCAACTCCCACCCTTTAGGGGTTGGGGCTTATTTTAATTCGGAAGAACTTTTACCTAACATTCTTCTTGCGATAATTAATTGTTGAATTTGTTGAGTTCCTTCAAAAATGTCAAGGATCTTAGAATCCCTGCCCCATTTTTCTAATAGTTCTTTGTATGAATATCCCAATGAAGAACACAGTTCTATACATTTAAGAGTTATCTCAACACCAACTCTGCCCGCTTTCGCTTTACAGATAGAAGCTTCCATTGAGTTAGGAATTTTATTATCTGCCATCCACGCAGCCCTTAAAACCAATAAACGGGCAGCTTCATAATCAGCTTCCATACGGTAAAATTGCGCTTGGGCGGCTTTTAATTTATTGATAGGAGTTTTATGATCTTTAAGGTTAATTTTCTCGCTTAATATTTCTCTTGTTCTTTCAATGGCAGCCTGCATACAGCCTAATGCCATAGCGGCAACAAACGGACGAGTATTATCGAATGTTTCCATTACCCCGCCGAATCCTTTTTTAACATCTATTTCCGGATTTCCTAAAAGGTCAGTACCAGGCACTACACAGTCTGTTAAAACAAAAGCCGCAGTATCGGACGCTCTGATTCCCAGCTTTTTTTCGACACGCTCCAGTTTCATTCCTGGATTGCTTCGTAATACAATAAATGATTTAATGGCGGCTCTGCCTATCCCTTTATCCAATGTAGCCCAAACAACCACACAATCAGCTCGCTCGCCACTGGTAACAAATATTTTTTCTCCATTTAAGATGTAATTATTCCCTTCTTTTCTGGCAGTTGTAGTGATGGCAGCAGAATCGGAACCAACATTCGGCTCTGTAATTGCCATTGCAGCCCACATCCTGCCAAATCTTTTTAATTGCTCGTCGTTGGAAACAGCAGCAATAGCAGCATTTCCTAAACCTTGACCGGGAAATGATAACAACAAACCAACATCACCATAGCTAATCCCTTGAATATTTAAGCAATTGGACATGTTTCCGCCATTCTTTAAGACTTGCTTTGCCCCTGGAATTACTGCTTCTCTTGCAGAAGTTGCACCACCAATAGCCCCTCCTGAAGCATGGTTTGCGCCACTCAGCGCAGCAGCTAAAATGTCAAGCTCTTTCGGGTAAGTGTGTTCCCCTATGTCGTACTTTCTGGATATGGGGCGTAATAAAACCTCAGCAGCAGTGTATGCTGATTTAAGTACGCCTTTAAATTTATTTGGAACCTCTAAATTCATTATGAAATAGTTTAAAGTTTAAAGTTAGAAAGTTTAAAGTTGGTTGCTTGTAGCTAGAACTATTTAACTACAAACTATAAACTAAATATGAACTCCGTTAATAGCTATAGAAACAGCTCTTAAATCTCTGTACCAACGTTGAACCGGAAAGTCTCTGATGTACCCATGCCCACCTAATAATTGTACCCCATTGCTACCTATCATCATACTTTTATCGCTACACATAATGTGAGCTAAGAAAGCTTCTTTCGCAAATGGCATTCCTTGCTCAGCTTTTGCAGCAGCGCGTTGCGTTAAGATACGCATACTGTCCATTTCAATTTTAATGTCAGCAATGATAAATGCTACCGCTTGTCTGTGACTAATTGGTTCGCCGAAAGCAAAACGGTCGTTAGCATAAGGAATAACATAATCCAATACCGCTTGAGCGCAACCAACAGCTAATGCACACCATCCTAATTTAGAATAGTTGATATATTCTTCATAGTTAAAACCATTTCCTTCCCCTAATAAAGCGGACGCTTCTACTTTTACATTTTCAAATTTTAATTGTCCTAATTGAGCAGAGTTTAATCCCATACCTCTGTCGGCAGTAATAGTTAAACCTGCAGCATTTTTATTTACAATAAATGCTTGTGGACCATTTTCTTTGGTTTGTGCAATAACCAAAAAGTAATCTGCAATATCATGCAAAGGAACCATATTTTTTAAACCATTGATGGTATATCCGTTTCCTGATTTCTCCGCAGTTGTAGCAAGTTCATAAGGAGAAAATAATGCCGTAGGTTCGTTTAAAGCAATTGACGCTTTTGTTGGTTTCGGGTCTAAGAATTTAGGAACTAAACTTTTTTGTTGAGCATCAGATCCCCATTTTACAAGAGCATTTAAAACACTGTTAGAAGTATAAAGAGCCAAAGCCATACCCAAATCTCCGTGAGATAATGTTTCCACCATCATCATATTGGTAACAGTAGATTTTTCTTTCATCATACCGCCTAATGATTCGGGCACTTGGTAATAGGCTAATTCCAAAGCATAATATTCTTGCCATAAATTTTCAGGGATTTCGAATTTTTCATCTACTTTTTCGGCAGCTTCTCTCATTTTTAATGCGTATTGTTTCAGAGCTTCTTGAACCATCGTTTGCTCTTCCGTATAATTCAGATCGAAGAAATCAGAAGGAGTTTTGGATGCTAAACGAGCGGGGTCTGCTTTAGCGGTTCCTGGCGCACCACTAATCATAGCGGATATCTTGGTTCCTCCGTAAGCGCCATAATATAAAGTTTTTACAAATCCTTTTCGTAGTCCAAGGGCTTTTCCGATACCGGAATCTAAAAAATTGTTGAACGCTGTGAATTTTTTAGCTAGATTTTTATTTTTTGGATTTCCAATGAGTGATGCTAAATTTACTGCCATTTTTTATTTTTTTAAATGATTTGAAACTATTAATTAACACGTTTCTACTTATGTTAATACAAACATATAAAACATTTTTTTATTATGCAAGCATAATAAAAAATATTTTTAAAAATTAAGACGATTGAACTATTTATAAAGATAAAGATATTATTTTTCAATGATTTAGAGGAGATAAAAAAATTGCAAATACCTAATGTTTAATAACTTTCATAAATAGAAAATTCTATTTTTAGTTTGATCGCAAAGCAACACCATGCAATATAAAAAAAACAAATTAATGTAATACCTCACCCCCTCTTCTTTAGAGAGGAGGTGAAGGATGAGTATTATTGCTATATTATTAGTAAATTCGCAATCCAATTTAAAAATTTTTAGCTACACGAATGAACAACATTAGAAACTTTTGCATTATCGCACATATCGACCACGGCAAAAGTACACTTGCCGACCGTTTGCTGGAATATACTCATACTATTGATAAGCGCGATATGCAGGCGCAAGTGCTGGATGATATGGACTTGGAGAAAGAGCGTGGCATCACCATTAAGAGTCATGCAATTCAAATGGATTATGAACTGAATGGAAAAAAATATGTTTTAAATTTAATTGATACTCCCGGACATGTTGATTTTTCTTACGAGGTATCTCGCTCTATTGCGGCTTGCGAAGGCGCTTTATTAATTGTAGATGCCGCACAAGGGATTCAGGCGCAAACTATTTCTAACCTGTATCTTGCTTTGGGTAATGATTTGACAATTATTCCTGTTTTAAATAAAATTGATTTGCCAAGTGCTGAACCCGAAGCGGTGAAAGACCAAATTGTAGAATTGTTAGGTTGTAAACGCGAAGAAATTATGTCTGCATCCGGCAAAACAGGTACAGGGGTTCATGAAATTTTAGCTGCAATTGTTGAACGTATCCCTGCTCCAAAAGGCGACCCTACTGCACCTTTGCAAGCATTGATATTTGATTCTGTTTACAATTCATTTCGTGGTATCATTGCTTATTTTAAAATTCAAAACGGAACAATAAAAAAAGGGGAGAAGGTAAAATTTGTAGCTACCGGCAAAGAATACAATGCCGATGAAATTGGGGTATTGCGATTAAAACAAGAACCTCGTAACGACATTCAAACAGGCGATGTAGGATATATTATTTCCGGAATCAAAGATGCCCGCGAAGTAAAAGTGGGCGATACCATTACAAGTGTTGCTCGCCCGTCAACAGCTGCCATTCAGGGTTTTGAAGATGTGAAACCAATGGTGTTCGCGGGAATTTATCCGGTGGATACCGAAGATTTTGAAGAACTGCGTTACTCAATGGAAAAACTTCAATTGAACGATGCCTCATTAACATGGGAGCCTGAATCATCGGCTGCGCTTGGTTTTGGCTTCCGTTGCGGATTTTTGGGAATGTTACACATGGAAATTATTCAGGAACGTTTGGAGCGAGAGTTCAAAATGACTGTGATAACAACCGTTCCCAACGTATCGTATCATGCATACACAACTAAAAATGAATTGCTGATTGTAAATAATCCTTCTGATTTGCCCGACCCAAGCCGACTTGACCGTGTGGAAGAGCCTTACATCAAAGCGCAAATAATTACCAAATCAGAATTTGTTGGTAATATTATGACGCTGTGTATTGGTAAACGCGGCATATTAACCAATCAGGTTTATTTAACTACCGACCGCGTAGAACTTATGTTTGACTTGCCTTTGGGTGAAATTGTATTTGATTTTTATGATCGTTTAAAAACTATTTCCAAAGGATATGCTTCTTTCGATTATCAACCATTAGATTACCGTCAGAGTTATTTGGTGAAGCTGGATATACTATTGAATGGAGAGCCTGTAGATGCTTTGTCATCACTCATTCACAGAGATAATGCCTATGAGTTCGGAAAAAAAATGTGTGAAAAATTAAAAGAATTAATTCCTCGTCAGCAATTTGAAATACCTATTCAGGCTGCCATTGGCGCGAAAATAATTGCGCGTGAAACTATCAAAGCTATGCGAAAAGATGTTACCGCGAAATGTTACGGAGGTGATATTTCCCGTAAACGTAAATTATTAGAAAAACAAAAAGAGGGAAAAAAACGCATGCGTTCGGTTGGTAATGTAGAGATTCCACAAAGCGCATTTATGGCTGTATTGAAGCTGAATGAATAAACTACTATAGAAAATTTGCCACAAAGACACGAAGAAGAAAAATAATTAATAAAAACCCTTAACGCCTTTGTGGCAAAAAAATGCAACATCAAACAAAAAAACCAATAGGAATATTCGATTCCGGTTATGGAGGCTTAACTCTTTTAAAAGAAATTGTCAAACAATTGCCCCAATATGATTATTTATATTTAGGCGATAACGCGCGTGCACCTTATGGTACACGTTCGTTTGAAACTGTTTATGAATATACCTTGCAATGTGTACAACAACTCTTCGAGATGGATTGCGAATTAGTGGTGCTTGCTTGCAATACCGCATCAGCAAAAGCATTGCGAACGATACAACAAAAAGATTTACCACGCATCGCGCCCAACAAACGAGTGCTGGGAGTCATTCGACCGACAACAGAAGTGGTTGGAAAACATAGCAAAACCGGACATGTAGGTGTGTTAGGAACAACTGGAACAATTACATCCGATTCTTATCCGATAGAAATTGAAAAGTTTTACCCTCACTTAAAAGTAAATCAGGAAGCTTGTCCTATGTGGGTTCCATTGGTGGAGAATAACGAATTTGAAAGCGAAGGCGCGGATTTTTTTATCCGGAAAAATTTGAATTCACTGTTGTCAAAAGACAAGGAAATTGATACTATCATTTTAGGTTGCACACATTATCCATTGCTGATAAATAAAATAAAAAAATATTTACCAGCTAATATTAAACTTCTTTCGCAGGGAGAAATTGTTGCGGAAAGTTTAGTTGATTATTTAAAACGTCACCCTGAAATGGAGCAACAATGCAGTAAAGGAGGCTCTATTGATTTTTATACTACCGATGCTCCTGAAAATTTTGATAAAGCAGCAACTTTGTTTTTTGGAAAAACAGTACAATCAAAACATTTGGATTTATAAGTCGCATCGAGCGAAGTCGAGATGGGTCTGGTTCTCGATATGTCTGCTTCAACACAGAATGCTCGAACTGACTATTTTTCCTCCTTGAACCAACCGCTATACATTATGTAATTATTCGCGATGCGATTTATTTCTCCGCTTATTAATTCGGGATTAATATCTTTTATTTTTTTTGCCGGAACGCCCGCGTAAATTACACCCGATTCAACCTTTGTATTTTCAAGCACTACAGCGCCTGCCGCAATAATAGTATTACTGCCTATTTCGCAATTATCCATCACTATCGAACCCATTCCAATCAATACATTATCATGGATAGTGCATCCGTGTACCAAGGCATTGTGTCCGATAGAAACATTGTTCCCGATAACAGTTTTTGTTTTTTCATACGTGCAATGTATCACAGCGCCGTCCTGCACATTTACTTTATTTCCCATACGAATGGAATTTACATCGCCGCGAATAACAGCATTAAACCAAATACTGCATTGGTCGCCCATAATTACATCTCCAACAATGGTTGAATTTTCAGCAAGATAACAGTCGTTACCAAATTTAGGATGAATGCCTTTAACGGATTTTATTAATGCCATAGTTTAAAAATAAATGTTTGAATAAAGTCATTCATTCGCAAGGGCAGGTTATAATTATCCTTTGTAAATCTCTTTTCTATGACCAACCGAAAGAATTATAATCGAACGTTGTTTTAAGGTGTACTTTATTGTTTCAGTTCGTTAGTTCAAAACTATGCACTTTAAGTGCAGAGTGGTTCAGTTTTTACAAAGATAGTCCTTTTTCTTTTTCCGAAAATAAAAAAACTCGTTGCATTTTTTGTAAGGAATTTTTTGTTTTGCGGCAGATGCCAGTTTTAAAAAAAAACATTCTTTTAATTTTTTTTCCACCAAAAAAATAAAAATATTTTTAGACGCAGAAACTTTTTGTACTTTTGCATGACCTCCAAATTTCCTTCGGTCAAGGAAAAAAGCAAAAAAATTTTTCATTATGTCGTCATCTATTAAATATATTTTTGTTACCGGTGGCGTAACATCATCTCTTGGAAAAGGTATTCTGGCTGCATCTTTAGCCAAACTTCTTCAGGCAAGAGGTCATACTGTTACTATCCAAAAATTAGATCCTTATATCAATATTGACCCGGGAACACTTAATCCATATGAGCATGGCGAGTGTTTTGTTACTGATGATGGCGCTGAAACTGATTTGGATTTAGGACACTACGAACGTTTTTTAAACATACCTACTTCGCAAGCAAATAATGTTACTACAGGTCGTATCTATCAATCAGTTATTGAAAAAGAAAGACGTGGCGATTACTTAGGAAAAACCGTTCAGGTTATTCCTCACATTACCGATGAAATTAAAAATCGTATAAAGCTACTTGCAAAAACAGGCAAGTACGAAATTGTTATTACTGAAATTGGCGGCACCGTTGGCGACATAGAATCACTGCCTTACATTGAAGCTGTACGTCAATTAAAATGGGAGTTAGGAAGAGATGCGATGGTAATTCATCTTACATTGATTCCCTATCTTTCTACCACAGGAGAATTAAAAACTAAGCCAACACAACATTCAGTAAAACTACTATTAGAGTATGGGATTCAGCCCGATATTTTAGTTTGCCGAACCGAGCACACGCTTAATAAAGATATCAGAAATAAAATAGCGTTGTTCTGTAACGTAGCACCCAATGCGGTTATAGAGGCTCGTGATGCAAAAACAATTTATGAGGTTCCATTATTAATGGAAGAAGAACAACTGGATGTGGTGGTGTTAAACCAGCTAAACATGCCTGTTTCGCAAAATTTGGATTTAGGGAAATGGAAAGAATTTTTACACAAATTTAAAAATCCAAAATTTGAAATAAAAATCGGATTGATAGGTAAATATGTGGAGTTAAAAGATTCATACAAATCCATTTCAGAAGCACTCATACATGCTGGAGCTGCTAACGATTGTAAAGTATCCATTGAATGGATTCACTCCGAAAGCCTTACTGATTCAAATGTTGATGAAAAACTCAAAAACTTACGCGGAATAATAGTTGCTCCCGGTTTCGGACAACGCGGCATCGAAGGGAAGATTAGCGCAATAAAATATGCGCGAGAAAACAATGTGCCTTTCTTCGGTATTTGTTTGGGAATGCAATGTGCCGTCATCGAATTTGCCCGTAATGTATTAGGGTTAAAGGATGCCAACTCTACAGAAATGGATCCAAAAACTACCAATCCTGTAATTGATTTATTAGCAGCACAAAAAAAAATAACTAACAAAGGCGGCACCATGCGTTTAGGTTCTTATCCCTGTAATATAAAGGAAGGAACGAAAGCATGGACAACATACAAACACAAAGAAATTAATGAACGCCACCGTCACCGTTACGAATTTAACAACGATTATTTAGCCGATTTTGAAAAAGCAGGAATGATTGCTTCCGGAATAAATCCGGAAGGAAATTTAGTAGAAATTATTGAAATAAAAGATCACCCATGGTTTTTAGGAGTTCAGTTCCATCCCGAATACAAAAGTACCGTTGCCAACCCTCATCCACTATTTGTAAACTTTGTGAAAGCAGCTATTGAAATAGGTAAGCTGGTGCATTAACGGTAATTCCAAATTCTACCAATGCTATCATCCAAATAGCAACTTCTAATTATTCTGCAGCAAATACATTTTAAATTCAAATGTATTTACATACCACACAATTACTTCACACAATCTTAACAGTTGCGTAACACACCGCCCTAAATTCTAAAATACTTTTGTCGCAGACAATATTTTATTAACCAAAAATTTACTAACATGAACTTTAAAAGAAACCTTTTATTAACTGCAAGCTCTTTATTAATAGGTATGAACAGCTATGCACAATTATCCGACAAATTAAAAGATGGCATCAGGTTTTATACTGATACCAAAGACAGTTCGCATTTCATTAGATTCAATATGACGAGTCAGGTTTGGGCGAGATATACTCAAAATGACCCTGGCACCAATGTTCAGGGAACTACACAGTCTAAGACAACCGATATGAGCATACGCCGTATTCGATTTGTTGCGCAAGGTCAGTTAACAGACCGGATTTATTTCTTTACACAGTTTGGTCAGAATAACCTAAACTACTTAAGTGCACGCAAAGCAGGGAGTTTTTTCCATGATGTAACCGCTGATTACGCTTTTATTAAAAAATATCTTTCGATAGGTATGGGGCTTAATGGTTGGAATGGTCCATCACGTTTTTCTAACACATCTGTTTCAAGCATTTTAGTATTAGATCCTCCCAACTATCAGGAAGTAACCAATGATACTTATGACCAGTTTGTACGCAGGTTGGGTGTTTATGCAAAAGGTAAAATTAGCAAATTGGATTACAGAGTTTCTGTCGGAAAACCTTTTGTAATTCAAACTGCGTCAGGTCTTGATGCTTTAACAACTACTGTTAATGTAAATCCTAAAAACACCAATACTACTTTTTCTACTTTCTCAACCCTTCCACCGCAATTGGTTTATCAGGGATATTTTATGTGGCAATTCCTTGATCAGGAAAGTAATGCCGGACCAAGTAATGCCGGAACGTATCTTGGCAAGAAAACAATATTCAATATTGGCGCGGGTTTTTATTATCAAGATAGAGCTATGGCTCACTATTCCGATATAGCTAAAAAAGATACTGCGTATCAAGCTATACAGCATTTTGCCATTGATTTATTTTACGATGTGCCTGTAAATAAAGAAAGAGGTACGGCTTTTAGTTTATATGCCAGTTATTCAAATTACAATTATGGTACGAACTTTTTAAAAGTTACAGGTCCTGATAATCCCGCCAGCGCAGCCAACGCTCAAGCAGGTGTTTTAAAAAACAGCATTAATACTAATAGTTACGGCAATGCTTTTCCTTATCTGGGAACAGGAACTATTTATTATGTACAAACCGGCTATAAATTTAAAGATGGTCTTTTGGGAGACCAAGGTACTTTACAACCTTATGCAAACTGTCAACTTGCCAATTATAACCGCCTTAGTCAAACTATGTACGTTTATGATATTGGCATTAACTGGCTGATAAAAGGACAGGGTGCAAAATTTACATTCGATTATCAAAACCGTCCTTACTTTGTGGATGATGGGAAAGGGAATGTTAAACAACAATCAAGATTGGGACAATTTGTTGTGCAGTTTCAACTCGCTTTCTAAACTACGAGAAACTAAATTTAATTTTTTTTAAATTAATAATATAAATACATTTAATTAACATTTAAAAAACAAAAACATTTTATCTTTACAAAAAATAAAATTATGAAAACAAAAACAATCTTATTGGCATTCGCACTTTATACAAGTGTTGGCTTTGCTCAAAAATTAAAAGGAAGTGATACCGTTTTGCCTCTTGGACAAAAAGAAGCGGAAAGTTATATGAAGGAAAACAAATCCGCTAAAGTTACTGTAACGGGCGGCGGAAGCGGTGTTGGACTTGCAGCATTAGTTGACGGCACTACAGACATTGCGATGTCGTCTCGCAAAATGAAGATGGGAGAAAAAATGAAATTACAAGAAGAAAAAAAAGAAAGCAAGGAAGTTATTATTGCTTATGATGCATTAGCTGTCATTGTAAATCCGACAAATAAAGTATCGCAACTTACCCGCGAACAATTGGAAGGAATATTTACAGGAGCAATTAAAAATTGGAAAGAAGTTGGAGGAGAAGATTTGCAAATAGTTGTTTACTCGCGCGAATCAAGTTCGGGTACTTACGAATTTTTTAAAGAGCACGTTTTAAATAATAAAAATTATGCGTCATCTGTATTGGCAATGCCGGCAACGGGTTCCATCATTCAATCAATCAGCCAAACAAAAGGCGCTATCGGATATGTTGGATTAGCATATTTGGAAAAAGAAGTGAAAGACGTTAAAGTTTCGTATGATAATGGCAAAACTTATGTTGGCGCATCTATGGCAAATGCGAAAAATAAAACATATCCTATTTCTCGTCCTTTGTACTATTATTATTTAACAACATCTGAAAAAGCTGTGAAACCATTTGTTGATTTTTGCCTTTCAACTGAAGGACAAAAAATTGTGGAGCAAGTTGGTTACGTACCGTTGGCGAAATAAAAAAATAATTTTAAACAATACTTTTAATGCGCCCCGATTAATTTTCGGGGCGCATTTTTTTGGTAAATAAAAGTATATTTGTGGGGAACAATTGTGGTTATTTGGATATTAGCGCAACTGACTAATTTTATCAGCAATGCAAAAAGTAACACAAGGCAAATACTCTAAGCAAAATCAAATGATAAACGAAGACTTAGGTCATCAAAAAAAACAATTAGAGATAGATAAGTTACAAGAAGAGTTAAAGATTTTAAAACATCCACTTTATTGTAGACTTTCTTTTTATGCTGCTTTAGCTCCTATTGTAGTATCAATTGTTGCAATTGTCTTTTCTATATCCAATGGTTTATTTGAAACTAACAGCAAACTACTTGAAATAAGAAAAGGAGTTCTCCAATTAGAAATCAATAAGTTTGAAAGCCAAAAAGATTCTTTACGAATAAAAAACAAACAGTTTGCTGATAGTATAAAACTTGAAACCAAAAAAGTTCGCAAAGAATTAACCTCAATTAAAACAAAATATAGTAAATTAAATAACGACAAAAAATTATTATTAGGAAAAATATCTACATTGGAAATTGAACTAAATAAAAGTCCTATTGACAAAAATAAGACGCAAAAACTTATTGATGAAATATCCGTAATTCTGGAAAGAAATCTTGGCGGCAGTTTTAATAATGACTTTGATGATTCTTTTGATATTGGTAAATAATAATAAATAAAATGCAAGCACGGAAGTATTTAATCCAAATATTGCCCTAACATTAATTTAACATAACCTTAACATTGAACAATCATTAATAATACCTCACTCTTTTAACTTTGTCCTTCTTAAAAAAAAGACATTGCTTGAAAACATTTTATAAAAGATTTGTAGAAAAATTCATTGAAGGCTTATTAATGTTAAGCGGCACCATCACTACTTTAACCGTTGTGCTCATTGTGTTTTTTCTTTTTAAAGAAGGAATTGGCGTATTTAATAAAAAGCCGGTTGAAGATGGATATGTAATAGCTATCAATAAAAACAATCCTGTTAAAAAGATTTCTTCCGAACAAATAAAAAATATTTACGACCAAAAAATAAAAAACTGGAAAGAACTCGGAGGAAAATCCGACTCTATTATTTTATTCAGGTTAGAAGACATTTCCAATTATTATAGCGATGCAGCGATTGGTGAAAACTTTGAAGGTCTTCCAAACTGCCTCAGCCGATTGATAGATAGCCTGCCAAACATCATCGCTTTTTTTCCTGAAAAGTATTTAGATAAAAATTTCAAAGGCAGACAACTCGAAATAGATAAAGTAACACTCTCCGAATTTTTTGGCGGTAAAGAATGGTTTCCAACAGCACAACCTTCGGCACAATTGGGAGTGATGCCTTTGATTCTTGGAACTTTATGGGTTAGCTTAGGCGCTATTTTATTAGCATTACCGCTTGGTTTAGCGGCAGCAGTTTATATGAGTGAAATTGCGAATGAAAATGTTCGCAAAATTATGAAGCCATTAATTGAGCTATTGGCAGGCATTCCATCGGTTGTGTATGGCTTTTTTGGATTGGTAATTATTGTTCCTCTTATTCAGAAAACATTTGATTTACCTGTTGGCGAAACAGCTTTGGCAGGAAGTATTATTTTAGGAATTATGGCATTGCCCACTATCATTACTATTTCCGAAGATGCAATGCGTAACACGCCGCGCGCTATGAAGGAAGCGAGTTTGGCGTTGGGCGCGAGTAAATGGCAAACCATTTATAAAGTTGTAGTTCCATATTCTATTTCAGGAATTACTGCCGGTGCAATTTTAGGAATTGGAAGAGCAATCGGAGAAACTATGGCGGTATTAATGGTAACCGGAAATGCTGCTGTAATACCACATTCTATTTTAGAACCTGTACGTACAATCCCTGCTACCATTGCCGCCGAATTGGGTGAAGCGCCAAATGGAGGTTTGCACTTTCAGGCATTATTTGCATTGGGATGTATTTTATTTCTTATTACTTTAGTTATTAATCTTACTGTTGAATTTATTTCAAACAGAAATAAATATAATAATCATTAGAGTATGATGTCATTTCGACCGCAGGGAGAAATCTCAATAAAATTAATCCATAAACGAGATTTCTCCCTGCGGTCGAAATGACAAATATGTGCTGATTTTATATTGTTTTTTATTCGATATAAACTCTAAAAATTCTAAATTCTAAATAAACAAACAACAAATTATTGGAAGCACCGGACGAAAATAAATTAGTCAAACGTAAAAAACGAAATCAATTTATTGCTTTTGGGATTTTAAGACTATTGAGTTATTCAATTGTCGCCATTTTATTTATCATATTGTCCTTCATAATATACAAAGGTATTGGGGTGATTAGTTGGAATTTTATAACAGAAATGCCTGAGGAAGGAATGACTAAAGGCGGCATTTACCCTGCCATTGTCGGGACATTATGTTTAGTTGCCGGTAGTATGATTTTTGCTTTTCCTATTGGTGTATTGGCAGCAATCTATATGAATGAATATGTAAAAGATGGCATCATCAAAAAAATAATTAAACAAATGACAAATAATTTGGCAGGTATTCCTTCCATTGTTTTTGGATTATTCGGGATGGCATTGTTTGTAAATAAATTAGGTTTTGGAGATTCTATTTTAGCGGGTTCACTCACACTTGGATTGCTTGCTTTACCTGTTGTAATTCGCACAACAGAAGAAGCATTAAAAGCGGTTGATGATACCTTTCGTCAGGCAAGTATAGGGCTTGGAGCAAGTAAATGGGAAACTACAAGCAGAGTAGTTTTACCAATCGCGTTTCCTAATATTATTACCGGATTGATTCTCTCTATTGGTCGTGTATCAGGCGAAACAGCGCCTATTTTATTTACCGTTGCAGCTTATTTTTTACCAAAATTACCAACAAGTATTTTTGACCAAGCAATGGCATTACCTTATCATTTATATGTAATTTCAACAAGCGGAACCAACATTGAAGAATCACGACCAATTGCATACGGAACAGCATTGGTGCTTATAATAATTGTATTAATTGCTAACTTGCTTGCGAATGGTTTACGAAAATATTTTGGTAATAAAGTTAAAATGAATTAAACGCAAAATGATAAATTGTTTTATTGTTAAATTGATTATTGTACCTCAAATGTATATTCAATGCGTCATTGCGAGGTACATTCTGCGTTGAAGCAGACACTCAATCTCAATTAAAAGCATTACTTTGAGATTGCTTCGGGTAAAAACCCTCGCAATGATGCACTAATAACTAATAACTGATTAATGTATAAAATAGAATCTAAAAATATTGACTTTTTTTATGGCGCATCACAAGCTTTAAAAAACATTAATATCGCTATTAGACCCAATACTGTTACAGCTTTAATTGGACCATCCGGTTGCGGAAAATCAACCTATTTGAGATTATTCAACCGGATGAATGATTTGATTGATAATACAAAAATTAAGGGACAAATATTGATTGATGGGGAAGACATTTATGCAAAGGGCGTGAATGTAGATAGTTTAAGAAAAAAAGTTGGAATGGTTTTTCAAAAACCGAATCCGTTTCCTAAAACTATTTTTGAAAATGTTGCTTATGGTTTACGTGTGAATGGATTTACCGATAAAAAATTTATTGAGGAACGTGTCGAAACATCCATCCAACAAGTAGTATTGTGGGATGAAGTAAAAGACAAATTAAGAAAATCAGCTTTTGAACTTTCCGGCGGACAGCAACAACGTTTATGTATAGCGCGTGCATTAGCGATTCAGCCATCTGTCATTTTAATGGATGAACCTACCTCATCTCTCGATCCAATTTCAACATCTAAAGTGGAAACATTGATTTATGAATTAAAAGCAAAATATACCATTGTAATTGTTACACACAATATGCAGCAAGCCGGTCGTGTTAGCGATAACACAGCATTCTTTTATATGGGCGAATTAATAGAATATGATAATACAAAAATAATATTTACCAATCCGAAAATAGAACAGACACAAAATTATATTACTGGACGGTTTGGATAAAAGCCCCTCCAACCTCCCCAAGGGGAGACTTTTAACAATTATTAAAATT
>ODAK010002778.1_pt1 | contig 18346 bp, 16 predicted proteins | sample 1539591 | NCBI WGS metagenome assembly ODAK01 (sample SAMEA3539303, study PRJEB22396) | soil metagenome | biome: tundra; feature: field; material: soil | place: USA | collected 2010-05 | depth 0.15 m | reverse complement strand
ATTGCCCTCGGCGCCGGCCATCTCGTCGCCGCAGGCAGCGACTCAGGCTTGATCGAGGTCTGGGACCTTCGCGCTCCCAGCGCTGCGCCACGCTCCCTGTCGGCGGGCACAGCGGCCGTGAGCTCGCTCGCGTTCGCGCCGGCGGGAGGCACGCTCGCGTCGGCAAGCCTCGACGGAACCGTGAAGCTGTGGGACATCGCCGGAGCGGGCACCGCAACCACGCTGCCCGGAAGCGCCGGCAAGCGTGTCACCTCGGTCGCCTTCAGCCCCGATGGAAAAATGCTCGCGGCCGGCCGCGCGCAGGGAGGTGCGCTGCTCTGGCACATCGCACAACCGGCCGAAGCACCACAGTCGCTGTGCAGCGGCATAGACGTGCGCAGCGTCGCCTTCCGCCCCAACGGCAAGCTGCTCGCCTGTGGCAGCGGCCGCGGCGAAATCGTGCAGTCGCCGATCGGCGAGAAGAGCGGTTCGCCCCCACCCCCGATGCTCGGCCATTCCTCGAGTGTCAATGCCCTGAGTTTCAGCCGCAACGGAGAGTTCCTAGCCTCGGCCAGCTCGGACAGCACCGTCCGCCTCTGGAACATGACCAGCGCCAGCACCCAGTCGATCGTGTTGCCCGGTCATTCCGGGTGGGTCTGGACGGTCGCCTTCACACCGAATGGCGAGCGCCTGATCTCCGGAGGCGAAGACCGCACCGTCCGCGTTTGGCCGGCACACGCAATTCTTTTGGCAAACGACCTCTGCGCAGCCGTCTCAACGAAGAAGAACGAGCTGACGGAGAAAGAGTGGACAAAATACATGCCGAATGTCGAGTACCACCCAGGCTCGCCCTGCCCGGTGAAGGAGTGATGATGCGAAAAAGCGCAATCACTTTGTTCGCCTCCGTCCTGCTGCTGACCTGGGCGCAAAGAGCGTCAGCGCAGTCGCCATGCGAGGACGCACTTCGCGATGCCGAGAAGAGCTACGAGCTCGGCCTCTTCGAAGACGTTCCAGCCAAACTCTCCCCCTGCCTCGGCACGCCAACATCGCGCAGCGTGGCGATTCACGTCCACTCACTGCTTGCACGCGCTTATCTGAACAACGAGGAGCCGGACAAGGCACGGAAGGAGATCTCCACGCTCCTGCGCCTGCAGACGAATTACGAGGCCGAGGCAGGATCTTCAGCGCGCTTCGTCGCGCTGCTCGCGAAGGTAAAAAGCGAAGAGCAGACGACGCAGGTCGTCTCCGTCTCCAAGACCAGCGAGAGCCTGCGCGAGGCTCCGGCGACGGTCGTGGTCATCACCGCGGACGAGATCCAGCGCCGCGGCTACATCGACTTCGAACAGATTCTGCACGACCTGCCGGGCTTCGACATCGCGCGCCTCAATGGCCCGACCTATTCGGCGGTCTACCAGCGCGGCTACCGATCCCCGGAGAACAACCGACTGCTCCTGCTCGTCGACGGCGTCGAACAAAACGATCTGAGCCTGGGAACGGTGTACATGAACCGGCAGTTCCCGCTGAGCAACATTGATCGCGTTGAAGTGATCTACGGACCAGCCTCGACGATGTACGGGGCCAACGCGTACACGGGCGTCATCAGTATCGTGACGCGCGAGCCGGAGTCCCTGATTGGGGAGAGGCGGCGATTCGGCATGACCGGCCAGATCACGAGTGGCGGATATGGCACCCGAGGAGTCGACGTCACGGCCGCCGGCACTGACGGGAGCGGTACCATCGCGTGGTCCGTCACCGGCATGTTTCAGAACTCGAAGGAACGCGACCTTTCCGGACTCGATTTCTGGGACTACACCTATCGCAATTTCGACTACAAGAGTCTGATGCGTCTGCCCGGGACTCCCGAGGAGCGGGCGGCGCTGTGCGCCACACCCTCACCTTACATTCAATGCAGTGCCGCGGGAATCGAGTTGACGGACCAGGGAGCAGCGCTCGTCCGCGGCCTGGACCGGCAACTGATCGCGGACAATGGCCTGGGCTTCGACGACCGGGCCACAAACTGGTCGCTCTTTGCAAAGGTCAGGATCTCGAACCTGACCCTGGGCCTGGACACCTGGCGGAGTCAGGAAGGGATCGTCTCGTCTTACGGAGCGTTCGCGAGCGTTGGGGGGAATACGACCTGGACGCCGGAAGAGACGGCCATCTATCTCAAGTACTCGCTACCGCTGGACCGCGTGAAGGTAAACGTATTCGCGCGGTATGAGCAGACGACGCTCGACAGGGCAGGATCGCAGTTTGGTTACCTGCACAACTATGCGAGCGGGTTCCTGACGCTCTCGAGCCTCGTGGCGCCCTGCGTTTCACCTCTCGACCCTCAACCGGTGAGCTGCGCGCCGGCTTCGCCGTGGCTGGAAAAAGACACGTTCGGAAGTCTTTCCAGCCAATTCCGAAGCGAGGTCAGTGCCACGTACGCATTATCGGAGAAGTTCAACGCCGTAGGCGGGGTCGAACTCGTCAAGAGCTCGATCCAAAGCACGTACGACCAGTCGGCGAGCGGACCGGGAGGTTTTCTGATCGGTTCGTTTTCTGAAAAGCCTGAGCAGATCGAGCATACCGACGCCGCGCTCTATGCACAGGGCTCTTACAAACCACGGCGCTCGCTTCGCTTCGTGCTCGCCGGCCGGATGAGCTACAACCAGATCAACAACAAGCCGGGGGCTTCGGGATTCGGGGCGCTGTTTACGCCGCGCGTGGCTGTGATCTATTCGCCTGGCGCAGGCAACATGGTGCTCAAGGCGATTTACGCCGAAGCGTTCAAGGATCCCACCGATGACCAGAAGTTCGGCATTCTCCCTTTTGTCAATGGATACCGCAGCAATGGATTGAGTCCCGAGCGCGTGCGTAATGTCGAGCTGAGCGCCAATTGGCAATCTGGCAACCGCGCGTCTGTCGAGGGCTCTCTTTATCAAGCGAGATATACGGACGTCGTCTCCCTGGGGTTTCCAAGGCTGCCAGACGGCAGTCTGGTCCAGGACTGTCAGTCGGGCTGTCTCCAGTTCCAGAACCGGGACCAGATCCGCATTCGCGGGCTGGAGGCGACTGCGCGGTACAAGCTTCCAGGAGCCAGCCTCTGGGCGAACTACACGCATACGGAGCCGTTCCAGACCAGACCTACTGATGTGACTGGAGCGCCGCTGCTCGATGACCGTGGAGCGCCACTTCGCGCACTGCGGATCGCCGATATTGCCTCGAATCAGGTGAGTGCCGGTGTCGACTCCGATTGGGCCGACCGGTTGAGGGCGGGCTTGCGGCTCCATTACGTCGGTCACCGGCCAACCGGCGCAGGGACGACGTTTCCCGACACACCGTTCCTACAGACGGACTCCTACTCCACCGTGGATGCGACCGTCGCCTATCGCCCGTTCACGTCCAACACGACGTTGCAGATCATCGTCGGCAATCTCTTGAACAAAGACTATTACGACCCAGGCGCTCAATCGACGGTTCCCAGGGTTCTGCAGGCCGGGCGAACAGTCAATCTGCGACTGGTCTATCAATGGCCGCCGGCACGCGGCAGATAGGAGGAAACGAATCGGTCGTCAAACCAATGGTCCGCAGTTTCACTGATTTCAACCAGTTCTACTAACTCAACGTAAGGAGAAGCCAATGTCCAGCTATACAGATGAGGAAAAACAGTATGCCAAAGTCATCGTGAAGTCGTGGAAAGACAGCAGTTTTCGCTCACAGTTACTCGCGAATCCTCGCGCGACGCTGGAAGCGGAAGGAGTGCACATTCCGAAGAATGTCCAGGTAACGATCGCGGATGGCACAACGAACACACTCGCACTGGGTCTTCCCCCGAAACCCGCCGGGATTGGCGATGACGAACTGCAAGGGCACGCGGAAGCATTTTTCTGCTGCTCCACCTTCTGATGTGCGGTGGAGCGTCGGCCGCGCCGGGCAAACCGACACTGTCGACGCTTCACAGCTATCCTCCCCAAGCCCCGACCGAGCCCAAAAGAACAGGAGATCTTCTGCTCACGCTTCCGGTTTTCAAGAGCTGTTACCAAATTGAGATCGTCGATGAGCGGCATGCACTGTTTCTCAGCGAGCGCGCGAATCATTTGGTCTCGGGTTCAGCGTACGTCATTCTTGCCGGACTTCTCAGTGAGGCAAGAGATGTCGACGATCTCATTGAGGCGGTGTCGGACAGGCTGTCCATCGCCGAGGTTTATTACGTGCTTGATCGACTCGAGACCCTTGGCGTAATCCGCGAGGCTCACGGTGGACCGCCCCGTGCGGCCGAAGGATTCTGGGATGCCGTGGGCGTGGATCCGGACGTTGCATCGCGAGCGATCGATCAGGCGACCGTGACGCTATGGTCCGCGGGCGGTGTCTGCGCAGGCAATCTCGCACGCTCGCTCGAAACGCTCGGCATCGGCGTCGGGCCGGCTGGGAACCTGTGCATCGCGTTGGTCGACGACTACCTGCGGCCCGATCTGGCGACGCTGAACCAGGAGTGTCTTCAGGAGGGTCGACCGTGGATCCTCGCACGGCCGGTCGGCTCGATTCTGTGGCTCGGCCCGCTACTGCGCCCCGGGAAGACAGGTTGCTGGGAGTGCATGGCCCATCGGCTCCGAGGGCATCGCGTTGCCGAAACCTACGCGCAGACGGCAAACCATCATTCTCATCCGCGCGTCTTCGCTGCGTACGCTCTTCCGTCGACCGAGCTCGCCGCGGCCGGCTTGATCGCAACGGAGATCGCCAAATCGCTCTCCGGAGCACCCGATCTCGAAAGCGTGCTCCTTACTGTCGACATGGCCACTTTGAAGACCGAGCGGCATGCGGTAGTCCGCCGGCCTCAGTGTCCAGCCTGTGGTGAAGGGGATGCCGGGGTGCTGCGCCCGCCAATTCCGGTGCAGATCACCAGCCGAACCAAAGTTTGGACGTCCGAGGGGGGATTTCGATCGACGACGCCTGAGGAGATACTGAAGACGTACGGCCGTCACGTCAGCCCCCTGACCGGCGTCGTGAGCGAACTGACGGCTCAATCCGACGTCGATCCCACCATCACTCCACTGTGGGTTTCCGGGGTGAATACGGCGTGGAGAGATGGGTCGATCGAGACGCTGACCAGTCACTTCCGCGCGACCACCGGCGGGAAAGGCAAGACCGGACCCCAGGCAAAAGCGGGCGCGTTGTGCGAGGCGATTGAGCGCTACAGCGGCCGTTTCGAAGGAAACGAAGCTCGATTTCGCGCGAGCTTCGAAGCGCTTGGCGACACCGCCATTCATCCCAACGCATGCATGCTCTACAGCGAGAAACAGTACAGACGCCGCCACGAGAGTTCGACAAAACGTTCCAGCCGGATACCTGTACCTTTCGACACACGCGCCGAGATCGAGTGGTCGCCGGTCTGGTCACTGACGGCAAACCGGTGTCGCCATCTTCCAACCGCCTACTGTTACTACGGCTATCCGCTAACGCCCGACGCGCTGTTTTGCTGGGCCGACTCCAATGGTTGCGCCGCCGGCAATTCGATCGAGGAGGCGATCCTCCAGGGCTTTCTCGAGGTCGTGGAACGCGACTGCGTGGCAATGTGGTGGTACAACCGGATCCGGCGCCCTTCCGTCGATCTGGCGTCATTCGACGAACCCTATTTCGCCGAGTTGCAGGACTACTATCGCTCCCTCAATCGCGAGCTCTGGGTGCTGGACGTCACCGGTGATCTGGGAATCCCGGCGTTCGCCGCCGTTAGCCGTCGACTCGGTGCGCCGTGTGAAGACATCACCTTCGGCTTCGGTTGTCATCTCGATCCGCGGCTCGGCGTCCTGCGAGCGTTGACGGAGACGAATCAAATGCTGCCCACGGTCGTGGACCGAAGCATCGATCCGGCTGCGCGGCTCAAAACGACGGACGAGGAAGTACTCTCCTGGCTCCAAACCGCCACCGTGGAACGACATCCGTTCCTGTTTCCGTCCGACAGGTTGGTCAGCGCCGGCGACTACCAGCAACGCAAGACCAACGACTTGCGCGATGACGTCGAAACCTGCGTCCGACTGGCGGCGGAGCGCGGGATGGAGACACTCGTACTCGACCAGACGCGTCCGGATATCGGACTGAGCGTCGTACGCGTCGTCGTTCCCGGAATGCGGCACTTCTGGGCACGCTTCGCTCCTGGACGCCTTTACGACACTCCCGTAGCCCTCGGATGGCTGGACTCTCCACTGCCTGAAGAGGATCTCAATCCAATTCCCATCTTCTTTTGAGGAGCCCGATGCCAGCGCAAATTCTGCTCGCCATGCGTCCCGGGAGCGCGATGAGCGACGCCGGTCTCGGAGCGCTCACGCCCGGCGTAGAGGCTGCGCTGCTGCGCCTCGAAGGTGCGGGGGCCGCGGAGGAGCATCTGGAGACGCTGACGGCCGAGGCAGACGGCGCGTTCGGACTGGCACTTCTTCAGTTGGCGCTCGAGCGCCTCTCACAACGCGGTCAGCTGTCGTACAGCGCGCAGAGCGATCAAGGACTGCTCGCGACGACGTTTAGCACGGCGGCGTTCGAGCTTCATCGCCTCGAGGTGCAGCCGGAGAAGCGCTACGTCTTCTCGCGCTTTGCCCTCGTTCGCCGGGTCGGAGACCACGTTGTGATCGAATCCGCGCGATCACCCGCCCAAATCGTGATCCACGATGCCCGCGTCGTCGCCCTGGCCGCGCATCTGGTCACGCCGCGCCGCCTCGATACGGCTTGCTGCGGCCTCACACAAGAGGAGGTCGCCGTCGTTACATCCTTGCTCCTCGGCTGCAACATACTCGAACCTGTCGATGACGCCGGGCGCAGCGCCGAGGATGAGGGAGTCCTGGCGTATTGGAACTTTCAGGATCTCCTGTTCCACGGCCGGACACGTATCGGCCGTCGTCAGGGCGGCTACGGCGGGACGTATCCATTCCGCGGCATCGTCGAGGCACCCGCCATCGCCAAGCCCGCGATGTCAGAAGAGGTTGTCCAGTTGGAGAAGCCCGATCTCGAGCGCCTGCGGCGGGAGGACGTGCCCATTACCGCCGTCCTCGAAGACCGCCGCACGAGGCGGCGCTTTGCCGAGCGGCCACTCCACCGAAGCCAGCTCAGCGAGTTCCTCTACCGCGCCGCCCGGCAGCGGGCGACGATCGCGGGTGAGGACGGGATGCAGCACGGAAGCCGTCCGTACCCCGGTGGCGGCGCCTTGTACGAATTGGAGATCTATCTCAGCGTCCGGGCGTGTGCGGAGCTACCAGCAGGTTTGTACCATTACCGCCCGGAAGAGCACCGGCTCTCGCGCCTGCCGGCCCGGCCGGAGCTCGTCAGCACTCTGCTGCGAAACGCGACTCAGGTGCCGGAGATAGTGCCCCAGGTGCTGCTCACAATCGCCGCGCGTTTTCCACGCGTCTTCTGGAAGTACGAGTCAATGGCCTATGCGCTCGTCCTCAAGGACGTCGGCGTGCTGTACCAGACGATGTACCTGGTGGCCGAAGCGATGGGCCTCGGTGCCTGTGCATTGGGAGGGGGCGACTCGGACCTCTTTGCCGCGGCCTCGGGCGTGGATTACTACGCCGAATCGTCGGTCGGCGAGTTTCTCATCGGAAGCAGAGCGGAGGAAAACCCATGAGCCATTCCTATCAGATCATCGACGCCGACTGTCATGTGTGGGAGCCGCCCGAGATATGGGCAAAATATCTGGAGCCGGAGGCTGGCTCGCACACCCTCTCAAGGTCCTTTGAGCTGGACGGCGAACCTATTTACTACAAGATTGCCAACACGGCCTTGGCGGTCGGACCCGCGATTAAAGCGCGCGATTCCGAGATCTACGGGATCACCGGATACGACGCGGCGTCCGTCGTGAAAGCCATCTCGGTCCTCGGAGCCGAATTCGCGTTCCTCTACCCCTCTGTGGGCGGTTGGCTCCTCGCGATCGACGAGATGGACGCACGGCTTGCGGGAGCGTTCGTCCGCGCCTACAACAATTGGCTACGCGATTTCTGCGCACATGATCCGAGCGTGATGCGCGGGGTAGGTGCAGTGAATCTTCACGCGCCGGACGAGATGGTGCCAGAGCTGCGCCGCATAGCCGGCTTCGGATGGAAAGCGGTCGTCGTGCGGCCCAATCCGATCAAGGGACGCCTGCTCAGCGACCTCGCCTACGAGCCTTTCTGGGGTGAGTGCGAACGGCTGGACATCGCGGTCGGCATTCATGAGGGTTCGCATGCTCGCGTCCCGTCGGCTGGCGCTGATCGTTTCAACAGCCAGTTCGCGATGCACGCCTGCTCGCATCCGATGGAGCAGATGATGGCGCTCCTGGCGCTCATCGAAGGGGGCGTGCTGGAGCGCCATCCTCGCCTGCGCTTCGCCTTCCTCGAAGCCGGCGGCGGCTGGATTCCCTACTGGCTCTGGCGCCTCGACCGCGAGTATCACGACCTGGAGTGGGAGGTGCGCGGCAACGTGACGATGAAGCCATCCGATTACTTCCGCCGCCAGTGTTTCGTTGCCGTCGAGCCGACCGAGCCATACCTCGGTCCCCTCATGGACTTCATCGGCGAAGACAACATCCTCATCGGCTCCGATTTCCCGCATATGGATCACGACCCGAACGTCATGAAGGACGCGATTGGGCTGGAGGGCACGCTGTCGCGCGGAACCGTCGAGAAGCTGCTCTGGCACAATCCGAAGCGCTTCTATGGCATTTAGAAATAGTCGAAGGCCAGCTACCCGCCGCTGCACAACCGATGGATCGCCCGCGGGATCTAGCCGAGCGGCAGCACCTGATCGACGCAGCCGGTTTGCCTTTGGAATCCGCAGGAGCAGCCTGTCCGCGCTCCGGCGCACCTCCATCTGCCTGACTACCGCACCGCGTGCGGCCTCGACACGAACGTCACCAATCGTCCGGCAATGCGGCGTTCTCCGGCGCTGAGTTTTTCGTAGGCGACGAGGAAGTTGCCGTCGCCCAGGGAAACGACGGACGGGTCGCGCTCGTCCGCGGCCGACGTGGCGATTGACAGCGGAATGATGTTGCCGGTCCGATCGATGGACGCACCGACGACGTCATGCGTGCCGTCACTCATTGCCGTCCGCCAGACCACGATGTATCGCGCGCCGTCGCTTGCGATGTCGGGACGCGTCGCACCGCTTTCAGGGCCGAAGCTGCCAAGAACGCGAGATTGATTGACGGCGGCCGGAAACTCCGCGAATGACGGGGGCAGGAGTTGCGACATCACGACCTGACCGCCCTTCACGTGCGCACCCTGAAACCAGACGATCGCTATATCCCGGCCGTTGCTGCTGACTGCGGGCGCGGCGTCGGTTTCGTAATCAAAGATTGTCGATGCGGTGATGCTGTACAGCGAGGTGAACTGAAGTGTAGCCGCAGTCACTGGAACGAGCGGGCAGTTACAGGTCCAACGGTAGCCACTACACGGGCATATGAATCCTCTGGTGAAGTGACCAAGAGCAACGATCTGAGGAAAATCGGTGGCGACGGTCATGTCGCTCGCGGTCATGCCTGCGTTGAGGGGCGCACTGAGCGAGCCGTCATCGCCGAGCTCCCATGCAAAGCCGCCGGCGGAAATCCATGTGGTTTTCCCGGAACGAACGATTGCTGGCGCCGTCACCGGCTGCGCCATTTCGAGCAGCACTACCGGCGTGGACGGCTTCAGATTGCGATCGAGCTGGCAGTACACCGCGTATGGGGTCGCCGAGCTTTCGAGCCAGACCAGGGTGAACCCATCGCCAGCCGGTGCGGCGGCGATCGAAGGCGCGACAACGTTGAAGGGCTGCGCCGAAGCGGCTGGAATCGGCTGCACCTGGCCGGTGAAGTGACCCGTCATGTCGAGGCGAACGACGGAAATCCGATCGCCGGTCGTGCCGGGCATCAGCCATGCGATGGCGACGCCCGTTCGGTCTTTCGCCATCGCTACCGCCGGCGCCGGCAAGAAGGGCAACAAGTTCGTGAGCGGTAGTGAATCCGAAGAGATCTCGGCGCTGACCGTCGGTTGGGCCGTCGGTTGGGCAAATGCAGGAACCGCGTGGAGCAGGAGAAGGGAGAGGAGGACCTTTTTCACACTCTTAGTTACGGCCTTGACCCGCAAAACGTCTGCAAAACGGCGTCTGCATTGCCGCGTCCGGTGCTACACTTTCTCTCGTGCGTAAGTGGTGGGTGAGTCTCCTCGGAGCTCTTCTTCTTCCGGCGGCGCTCGCCGCTGCGTCTTCCTCGAAGATTCTCGCGGTGGCGAATGTCACGCCCGAGCTGCGAGCGTCGCTCACTGCTGACTACCGTCTCGACATCGTCGTCAAGCCGCACGTGGGCGATGCCTGGAGCCGGCTGGCCAAGCGCGTGACGGGCGACGGTGCGCGCTGGAACGAGATCGCATCGTTCAATCAGGCCGGCGGCAACCTCACCACCGAGCAGAGCGTTCGTATCCCGTTCAGCATCCTCCGTCCGAACTTGCAGCGCGATGTCGTGGCGATGCTGTTTCCCTCCGACAGCGCGGTCAGCAGCGGCTGGCGCCATGTCGTCGTCGGCAGTAGCGGCATCGAAGGAGAGTCGCTGTGGAACATCGCGGAGTGGTTCACCGGCAGCGGCGAGAACTACGCCGCCATCCGCGCCGCCAATCCGTCGCAAGGCCTCTCCACCCGCAAAGGTGACGTGATCCTCATCCCGAAGGAGCTTCTCGCTTCGGCATTCCGCCGCGGCGATATGGAGGAACGGTATGCACCGAAGACAGCCGCGGTTCGGAAATCGGAGGACGATCCGGAAGAGCGTACGAGCACGGATGCTCATGGTGCGGCAGCGCCGCTACCTGAAGCCGTGGCCCTGGGCGAATCCGCTCAGCCGTCGCTGACGCCTTCGCTGACTTACGACCGGACAACCGCCGAACCGTTCGCGGTCTACCGGCTGCAGAAGGGCGAAGCGCTCTATTCATCGGTAGCCATCCGTTTCACCGGACGCGTCTACGCGAAAGACGTCGGCGATGTGCTGGAGCGCATCGAGCGCTTCAACGGCATCGACGATGTGGCGCGGATTCCGATCGGCTATCGCGTGAAGATTCCGATGTCGCTGCTGCTGCCGGAGTACCTGCCTGCGGACGATCCCACCCGCGTGGCCAGCGAACAGTTGAAGCGCGAGAGCGAGATGCTTGCGGTACGCCCTCGGGCGAAGGGCTTGGCCGGTGTGCGCGTGATCCTCGACGCCGGCCACGGCGGCCGCGACGCCGGCGCCACGTACGACGATGTCTGGGAATCGAACTACGTGTACGACGTGATGTGCCGTCTCAAGCGCCTCCTCGAAAAGAAGTCCGGCGCCACGGTCTCAGCGACGACGAAGTCGAAGGAAGCCGGTTACGCCATACCCGACGGCGATGAGCTGGAGGAGCAGACCGATCACATCATCCTGACGTCGCCGAAGTACGTGATCGGCGATCCGGCGGTGGGCGTGAACCTGCGCTGGTACCTCGCCAACTCGATCTTCCGGCGCGCCATGAAGCAGAGCGTGCCGAAGGAGAAGGTGGTCTTCCTTTCGATTCATGCGGACTCGCTCCATCCGTCGCTGCGCGGCGCGATGGCGTACATCCCCGGCCAGCGCTATGTGACCGGATCGTACGAAAAGAGCGATCAGGTGTATCTCGCGCGTGCCGAGGTGAGAGAAAGCCCGGTGGTGCGGCATTCGGAGAAGGAGTCCCTGGCCGCCGAGGGACTGTCACGCGATCTCGCGGAATCGATCATCGACGCGTTCGAGACCGACGACCTCAAAGTCCACCCGTTCCACCCGGTGCGCGACAACGTCGTCCGCGACGGACGCGAGTGGGTGCCCGCCGTGATCCGCTACAACCTCGTCCCCACCCGCGTCCTCCTCGAGATCTGCAACCTCGGCAACGAGAAAGACCGGGCGTTGATCAAGACGAAAAAGTACCGCCAGCACATCGCCGAAGCGATCTACGAGGGGCTGGTGAACTACTACAACGACCGCGACGACGTCCGTGCAGCGCCATCGATTGCCAGCGGGCGTTGAAGGTCCGCTTCCGGCCGCGAGCGACCCTGCCGTGGCGCCATCACAGACGGGGATCGGTTTTCGGGGGTCGGAGCTTGCCGGTTCAACTGAGTTGCGATTGCCGGGGGAGGCGTCCCTCTCCGATCCCCTCACGTTGACCGACTCGGAAAATTTTACTTCGGACTCATAGATTTTGAGTCGGTGTCATCAAATGATTTGACTCGGTCATCAAAAATTATGACTCGGCCATCAAATGATTTGACCCAGTCATCAAAATATTTGACTCGGTCATCAAAACATTTGATTCGGCCATCAAAATATTTGACTCGGTCATCAAAACATTTGATTCGGCCATCAAGAGTTTTGACTCGGCCACCAAAACATTTGACCCAGTGATCAAATGATTTGACTCGGCCATCAAAAGTTTTGACCCACCCAACACATTTTGTGACCCGAAAGCATCGATTTCGGAAGCATCGAGGTAAAACTTGCCGAATGCGCCCCATTTTCTCAACACTCAGGCGAAAGCCAGCCGCCGACCTTTCGGTTGCAGAACTTCCCGGTCGAACTCTTGCGCGGTCTCTACCCAAAGGGAGATCGCGTCCTCCGCATTGCCAAGCGCCTCGGAATGCGTGCTTCCATGGGCCATGCAGCCGGGAAGCTCGGGGACATCGGCGACGAATGCTTCATCTTCGTCGCTCCAGAAAATGATGATTTCGTACTTGCTTTCCACGTGTCAGCCTCCGCCAAAATGGTTATGCAGGCGGTGATCGGGGAGTGCTTCGTTTTTTGACGCGAGTCTACGCGCCGACGAGGACGTACTCAGCATGAGACGATGACTCAGGGATCGGCAGACCGTCTTCACGCAATCCCTCGATGTGGAGTTGGATCGCCTCGTACATGCTCTGTTCTGTTTCCTCACGAGTGCTTCCGGTCGCGACACATCCGGGGAGATCGGGGGAGTACGCAGAATAGTTGGCGCCTGCATCTTCAACGACGACGAGAAATCGGTGGGTTTTCATTTTTTCAGACCTGCCTGCTTCAGAATACTGTCGAATGTCTTGGGCGCCAAATCGTCGCTGGCCTTACCGCCAACGGTAACTCGCCCCGTCTTTGTCGCGTGCTTGTACTGACGATGGCCGCCTCGCGACTTGACCTGACACCAGCCATCTTCCTCGATACGACGAATGGCTTCGCGGACCTTTGTCGGCATGAGGAGATCGCTCTTTTCGAACAGTCCAACCTACGGCTTCGGGCACGTCGGCGTCACGTGAATCGTGATCGGCGGCGCATCGACCGTTCCGTTTGTCGGCCCGGCATCTTTGCAGATCAGGAGGCCTGGCTGGCCGGGAACTGTGATCGTGTAGCTGCCGGCGGCGGGGATGCCGGGCGGGAGCGGGAAGACTGGTCCGCCGCCCGCGCCGAGGCCGATCTCCTGGTTGGCGTGGAACACGTGAACGGGGAAGTCGGCATCGTTGAGGAGCATCGTGATCGCGCCCGGCCCGGCTGCGGCGCTGATCGATTGCGTGTCGTACGCCGGCCCCATGTTGGCGCTCGTGCATTGTCCATGAAACGTGAGAGCTGACGGTCCGCAAGGTCCGGGTCCGCCGCCGCACTGATTGCCGCCGACGACGGTGACCGTCCTTTCCTTGTGGCCTGCGCCGGGGAAGTAGAGCGAGAACTGCGTCGTCACCGTAACGTGCTCCTGCTGGTTTCCTTCTTTGGGCAGGATCGCAGGCGTGGCCGGCACGACGGGCTGGTCGGAGTTGAGATGCACTGCTTTGTCGCTGGCCTTCCACGTCAGCGTCACGTTGCCGGGGCACTGGAGAGTGTCGGGCACGACGGTGAACTTCGAGATGGTCGGGTCGCAGGCGGCGCCCGCGACGATGGCCAGCACGGCCAGCAGCAGCTTGTTTCGCATGGCGTTATGGTACTGCCTCCTCGTGGCGCCCGATATGGCGAACCCGCGCATATAATCGCCCGCCGCTATGCCCCGCTCTTTTGAAGGCGATCACAACGCCGAAGGTCTTCGCTTCGCTGTGATTGCCAGCCGGTTCAACGACGAGATCGTCGACGGACTCCTTCGTGGTGCGCTGGAGTGCCTGGCCCGGCACGGCGCGGCGGACGACGACATCAGCGTCTACCGCGTTCCCGGCGCATTCGAGATCCCGGTACTGGCGCGCATGCTCATCGAACGCGGTGGCATCGACGCCGTCATCACCCTCGGGTGCCTTCTGCGCGGCGATACGCCTCACTTCGATTTCATCTCCGCGCAGGTCACGAACGAGCTCTCGCACGTCGCGGTCAAGACGCGCTTTCCAATGGCCTTCGGTGTCATCACGTGCAACACACGCGAGCAGGCCGAGGAGCGATCATCGCCGGGCAGCGGAAATAAAGGTTGGGAAGCCGCGTTGGCAGCGGTCGAGATGGCAAACCTGTGGCGCGAGCTCAACAGCGGTGAATTCTGATGGGTGCGCGAAGAAAAGCCCGCGAGCTGGTCTTGCAGATGCTCTACCAGCACGACATTTCCGGGAACGCGCCCGACATGATCGTCGACACGTTCGACGATCTGCAGAAGTCGAAGCCGAATACGCGCGATTTCGCCACGAAAATCTTCCGCGGCACGGTCGACAACCTGTCCGAGATCGACGGCATGATTCAGGCCCAGGCGGACAACTGGCGCCTCTCGCGCATGGCCGTCGTCGACCGCAACATCATCCGGATGTCGATCTACGAGTTCCTCCACGAAGCCGGCACGCCGAAGCTGGTCGTCATCGATGAAGCCATCGAGATCGCGAAGAAGTTCGGAACGGAGAAGTCCTCGCAATTCATCAATGGCATCCTCGACGGGATACTGAAACGCTACAATCTCGCGTCGTGAGTGAAAGGCAGAAGGCCTCCGGAAGTCAGAAGGCAGAGGGCAGAAGGCAGAAGGGCTCTGCCTTTCCACTTTTGCCTTCTGCTTTCTGCTTTCTGCCTTTCGGAGGGGGCCCTCCGTGAGTCTTCTCGGCCGCCTCGAAGACCTTTCCCTCACCGACATCGTTCAGATCGTCTATCTCAGCCGGCGCACCGGCGTGCTCGAGATCGTCGATGAGCATGGGCGGCACACCGTGTTGTTCCGGCAAGGGCTGGTGGTCAATGCCTCGTCGCCCGAGCATCCCGACCTGGCCTCCTATCTCGCTGCGAAAGGCCTGGTACCCGAGGCTGCGGTACCGGGTGTGCGGCAGATGGAGGAGAAGGGCATCCCGTGCGGCACGGCTGCAATCGAGATGAACTTCATGTCCGCCGCCGATCTCGCGGCCGCCGTTCACGAGCGGATCGTGAGCGTCGTCGCGCCGCTGCTGCAGAGCCGGGAGGGAGAGTTCAACTTCATCCTCAGCGACCACGTCGGGCCGCTCGACGTTGAGTACGACGCCGACGCGATCTTCAAGGAGGGCGGCTTCCCGCCGCAGAAGATCGTTGGCACTGCGGATGGCGAGAAGCTGAAGCCGTTGCGGGGACTCGAGGAGTCGATGAAGGTCGGGAAAGCGCTGCTGCGCTCGTCCTCTCCGGAAACTCCCGTTTCGTCGCTCGATCTCGGTCTTGGCCAGGCGAAGCCACCTGCGCTTGCCGCGGTCATCGAGGACAACGTTCTTCCGTTTCGAACGCCGGAAGAGAGGGATGACGCGACGTTCGCGCCGGTGCCCGATGACGAGCCTTTCCCCGAGGTCTCGCCGACGCCGGAACTGAAACCAGTCCCCGAGCCCGAAGAACCGAAACTGCGGCCCGTACCCGCCGAGCCCTCCCGCGCATCGCGGTCGACACAATTCAAAGTCGCGGGCGGTCTGATCGAGATCGAATCGCCTGACGCTACGTATCGCAACGTCGTCCTCTTCGAGCGCAACCCGCTCATCCGCGTCGCGGCGCGTCGCGCGTTCGGCAGGAATGGCGTGAAGATCGCGCAGTTTGGATCGCTCGATGATGCGCGCACGGCCATCGGCGACTACATCCGGGCGAACACGTTCTTCGTCACGTTTCTCGAATTGAATGCAGACGCCGAAGTATTGATGCAGCAGCTCAAACGAAAGAACCCGCGGCTCCCGGTGGTCGTCATCGACGCCGATGCGGACCTGCGACGGCGTCATGATCTGTTGCGCAAGGGTGCCGATCTCTATCTCACGAAGCCGTCGGCTGCGCGCCTGCAGCCCGGCCTCGCCGAGGAGGAGCTCAGCCTCTTCGCGGATGAGCTGGTGCTCTTTGCGGAGCGTGCGTTCCAGCAGTGGGAACAGTTCACCGGCGGCCTCGATCCCGATGCCGGCAAGCGCTTCTACGAGACGGCCGAGAAGGAAAGCGTCGACCGCAGCTTCGGCATTCTCAAGCAACTCATCAATGAATTATCGAATCCGAACGACATCGGCGAGGTGTCCGCCACGATTCTTCGCCTTTCGGCGGAGTATCTCGACCGAGGCGCGATCTTCATCGCCGGCGATCACATGTTCACGGGCGTGGCCGGATTCGGTCCGACCGATGGCGGGGAGGAGATGACGAAGCGGATCAAATCGCTGCGGCTCCCGCGCGCCGTGCCGTCGATCCTGAGCGACGTGGCGTCATCGGGCGAGGCGCATCGCGGCAAGATGCGGCGCACTCCCGCCAACGTCGAGCTGATCAACTCCCTCGGCGGTCTCCTTCCCTCCGAGGTCGTCGCACTTCCGATCATGCACGCGAAACGAACGATTGGTATTCTGTACGGCGACAACGCGGCACACCGCGCACCGATCGATGCCATGACAGGGCTGGAGATTTTCCTTTCGCAGGCCGGATACGCATTCGGGAATGCCGTGTTCGCGGCGGAGAAGGCAGGCCGTTGAAAGTACTCGTCGTCGAAGACTCAAGCTCCATGCGTGCCTACCTCACCACGATCATCGAGGGTGGGACGGAAGCGTACGACCTGGAGATCGTCGAAGCAGCCAGCGGATTCGAAGCGCTGAAGACGCTGCCACACCACAAGTTCGATGCCATCCTCACCGACATCAACATGCCCGACATCAACGGCCTGGAGTTGGTCTCGTTCCTCAAGAACCATCCCGTGCACCGCTCGATCCCGATCATGGTGATCTCCACCGAGTCGCGCGATGAAGACCGCAAACGCGCAGCCGCCCTCGGCGCAGAGGAGTACCTCGTCAAGCCGTTCCAGGCCTCGGAGCTGATCGAGAAGCTGCGGCGGTTGCTGAAGGTGGCGTAGGGGCGCGGCGCTACGAGATATTGCGCTTCGTAACCGACGGCGTTCTTGGCTGTCGAGTCACAACGCGATCCTTCATCGCGACCTGCATCTCGCGAAGGTGCGCAACATAACCGTCAAGACCGCCGTGCTCCCGCAGCAGGCTCTCCCGGATTCTGTGAAGCTCTTCGACTACGGGATCGTCAGGCATCAAGCGACTCCTCGAACAGTTCTTGCGGCGTGCAAATCAGCGGTGGCTCGTAACCCGATGCGCGGCAGACCTCGTAAACCTGGGGAAGGATGATTCCGTTTTGCGATGTGCGTGCAGTTCCAAGTTAACAGATAGTCCATTCCGTGAATTGCAGCGATGGCGATGTGCAGCGCGTCGATCTCCGCCTTTCTGGGGATTCGAGTTTGACTGAGCAGATCAGACGCCAGATTCCGTGCCGCCGGTGTCACGTCAAGCATCGTCATTTCAGCGATGGCTACTAGCCGCTCGGAGGCGCGTGCGGCATCTCCTTTCATCGCCTCATCGACCACGATTGCTGATGCAAACAGGTCAAAAAGACGACGATGGCGATTCCACCAGTCACGAGTGAGTCTTTGGTTTGCAGCTACAACTAGATCTTTCGGGTGCAGCCACCCGCCGAGGTAGCTGACGATGGAGGTTTCGACGTAGACGCTCCTTTTCATCGCGAACGTACTTTACCCGCACTCAGGTCGGGCCGTCCTGAACCGCTACAATGCGCCCGAATGTCCAAAGAAGACGATCGGGCGCTGAACGAGTTCACTGGCGAGGCGGAAGAGCTGCTGGATACGCTCTCGCGCGATCTCGTCGAGCTCGAGGCGCAGGGGCGGGACGTCCGGCCTGAGGTCATCAACAAGATCTTTCGCGAAGTGCACTCGCTCAAAGGGCTGGCGGGCATGCTCGGGTTCGGCGAGATCTCCGAGCTTTCGCACACGCTCGAGGACATGCTCGACCGCCTGCGGATGGGCAAGATCGAGATCACCCGCGATCTGATCGACCTTCTTTACGATGCCGTCGACTCCCTGAACCGCCTCGTCATCGCCATCAACGATCCGGCCGTGAGCGGACTGATTGACATCACCGGCCTCACGCGGCGCATCCATCACGTCGTCAGCAGCCAGCCGCAGAAGGCGCACGACGATCCGTTCGCCGATCTCACGCTCGACGAGCAGAC
>ODAK010002777.1_pt1 | contig 18346 bp, 18 predicted proteins | sample 1539591 | NCBI WGS metagenome assembly ODAK01 (sample SAMEA3539303, study PRJEB22396) | soil metagenome | biome: tundra; feature: field; material: soil | place: USA | collected 2010-05 | depth 0.15 m | reverse complement strand
TCGACGCCACCGGCGCTCGCCTGCGGCAACTGCCCATGACCCCGGCGCGCCTCAAGGCCGCCTTGCTGCAGGTGGGATGACCCACTTTGACTGGGGCCGACAGCGAGGAAACACAGGAATCGCACTGAGCCAGAAACTGTCCGGGAAACCCACACCCTTCCACACTGCGGTTCCGTACGGGCATACTTGCCCGTGGGCACAAAGGATCAATCCGGTGGGTGCTCAAGCCGAAAGTATTCCATAAATTCCCGGTGTGATATGGGTCTGTGAAGATTGCACAGGCGAAGTGTGAGCATTTGAGTGGGCCCAGGGCTCAGGCTCAAAGGAAAGCCGGTCGTACTTGGCCCTGACTTCGATCACCGTGCTGTTCTTGGCGACGCTGATCTTCTTGGCCTGACCGAGATCGGAAATCTGTATGTTTTTCAGCTGGATGTCGAGGCCTTCGGTGATGGCCTTGCCACCGGTGAGGACGGCGATGTCCTGCAACATACTCTTGCGCTGATCCCCGAAGCCGGGCGCCCTGACGGCAGCAACTTGCAGCGGGCCACGCAGCTTGCTCACGACGAGAGTCGCCAGCGCCTCGCCCCCAACATCCTCTGCGATTATGAGCAGCGGCTTGCCACTCTTCGTGATCTGCTCAAGCAGCGGGAGCAGGTCTTTCTTGGAACTGATTTTCCCTTCGTGGATGAGAATGTAGACGTTCTCGAAGGCAACTTCCATGCGTTCGGGGTCAGTGACGAAGTAGGGTGAGAGGTATCCGCAGTCGAATTGCATGCCGCCAACCTGCGGTTTGTCGCTGGCGCTGCGGGGAATGATGCTCCCGTCGCGGATGGTGACAGCCTCTTCCATGCGAGCCAAAATGCGGGCGTCTACTGTAGCAAGTTTCGCAGCCATAATTGCAGAACCTCCGTCAGCCGTGCTTCACGCCATACTCTTCCCGACCATGCCCCTCGGACACGCCGCAACCGTCTGGGACGCCGGACCACCAAAGCGTATTGTTTCGTTCCGATGCCACATTTGTCTGGTCAAAACTGAACATAGGATCCCCAAGCCGCTTTGGCAGCCTCGAAGAGCCTTTTGAACCCTCAGAGTCCCAATCTTCCGCGCGTGTGATCCATGAAGGCTGCTGAGCGAACCATATTCGCTTAATCTAGGGGGCCACGAGCTGATTGCCGGTAGACACCCCTATAGGCGGGAGAGACAATCTGAGGGGCATTTTCACGGACTTGTTCCACGACTCGGCTGTGGAAACAAATAAGGAGGCGACGCATCGCTATGCGAGTCCCAAAATCCATGATCCTCTGTGCTCTGGCCGTTTCGGGACTTCTCTTGGTCCTGTTCGCCACATGCCCAGCCCAGGAAAGTCACCTTATAGCCACTGAGGCGAATCCCCGCCTTGCTGATACACAGAGTAGTAATGAAGGAGGGCGCTCCAAGCTTCCTCCAAACGCCTTGCAGATGGCCCAAATCATCGGAGTCGAATCTGACATCGAGAAGCTCTTCTCTGTAGCTGCTGCCAAGGGAGCCGGCGCAGCACCTGGCCTGTCGCTTGAGGAACTAGCGCTTCGCCAGCAGATCACCGACGCCGTAATCGCGGCATCTCTCGATGTAGATTCCGTCGCAGCCGAAATCGACTACGAGCGGGAGCAAACGGTGGAGCTGCGAAGTTTGTGGCGCTACAAACGGGATCGTGCCATCGGCAGCACAAACCTGGCTGTCCTCGCGGCGGGCACTGGACTCGGCATTGTCAGCGGTCTGCTGCAATTCAGCAAGACCACTTCAAGCGCGGGCAACGCGGTCGGCTTCGCCGCAGGCGGGCTTTCTACTCTGTTTTCGCTCCGCAGCTACCGGCAGGTCCATGGTGGGAAGCGGCCGGCATGGGTTCTGCCTAACATGTTAGCGGCCTTTCTCGGCCAGCCGGAGGAGCAGCACAGCCACTACCCTGACGACATCTGGGCCTATCTAAACAGTGTTCCCTCAGGAGCAGATTCCCAGGCTAGCAGAAAGGAGCAGATGGTAGCAGGATGGGTGGCGGCAGGTCGTATCGGTCCCCCGGATTCTCCTCAGTGGAAGCGGAGGATCGCGCTGCTCACCAGCACCAACGCGGCCGACAAGGATCTCAACATTGAATTAATGAATGAACGAGCGGCGATGCTTGCTGATGCGGGGGATCAAGTCTTGTTGATGAAACACGATCTCGCCGATCTGCTTCGCGGGTTGAGACCCTAATGATCCCATTGATCAGCTCGAGGCCAAAGATACGGCATTCCACCCGCCGGTGTGGGTCCAACCTGACTTCCAAGGCCGCCATAGCATGAGCCTATCCCCGATGCGTGTGCGACGTGCTCGTTTCATGTCCCTTCCGTTCGCCGCAGGTCAAGCAAGTGAACTGAGTTGGGGAAGCACGTACAGTTCAGTCCTCAGCTAAGATTTAGCCCCTTACCCCGCAAGGAGTTGGCCTTTGCAGCTCCGTTTCGCCATCTGGAGCGAGGTCAGAACCAAAGCAAGGGCACAAGACCGAGTGCAGCAAAAGCTGTCAAGAGAGCGAGGCTCTGAGTGCCTGTCTTTCGATCTGCCAAGCTGTAGGCGTAAATCCCCTTCATGAGGTTGTTGCTGGCCGCAGCGATCAGAACCGCCGCCCCCGCGATCTTCAAAGGGGTGAGCGAGCCCGCAGCTTGGGTCATGCCCATGATAAAGGGATCCACGTCAGTGACACCCATGATCGCGGCAAGTATGTTGACGCCCGCTCTTCCGAGGTAAGTAACGGCCAACTGGGTGGCCACCAGCATTGCTAAGAACAGAAGAGCGAAGAGAAAGGCTGCAATCAGCTCGAGTGGATTGTTCGGCTCAAACTCCCGCTTTACCGCATCCACGCTCACATCTGGGCGGCGCGACCAAATCCAGCCGACGGCGATCGCTAGGCCCGCAAGTACGAGAAAGGGGAGCGCCAATAGGAACATCAGGTGACGATTGAAAAGAGCCAGGAGGGCAACTAAACGGAGGTACATGACACCCGACGCGATCAAGATCCCTCCCGCGAAAAGGTGGGGGTGCTCCTCATGAGCCGCTCTTCGTGACATGACCACGGTGGTCAAAGTTGATGAGTATGCCCCACCCAGGAAGGCTGCGAGCACTACTCCACCGTGTTCCTTGGTGAGCTTCTGCAGGATGTAACTGACATAGGAAATCGTGCTTACGGCGACGACGACCAGCCAAGTCTTAAAAGGATTGAGGTGAAACGGCCCAAACTCCCGGTTGGGCAGGATGGGCAGGATGACAGCCGTGAGCAGCAGGAACTTGGCGAGAGTGAGAATTTCCCCTGGCGCGGCACGGCTGGCGAGCTTCTCCAGACCTGTCTTGAGTTCCAGTAACAACAAGCTGGCCACGCTCAAGGTAGTGGCAATCCAAAAATGCTCGTAGTACACGAGCGCGCCCACCAGGTAAGTCGCAAGACCGGACATCTCTGACGTGACGCCCGCAGCCTCGGCCGACGAGAGTTTATGCCAATAGGACAGCGAGAGAAAGCCGCCAATCACCACGAATCCGAGCGTCAACGGAAGTAGCTGCGTGCCGGACAGAAGTGCCATCGAGTAGCCAATCAATCCAATGAGCGGGAATGTGCGTACGCCCCCGAATGCGTAGTGCCCGGCTGTAGCCTTTTGCTCCTCGCGCTCCAGCCCGATGAGAAAGGACAGAAAGAGAACCAGAAGAATTTTCACAGCTTCGGGCGGCAACCACCGATAGAGTTCCACTAGATTGTGTCTCCGATTTGAACCGTTCGCATTTTGTCACAATTCTGTCCAAGCCGGCGTGAAAAGGCGGGTTCATGCAAACGAAACAACCTCGGGAACATGGCAAGGTTGACCAGTTCGCTCATCAACGTTTCCTCGCAATAACAACCGCTCCTCGAAAACTCTAGCGATGGTTCTGGTACGCCGGAGCCTGCGCAAAGCTGCGGGCTTCCGCCCCCGGAGCAAGCAGGAGGGACAGTTCCTGGGCCGTCGCACGCAGAGCGGGCAGAAACCTGGTCTGCATCTCCTGTATGGAAACTCGCTGGGCGTGGGTGCTGGCATTGAGAGCAGCCACGGCTGTACCCGATGAATCTCGGAGTGGCACGGCGATCGAACGCAATCCGATTTCCAACTCCTGATCCACGATGGCGTACCCCGCACGTTCCACGAAGCGCAGCGAGCGCAGCAACTTTTCTTTCGAGGCAATCGTCCGATCGGTGTAACGGGTCAAGGTCAGTTGGGCAACATAGGCACGAAGTTTCTCTGGGGAAACACTCGCCAACAAGACGCGTCCCATCGAGGTGCAGAAGGCGGGCAAGCGACTGCCAACGCGAAGGTCCACCGACATGATCCGAGTGACGGGCGATCGCGCCACATAAACAATGCTATCGCCTTCAAGCGTGGCGATGGAGCAGGACTCGCGCAGGAGCCGGCTGACCCGTTCCAGTGTCGGTTGGGTTGCGCTCGCCAGGGGCGTGGAGTAAAGGTAGGAATACCCTAGGGAGAGCACACTGGGCCGAAGATAGAAGTGGCGTTCGTCGTCGCTATCGACGAATCCAAGTCTTCGCAAAGTATACAGACAGCGGTGTACGGCGGCCCGAGGAAGACCAGTCTGGGCGCTGAGCACAGCGGTGGTCGGGTGATGGCGGTTGCCGGAAAACGCCTCGATCACGGTGAGGCCGCGCGCCAGCGAGGTCATGAAGCTGGGATCTCCGGCCAGCGTCTGGATGCGAGCGGCCGGGGTCACATGCGGGGCTGCATTTCGGGGAGCCGCTTCCCGACGCTCCTCTTCCCGACGAACCCGCCGCTCGGGTTTGCTCCGGGTACGGCCGGTGCCCATTCCCACTCCCCCAAAACCGGCATCCTATCACTGTTCGATAAACGGACGCAATGGCGATAATCGGGCTTGACACGGACTCCTCCCTTGCATACAGTCTGGGGGGTTCAAGAACGGTGACAGGACAAAAACCATGAAACGCGTTGCAGCTTATCGCGCGCCGTATCCGGGGACCCAACCGAATCATCTGCATCCGCCGTATGTGTCCTCGATCAAGCGTGCGCCCACGAAACCGCAGGTACCAATTCCCTACACTTTGTCCGAGGTCACTGGGCCATCGTTTGGAAGCGAAATCGTCGCGCCCAAGGCTTGCGATTTGACACGCGGGCACCATGGGGAGCCGCTCGGCGAGCGGATCATTGTGAGCGGGCGCGTGCTCGACGAAAACAGTCGTCCCCTGGCGAACACCCTGGTGGAAATCTGGCAGGCGAATGCGGCGGGCCGATACCTGCACGAAGTCGATCAACATAAGGCGCCGCTGGATCCGAACTTCACCGGGTGCGGACAAGCCGTCAGCGACGCCGAGGGCCGCTATCGCTTCGTCACGATTCGTCCGGGCGAGTATCCCTGGCGCAATCACTACAACGCCTGGCGGCCGGCGCACATTCACTTTTCTCTCTTCGGTCCGGCGTTTGCGACGCGCCTGGTGACGCAGATGTACTTTCCCGGTGATCCGCTGATTCCGTTTGACCCGATCTTCAACTGCACGGCGGATGAAAAAGCCCGCAACCGGTTGATCTCCCTGTTCGACTGGGAAACTACCATGCCGGAACACGCGCTGGGTTACCGTTTCGATCTCATCTTGCGGGGGCGCGAAGCCACCCCGATGGAGGAATAAATGAGTTTGCAGGCGACCACGTCGCAGACGGTTGGGCCGTATTTCAAGATTGGTCTCCATTGGCTGAACCGCGACAACCTGATTGGCGAAGGTGTCTCCGGCGAGCGCGTCACCATTCAAGGGCGAGTTTTCGACGGCGACGGAGTTCCGGTGCCGGATGCGATTCTGGAAATCTGGCAGGCCAATGCGCACGGGAAATTTGACCATCCAGAAGACACGCAGGACAAGCCTCTGGAGCCTGGTTTCAAAGGATACGGACGCGTGCCGGTGAGCGCTGAGGGGCTGTTCCGCTTTGCCACGATTAAGCCGGGGCCGGTGCCTGGTCCCGACGGCAACGAGCAGGCGCCGCATCTGGTGGTCTCGGTATTCATGCGCGGGCTGGAGCGGCGACTGGTCACGCGGATCTATTTCCCTGACGAACCGCGCAATGCCGCGGACTTTATTCTCAATCTGGTGGATCTGGCGCGGCGTTCGACTTTGATCGCGAAGAAGACCGCTGGCGGTCCCGGTACGTTGGAATGGAATGTTGTTTTGCAAGGACCGGACGAAACGGTATTCTTCGACTTGGGATTGTAACCACCTGGATGGCCTTGCTAGATCCACTGTTCGGCTCAGCGGCAATGGGCGAAGTCTTCTCGGACGCCGCACGTCTCCAGCACATGCTGGACTTCGAGGCCGCGCTTGCGCGAGCTGAGGTTCGCTGTGGTGTAATCCCCGCTGGCGCAGCCCAAGCGATCGCTTCGAAGTGCAAGGCGGACCTGATCGACGCCAACGCACTCGCCACTGCGACCGCCGTTTCGCTTAATCCCGCGATACCTCTGGTCAAGCAGCTTACAGCGCTGGTCGCGAAAGACGATCCTGAGGCAGCGCGGTTCGTTCACTGGGGCGCAACCAGCCAGGACGCGAACGATACCGGTCTCGTCCTGCAGATCCGGCAAGCTCTCGACATCCTTGAAGCTGATCTGGCTGCCCTCTGCAGTGCTCTGACCGAACTGGCCCAGAAGCACCGCTCCACGCCAATCGCCGGCCGCACGCTCATGCAACATGCTCTGCCTACGACTTTCGGTGCCAAGGTTGCCGGGTGGCTGGACGCCATGAATCGCCACCGCGAGCGCTCCGCAGAAACTCGGGCACGGGTGCTGGTTTTGCAGTTTGGCGGCGCAGTTGGAACGCTGGCGGCTCTACGAGAAAAGGGATTGCAGGTGGCCGAGGCGTTGGCGGCAGAACTCCATCTCGGGCTTTCCACCATGCCCTGGCATACCCAGCGCGACCGGGTGGCGGAAGCGGCGACCACGCTAGGCCTTTGCACGGGCACCTTAGGCAAGATTGCCCGCGACATTTCCCTCCACATGCAAACCGAGATCGCGGAGGTTTTCGAACCCGCAGGCGAGGGCCGCGGCGGTTCCTCGACGATGCCGCACAAGCGCAACCCGGTCAGTGCCGCAGTCGTGTTGTCGGCAGCGACGCGGGTTCCCGGCCTCGTCAGTACCATGCTGAGCGCCATGGTACAGGAAGATGAGCGCGGCCTTGGCGATTGGCACGCCGAATGGGAGACGCTCCCGGAAATCTTCCGTCTGACCGCCGGAGCGCTCCATCAAATGGCGACGATTGTTCCTCATCTTGAAGTCGACGCGGCGCGCATGAGGCGCAATCTTGACGCGACGCATGGTCTGATTTTTGCCGAAGCCGTTACCATCGCATTGGGAAGCCACATCGGCAAATCCGCCGCTCATGCGTTGCTGGGAGTGGCGAGCCGCCAGGCGCGCGAGTCGGGACAGCATCTCCGCGAGGTGCTGGCTCAAAACCGAGCCGTAACCGAGCGTCTGACTTCAGCGGAACTGGATCGCCTGTTCGCTCCGGAAAACTACCTGGGTGTCGCCGAAGAGTTGGTTGATCGTGTCATCGATGCCAGTCGCAAGCATTGAATTGATAGTCATCGCTAGAAAGGGCAAGCAATGCCGTTTGTCGATGTTGGAGAACTGCGGACGCATTACGCGCTCACTGGTGACAAGGCGCCCGTGCTGGTGTTTTCCAATTCTCTTGGTACCGATTTTTCCATGTGGGATCCACAGATGGCGGAACTGCAACGGCGTTTCCGCATCCTGCGTTACGACACTCGTGGGCATGGACAGTCTTCGGTAACACCGGCCGACTACACAATCGAGCAACTGGGCCGCGACGTCCTCGGTCTGCTGGATTCGCTTCGCCTCGACCGTGTGCATTTCTGCGGGCTCTCGATGGGCGGCATGATCGGCATGTGGCTTGCAATTCACGCGCCCAGCCGCCTGCATCGTCTGGTGCTCTCGAACACTGCGGCTCGCATCGGCACAAAAGAGATGTGGAACGCGCGCATCGCAACCGTACGCAAGGATGGAATGAAGTCCGTGGCTGCCGCTGTCATCGAGCGCTGGTTCACGCCAGAGTTTCGTGCATCGTTCCCTGAAAAGGTCGCCCGTGCGCAGCAAATGCTCGAGAACTCGCCGCCCGAGGGTTATGCCGCCTGTTGCGCCGCCATCCGCGATATGGATCAGCGCGAAACGGTTACGCAGATCAAGGCCCCGACGCTCGTGATTTACGGCGCGAGCGACCCGGTAACACCCGCTTCTGAGGCTCATTTTCTCACTGAGCAAATCCGGGGAGCGGTAGAGGTCGAACTCGCTGCTGCTCACCTCTCGAATGTCGAGCAGGCCGACGCGTTCACGAAGGCAGTGAGTTACTTCCTCTCCAGGTGAGGCGACGACACTATGGATGACACCAAGCGCTACCAGCAGGGCATGAAAATCCGGCGTGCTGTCCTCGGCGATGAACACGTGGACCGAGCCGTGGCCACAACAACCGACTTCAACCGCGATTTCCAGGACTTCATCACCCGCAACGCCTGGGGCGAGATATGGGCGCGTCCTGGCCTCTCCCGCGGAACGCGCAGCCTGCTGACACTCGCGATGATGGTCGCTTTGAATCGTGGTGAGGAATTCCGCATGCACGTGAAGGCCGCCTTTAACAACGGTGTCACCCGCGACGAGATCAAAGAGGTCCTGCTGCAATCCGCCATCTATTGCGGCGTGCCCGCGGCGAACTCCGCTTTTCACATCGCGGCCGACGTTTTCAAAGAGATGGACGGCACCAAGACAGATTCCAAGAAGAGGAACCGGCCATGACTGAAGTACAGCTTCTCATCGGTGATCGTGACGCCGCCGCAACCAGTGCGGCAACATTTGTCCGGCAAAACCCGATCTCGGGTGAAGTTGCCACGCGCGCCGCCGCCGCCGGCGCCGACGATGCGATCGCAGCCGTGGAAGCCGCCGCTGAGGCCTTCCCTGCCTGGTCTGCGCTCGGTCCCCACGAACGGCGCAAGAAGCTCTTGCGCGCCGCCGACTTGCTCGAAGCCCACACGGCCGATTTTATTTCCGTCATGATGGACGAGATCGGCGCCACCGCCGGATGGGCGGGTTTCAACGTTTACCTCGCGGCCCAAATGCTGCGCGAAGCAGCGTCGATGACCACCCAAGTCTCAGGCGAGGTCATCCCGTCCGAGATTCCCGGGAGCCTCGCATTCTCCGTCCGGCAACCGGTGGGCGTCGTCCTCGGGATCGCGCCCTGGAACGCTCCCGTCATTCTGGGCGTGCGTGCGATTGCTGTACCGCTTGCCTGCGGAAATACAGTCGTTCTGAAGGCGTCGGAAATCTGCCCTGCGACCCATCGCCTGATTGGAACGGTGCTCCGCGAAGCTGGGCTGGGTCACGGAGTGGTCAACGTCTTGACTCACGATGCCGCCAGCGCTTCGACGATTGTCGAAACTCTCATCGCCCACCGCGCCGTGCGTCGCGTGAACTTTACCGGTTCCACGCGTGTAGGAAAGATTCTTGCCGTTACGGCGGCGAAGCATCTGAAGCCGATTCTCCTCGAGTTGGGAGGTAAAGCTCCCCTCGTCATTCTCGACGACGCCGACCTCGACGCCGCCGTGGATGCCGCGGCCTTCGGAGCATTCATGAACCAGGGACAGATCTGTATGTCCACAGAACGCATCATCATTGACGAAAAAGTGGCGGCCGCCTTCGCACAGAAATTCGTCGCCAAAGTGAAGGCTCTGCCTTGCGGCGATCCGCGAAAAGGTGATGTGGTCTTCGGCGCTGTCGTCGGCATGCCCACCGTAGATCGAGTACGCGCACTCGTGAAAGATGCGGTGTCTCGCGGCGCGAAAGTTCTTCTAAGCGGTGACCCGCAAGGCACGATCATGCCAGCCGTGATCGTCGACCACGTCACTCCCGAAATGCAGATTTTCCGCGAAGAGTCCTTCGGACCCTCGGTTTCCATCACTCGCTTCAAGACCGTGGACGAAGCGATCCGGCTGGCAAACGATACCGAGTACGGACTTTCGTCCGCGGTCTTCGGCCGCGACATTGCTCGCGCCGTGGAAGTCGCCAAGCGCATCGACTCGGGCATGTGCCACATCAACGGCCCGACGGTTCACGATGAGGCGCAGATGCCGTTCGGCGGCGTCAAAGCCAGCGGCTACGGGCGATTCGGCGGGAAGGCCGCAATCAACGAATTCACCGAACTGCGTTGGATCACAATTCAGACAACACCACGGCACTACCCGTTCTAGAGGCTACGCGCGCGCGGGGGCGCGCGCGGTCACTATTGAGCGGACCGCACAGGCGATCTTGTCTTCATTCGGCAGCAGATAGTTTTCAAGCGGCTCGCTGTAGGGTACTGACGCGTCGAGCGCTGTCACCAAGACCACCGGCGCGCGTAAATGCTCAAAGCCCTTTTCCGCCACCTCGGCGGCAATCACCGCAGCAGCCGACGAATGGCGCGGCGCCTGATCGACCAAGACGAGCCTCCCCGTCTTCTTCACGGATTTGATGATGGTGTCCACATCGAGAGGCGCCAGCGTTCGCGGATCGATAACTTCAGCGCTGATCCCTTCGCGCGCTAGTTGCTCGGCCGCGGCCAGCGATTTCTTGACCATCCACCCCGTGGCAACAATCGTAACGTCGCTGCCGGCGCGCTTGATGTCGGCGACACCGAAGGGCACGAGGTGCTCGCCCTCAGGCACATCGCCGGTGTCGAGCGTCAGCATGTAGTGGTGGAGATACACGACCGGGTTGTTGTCGCGAATGGCCGCTGCCATGAGTCCCTTCGCATCGGCGGGCGTGGACGGAAGCGCCACTTTCAGTCCCGGGATGCCCATCATGGTGTGATAAATGCAATTGGAGTGCTGCCCACCCCAGCCGGCGGCGAATCCGTAGCCGGCTTTCAGCACCAGCGGAACCTTCACCTGGCCCCCCGACATGTATCGCAGGCGGGGAGCCTCGTTGAGCACCTGGTCCATGGCCACCAGCATGAACTCGCTCATCCAGAGCTCGACGATGGGACGCAATCCGGTAACGGCGGCGCCCACGGCGATGCCAATCTCGGCGGTTTCGGAAATGGGTGCAATGCGAACGCGGTTTCTGCCGAACATCTTCAGCATGGGGTCGCGCTCGGTCATGGCCATGTTCTGACCATAGAAAACTACGTCGGCATCGCGCTGCATTTCTTCGATAATGGCAGCGGCCATCGCTTCTCCGTACATCATTTCCTTGGCCATCGAACCTCCTAGGCGTAGACGTAGTTGGTGACTTCTTCGGGCTCGGGTTGTGGACTGGCAAGTGCAAACTGGACTGCAGCGTCCATTTCCGCGCGCGCGCTGTCATCAATCCGCTGGAGTTCCCCCTCCGTGAGGATGCTCTGGCTCAGCAATTGTGCACGGAAGCGCGGTATGGGGTCCCTCTCCTTGGCCGCCCGATACTCCGCTTTGTTTCCGTACACTCCAATGGCTTCGTGTTCGGGAAATTGGGTAGGCACGGGGGGCACGGTGATGGCGTTGCCGTGCGCACTGAGCCGGTAGAACTTCGACTCGATGAGACTGGGGCCGAGTCCGGCGCGGGCCCGTTCCGCGGCCTTTGCGACTTCGTCGTAGACCAGCAGCGGATCCGTGCCATCGACGGTCGCGCCTGGGATGCTGAACGCGGCCGCCTTTTGGGAAAGTGGATCACCAGCTTGCGCATTGGCGTCTTCCAGGCTGACGTGTGTGTACGCCTGGTATTCGTTGTTCTCTAGGATGAACACGATGGGCAGTTTCCAGACCGCCAGGTTGAGTGTTTCGAAGAATGCTCCTTGTTTGCTCGCTCCGTCTCCGAAGAAGCAGTAGACGATTTGTCCCGTGTTCTTGACCTGAGCCGTCAAAGCGGCGCCCGCAGCATGGGCAATGCTTTGACCGACGATGGCCGAAGTGCCCGGGAAGTAGTGTTCGGGATCGGCAAGATGCATGGAGCCGCCAAAACCCTTACAGAGCCCGTCTTTCCGGCCATAAAGTTCAGCCATCATTTTCTTGGGCGACGTGCCGAGCACGAGTGGGTGAGCATGACAACGATAGCTGGGCATTGCAAAGTCTTCGGCGTTGCGGGTGGCGAGCGCCCCCACAATCGAAGCTTCCGCGCCGTCGGCAAGATGGGTGTGGCCGCGCATGACTCCGGGATGTTCGAGGAAGGTACGCTTGACGTGCTCCTCGAATTCGCGAATCCGCGTCATCTGGATATAGATCCAGATCAACCGGTCTTTCCCGAGGATTTTCTCGTTTGGCATTCGTATCACTCCTCTGCAGGGACTAGTACCGTGACCGCATGATTTGTACCGCTTTACCGCTGAGAGTAGCGCCGCCGTCCCGGCGGCTGTCCGGCGGGCGTCCTCGCCCGCCGCGCCGAGGGCGAGACGCCCGTCCCTCCACCGTATGACTCATCACGCGGTCACGGCACGGGGTCGCCCGGCTCGCCGATAAGACATAAGGGTCCACCCACTGGAACCTGAACGCTTTCTCCGGCAACAATTTTGAGCAGGACGCCCGCAATCGGAGACTCCAGTTCGTAGCTCACTTTATCCGTTTCCAACTCCACAACCGCCTCGCCCACTTGCACAAGATCTCCCTCGTTCTTGAGCCAGCGCAACACGCTGACTTTCGTTGTGGGGATCCCGCCAGTCTTTGGGACTTTCAACGTTGTAAGAATGACAATGCCTCCCCCGCCGTAGCCCCTTCCAAGTCTGCCGATTGCGTCAGTGGATTTCGCGGTCCTCGGTTGCCCAAAACTGCTTACGCATCGCTTTGCGGCGAACTTCCCGGCTGGAGTTTTGGGGATTTCCAGCAGGAATTCCACCGACTTGGGACACTTCACGCCACCCAGTTTTGCCTTGCAGTGAGCGATGACCTGACTCTCCGTGAGCGATTCGCCGTGCTTCAGGCCGTCCTTCAGAACGACGAGGGCCTTGACCGCCTCTCCCCACTTGTCGTCTGGTACTCCAATGACGGCGCACTCCTGAACCTGCGGCAGGGCCATGATGCCCGCCTCGACCTCCGCGCAGTAGACGTTAAAGCCGCCGCTGATAATCATGTCTTTCTTGCGGTCCACGATGTAAACGTAGCCATGTTCGTCGATGTATCCGACATCGCCAGTGTGATGCCAGCCGTGGCTGCGGATTTCGGCGGTGGCTTGCGACAGGTTGTGGTAGCCGGCAGTGACCAGCGTGCCGCGGGCTACGATTTCTCCGGGCTGGTGAGGAGGAAGGATGTGACCGGCATCGTCCATGATGGCGAGACGAACTGCCGCCGTCGGCTTCCCGCAACTGCGCAGACGTTCCGGATGATCGCCGGCTGCGGCCACGGCCACGGTGCGCGCATCGAGAAAGGTGAGAAGCATGGGCGCTTCGGTTTGGCCGTAGGACTGACACATGCAAGGGCCGAAGACTTCCACACCTTTTTTGAGTTTGTCGGGCGAAACGGGAGAACCTGCCAGCAGAAAAACGCGCAGGCTCGAGTAATTGAACTTACTCACGTCCGGATGGGCGAGCAGTGCGTAGAACGCCGTCGGAGGCAGGAAGAGGTGGGTCACGCGATACTGCTCAATCGCCGGCAACACCTGCGATGCATCGAACCCGGGCAAGACGACGTTGGTCCCGCCCAGAGCGAACATCGTGAAGGCGACCACGCCGGCGGCATGCGAGAGCGGAGCGGTGCAGAGGCAGACGGGATCATCGGCGTCGCCTTTCCAATAATGAATTGCCATTTCGGTCATCGCGCCCCAGGCAAGGTTGGTGACGCGGACACCGCGCGCCGGGCCGGTCGTCCCGCCGGTGGGAACGAGGCCCATCATCTGATCCAGATTGCCGTGGGGATCGGCCCAGTCGAGATCATTATCATTGCCTGCGTTTCCCAGCTCCATAAAGCTTGCGAGTGAAGGATGCCCGCCGTCCGGGCCGTCGATACAAATCAGATGCTGCAGCGAGGGAACGCGTTTCCGGATCTCTTCAACCTGCTCCCGAAAGCGGCTGTGATAGAAAAGCCAGGCCGTTTCGGAGTAGTTCAGGAATTCCACGTTGGCGTCGGCGGCATTGCGAAAGTTGATGGGGACCCAGGCGGCTCCGGCGCGCAGGATGCCCAACATGCAGAACAGAACCGCCGCATGATTGTGGGAGTAGATGGCCGCGCGCTGTTCTCGCTCGACGCCGCGCACCCACATCCCGCGGGCGATGCGCTCGCTGAAGGTGCGCGTTTCACCGTAGGAATACCGAGCGTCCCCGTCGAGGATCGCGATCCGGTCGGCGTGGAGATCCGCGCTCTTGTCGAAATAGTCGATTGCTCGCATCGTTTTCCCGTAGAGACGCGGCTTGCCGCGTCTCCTTTTGTACTAGTACCGTGACCGCGTGATTTCTACCGTGTCACTACTGAGAGTAGCGCCGCCGTCCCGGCGGCTGTCCGGCGCTACTCGTCTTCCACGCCGTGGATCATCATGCGGTCACGGTGTTAGGATGTCATCTTCGCCTTCGAAAGCCCATGCGTTTCCAAAACGCCTAAGATTTCGCGATGACCAAAGGCTTCCGCCGCTGACGCGAAGCCCACCTTGCGCGGAGCGGCGTGTACCAGGTTGTGGGCTGCGAACGCCTGAATGAGCCCGGTTTGGCGATAGCAGCACGTGCCGAATACCACGCACTGCACGGAATCTGTGCTTCCCCGGCCGGCGATCACGTCAATCGTGCGATGCTCACGCGGGTTTTCCCGCGGCGGTGTACCACCCTGCACAGAATTCGCCATCTCACTGAGCTTCTGTTCCTGTTCGGCTGGGGGCAATGGACGGATCTGCTCCTCGAACACTTTCTCCGTCGCTGCCACCCCTTCCATAATCTGCCGGTCGAGCAGTCCGCCAATGGACCGCACGTTGGCTACCTGCGGATGATCCTTGTACCAGACCGGATGGGGGAAACCTCCCCAGGCCAGAGCCAGCTGAGTTTGGATGCTGCCGGGTACGACGACATCATAGCGGGTGGCGCGCGGCCAGGGTTTGTACGCGTTCTGCTCCAGGTAGTAAGCGTCGGTTTGAATGACGGCGAAGATCGTCTGGGTCGAGCCGAAGGTCGGGTTGCCTTTGAACATGGTGAGCACTTCCAGCGTGTCAATGCCCCGGTTGCTTTCGAGACACATGCGAATCGCGGCGTCGCTCACCGCCGACATGTATGCAGTGGCGGGAGCGGCCAGCAAACCGCGCTGGGCAAACTTGCAGCCCCATTTGCCCGCCACTTCGCGCAGCCAAGCCTGTTCCCCGCTGATGTCCAGATAGTGGCAGCCTGCATTCAGCGCAGCTTCGATCACCCGCGGGCCGTTGTAGATGAAAGGGCCGGCCGTGTTGCAAACCACTTTCGCGCCGGCAAAAACCTGAGTGAGTTCTTCGACTGAGCCCTTTGTCTCGACGATGTCATAGTTGGCAGTTTCGATGCCGGGTACGTCGTTCATCACTTCTTCAAGCCGTGCGCGGCTGCGGCCGGCGGCAATGAACGGCACATTGTATTCACGAAGAAATTCCGCTATCAAGCGGCCGGAAAAACCATTGGCCCCGTAAATCACCACCGGCTTTTTGTCGCTCATTCTGTGGCCTCGCGCTGGAATTGTCCCCACGATTGAACCCTGATACAACTACTTCCAAGTCGACGCCGAATCAGGTATCCTTTCGGGACCGAGGGTCAATTCTAGGCAAAAGTAACTTTTTGGCTAGTAGGCACGTTTCGGTAACCTAATACCTGCTGGGGACTATCCCATGGATAACACCAATTGCTCAGTAAAGCTGACGGCTTCCATCATTGGCGGGAAGTGGAAACCGTCACTCCTGTTCCATCTCGAAGGCCGAACCCGGCGGTTCTGCGAACTGCAAAGACTCATCCCTGGGCTGACCAAGAAGATGCTCACCCAGCACCTGAGGGAGCTGGAGCGCGACGGAATTGTTCACCGGAAAGTGTATGCCGAGGTGCCGCCGCGGGTAGAGTACTCGCTCACCCGCCATGGAGAAAGTCTGAAGCCTATTCTGAAGCTGATGTCGGCGTGGGGAACCAGGCATCGAGCCCGATATGGTTTGACTACGGCGCGCCCGCAAAAGCCTGAAATGCCTCGCGACCCTGTGGACACGACGGTGCCAGCTGTACCAGTGAATTCGCATCTGCCGCGCCTCGTCGTCGCAGGCCAAGAAATCAGGGACAGTAAAGCGTCGGCATGAGTTCTCGCCCCAAAGTTCTGCTTTCGCGCTACGACGACGTCTTCCTGCTCGACGGTGTGCGCACTCCTTTCGTGGAGTACAACACGGCTCTCGGACTGGTGTCTCCCACCGACCTCGGGATCAAAGCGGCTCGAGAGATCTTCCGGCGAAGCAGTGTGCCGCCGGCCGACGTAGACATCGTGGTGGCCGGGAACATGGCCCAGGCCTCCTTCGATGCTTATTTGCTGCCGCGGCACATCGGGCTTTACTCCGGAGTCCCTATCGAGGTGCCCGCACACCTGGTGCAACGCGTGTGCGGTACCGGCATCGAGGCCATTCTTCAGGCCGCCGACAATATCAAGCTGGCGAAGGCCGATTTGGCGCTGGTCGTCGGAACAGAGTCCATGTCGCGCAACCCGATCGTTGCCTACACTCACCGCGGCGGATTCCGCATGGGCGAGGTGGAATTCAAGGATTTCCTGTGGGAGGCGCTGCTCGATCCCTGTCCCAATGAAACCATGGGTGGCACCGCCGAGAAGTTGGCGAAACAGTATGGGATCACTCGCGGAGATGTAGACCAATTCGCCGCCGAGAGCTTCACGCGCGCAATTGCGGCACAAAGAAGCTGCTTCCTGAGCGACGAGATCGCAACGCTCACGAGTGAGGTCTTCGAGCTTCCCGGTTATTCACCGCGTGGAATCAGGCTGCCGCGCGGCGTCGAGAAGTTGAGTGAGGATACTCACATCCGGCCATCGTCGTTGGACGTGCTGTCCAAGCTCAAACCAGCATTTGGCGGAGTGCAGACCGGTGGGAACAGTTCTGGAATGGTGGACGGTGCGGCGGCGACCTTGGTGGCTTCCGGCAAATACCTGAAGCGGCACAAGAAGGACCCCTTGGCGCGAGTGGTGGCCGGGACCGTGGTTGGCGTCCGCCCAGAAATCATGGGCATCGCCCCGGTACCGGCAATTCAAGCTCTGCTGGACTTGGCGGGCCTGAGCCTGCCGCAAATCGATCGCTTCGAAATCAACGAGGCCTTTGGCGCTCAGGTTCTGGCCTGCCAGCGCGAGCTTGGCCTGGACCTCAACAAGCTCAACGTCAACGGAGGCGCAATCGCCATCGGGCATCCGCTCGGAGCCACTGGAGTTCGGCTGGCAATCACGGTAGCACGGGAGTTGAAGCGCTCGAGCGCGCGCTACGGTGTTGTCTCGGCTTGCATCGGAGGTGGACAAGGCATCGCCTTGCTGGTCGAGAACACTTCAGCGGTCAATTAGCAAAGGCGCCGGTCAACGCGTCAGGATTGACTCACCGGGTCGGCGCCGATTGGTCGGGGAGCCAAGGTGGCGTAAATCCCGCCCAGGAATACATCTCCGATTTCGCTTGCTAGGACTCTCGCGTCGCCGTCGACGTGCGGGTTGTACCACGTGTAGATCCAGTTCATCATTCCGAACAGCGACAGGACAGCCACGCGGGAGTTGAACTGCAGGCCTTTGGCGGCCTTCAGCGCATCGACCAGGTCCGCGCAACAGCGGTAATATTGCCGCTTGAGGCTGGCGATGTCCGCACCGAGTTCGTCCTTGAGCACGTCGTCTTCGTGCGAGAGCACCTTCATCGATTTCGGATTGGCGAGAAAGTATTCGAGATGCACAAGAATGAAAATCCGAACGCGTTGCTCGGGATCGCTCTCCTCTCTCAGACGCTCGCGGACGAGATCCATGACCGAAAGAAAGAGATGTCTCTGGATGACATAGAGCAGTTTTTCCTTGGACTTGAAGTAGTAGTAAAGGCCGGCCAAGGACATCCCGCTCGCTCGGGACAGGTCGCGGATGGAAGCGCCCTCGTATCCTTTTTCGTAGAAAATCGCGGTCGCATGTTCTAGGATTTTCGCCAGTTGGCGGTCGTAGCGACTGTCAGAGTTGGCAGCGGTGGAGTCGGGCGTAGGTAATATTGGGATCATTACGTCTTCGAGCGAACGTTCGTTATGCCGCTTCATCTTACGCATCATCCTTGTTATGTGGCAACAACCTTGATGCTTCATCTGTAGAGACGGGGCTTGCCCCGTCTCTACATTTAACGATTTTAGAAGGGGCAGCATGCAAGGAACCAT
>ODAK010002775.1_pt1 | contig 18348 bp, 12 predicted proteins | sample 1539591 | NCBI WGS metagenome assembly ODAK01 (sample SAMEA3539303, study PRJEB22396) | soil metagenome | biome: tundra; feature: field; material: soil | place: USA | collected 2010-05 | depth 0.15 m | reverse complement strand
GCGTGTTCCTTTCAGATGATTTTATCCATCGTCGTCGTGTATGACAAGCAACTTGATAGAACTCAATTTGGGGTCATCACACGATTTGCACAATATAGGGCGCTAAGCGGCTCTTCCAGAGAGTGCTTTATATAGAGTGGAACGACCAATGCCGAGTTGCCGAGCGGCCCGCGCGGGCGATAGACCGGCTTCCACCAATGCAAGCGCAGAACTTAGCTTTTCTTCTTCAAGCCGCGGCCGTCCGGGCCTGCGCCCCATCGCCGCTGCTGCCTGAAGTCCGTCACGGGTACGTTCACTGATAAGCCTGCGCTCAAAGTGCGCGATTGCGCCGAAAACGTGGAAGACCAGTTCCCCTGCCGCCGAACTCGTATCAATGCTCTCCTCAAGAGAAATGAAGGCTATGCCTCGCTTTTTCAGTTCCTCGACAGTTTCAAGCAATTCCCTGAGTGACCGGCCCAGGCGGTCAAGTCGTACGACGCACAGCGCGTCGCCGGGCCTCGCGTAATCAAGCAGTGAGGTCAGTCCGGGGCGTTCAAAGTTTCTGCCGCTGATGATGTCATCGAAGATGCGGATGGCTCCAGCATCATGGAGCCGCTTGCGTTGTCCTTCGAGATCCTGATCCGAGGTTGAGACCCGCGCGTATCCGAGGATGTTTCCTATGATGCTCTCCCGTCTCTAAAACGATCGTTTTAGAGACAGTGGCGAAAACAGCCCACTTCGCCTTGAAAACCCGTCTCTAAATGCCGTCTACAAATTGAGAACCGTCCATAAATCGGCAAGCTATTTCGTGGACGACCCTTAGCGCCCTATATTGTGCAAATTCTGTAGTGACCCCAAGAAGGCTACACTTGACACTATGCAATCGGAATCCACAGGACCGGCCACCGGCGCGCCCGGCGCTGACAGCGCCAAGGCCGACGAATACTACCTGTCCGCGCTCGCCCACTTCACAGATGCCTTGGGGAGAGCAGTCGTCAGCTCGCATGCCGCAACGGGCCTCGATGCCGGCCAACGCCGATTCTGGTGCTCGGTTCTTTTCACGCGGCTATGCACCATGTCTGTAAGCGTTCTGTGGCTCTGCCCTCGCAGCAAAGTCAATCCGCACGGCAGGCATTGGGACTTCGGGTCGATTGCTTCCCTTGCAAGAAATCTGTTCGAGTGCGCCCTGCAGTTCTTCTACCTGGCCGTTGAGCCCGTCAGCGACGAGGAGTGGCTCCTTCGTCTCAAAGTCATGCAACTGCACGACTGCAAGGAGCGCCAGCGCATGTTTCGCGCCTTCGATCCCAACGATCCACAACTAACGGGCTTCGAGCAGCAGGCCGATGAATTGAAGCAACTCATTCAGAACAATCCCTGCTTTGTCCAGTTGCCGGAAGCGCTCCGGAAGACCTTGTTAAAGGCGGAGCGGTCCAGCATCCTGACGCAGGACGAAATCTTACAGAGGATGGGGCAATTCGACCCTCGAACCCGAGGGTACTATCGCTTCCTTTCTTCTCACGCGCATTCGTTTCCTCTTGCCTTCTATCGAATGGCCGAACACGACCGCGGCCGCGGCGTAGAGACCGATGGAGAGAAGGGGTACATCGCCAGTACCCTCGAATTCTGCACTGATCTGATCACGAAGAGTACGGACGCATTCCAGAATTCATTTGCAGATATTGCATCGTTCCCTCCCGCGACAACATACAACTGGGACGTGCTGATGCGCCCACCTCGGAAGTTTTCCGGAGAAGAAAAGTGATCAGCTCGCCGCTGCACCTGCCCAGACTGCCTGCCACGCTGCGAATTCGCTCGGCCTGATCTGGTAGCGCGCAAAGTTTCCTTCGTGCAGGCTCAAAAGTTCGGACTCCGCCATCTCCCTGAACCGCTCGCGGTCGGCAGCCGCGATATTCTCTTCTGCCGAGGAAGCGATATGAACCCCAGCCGCCCTCCTGTCCATGCGGCCGCGCACGACCTCGCTCACGATCTGCCGCAGGGAGTCGCGGTACCGGAGCCTGAAGGGATCGGGTTCGCCAAGAGACTGCCTGACGGCAATGTAGCGCGCGGCGGATCGTTCATAGGCCCAGATAAACACATCCTTCAAGAGATCGACTTTATTCAGTTCGTATACGCCCAGCATGGCGTCTGTGTAGGTTGAACGCGGAACGTCAGTAAAGGACAGCGGCGACAGATTGCGCTTGATAAAGGGGATGTTTGCAGCAAGGCGCGATACTCGCTTGTTGACATCGTCGAACGGCTGCAGATACGGCAGTTGCACCATGACGAACAAAGCCTGCTCGAACGGATCTTCGATAGCCGCCGCCCTTGCCAATATCTCATTGAAGCACTCCTCGATGAGTTGCGGCACTTCGAGCGGGTGAAACGTGGATTTCTCGATGCCGACGGCAATATGCCTCAAGCGGCCTGCCGCCGCCTCATCCGGCAACAGGTTCTGCGCCAGAATCCCGTGAAGATTCAGGATCGTGTAGCGGTTGAAGCCGATATCCTCCGCGGCGTTCACAAGAAAGGCAATCGCGTCCTTGTGATTGATGATCATCTGGGCTTCGAGGCGATCCCGGCCTGCCGCCTCCTCGCCGAACTCGATAAGACGTCTGGTGTCGAGCAGCGAATAGGTGTTGCCCTCAAGACGGCTTGAGTTCCATGACAGGTCGATGAGAAGCCGATCGAGGATTTGCTTTGCGTAAGTGCCTGCCGGCTCGGACGCGAAATTCGGCCTGCCGATTTCCGCCAGATGTGCGCGCTCTTTGGGCAAAAGATAAAAGGTGGCATTGGGCCGGTAGGACTCAAGGAATTCCCGGCTATAGCCCACCGGCTTCCGGGCGGCGAGCGGCTGACGGAGATAACGGCGGATTTCGGTGCTGGCCTGAGAAAGCGGAACCGAAACCTCCCCCTCCGCCTGCACCGCTCCGAGAGCAACATCTCCGCGCCCTTCCACTGCCGGTATGCTGTACTTCGCCGCGCGGCCCTCGCCTTCCTTGACGAGGCGGCCTTTATCCACGAGATACTTGAGCCGGTATTGCAAGGTGCGCAGCGGAACCTTGGTCTCCAGGGCATTGGCGATGTCCTGCACCCCGGCCCCACCGGGCTTGAGCTGCACAGCCTTTACGATGACCGCCAGTCTTTCCTCTGGTATGCGCCTTGCCACGGCTTTCTCCTTAGTTGCGCGTATTGCCTTTATGCGCAATTAAAGCACATAATCGCGCAATATACAAGAATACGCGCAACAATATGTTGCGCGTATCATAATAGTTGCGCGCAAAGCTGTATCCCGCAATTTACCAGAATTCGGAAACCTTCATCGCCGAGGGCCGCTCGGTCAAGGAAGTCGCCAAGACCTTCGGTGTGCACAAGGCCACGCTTTACAGAGCGACGGCTTCACAGGCAACATCATTGAAAGCCGAGGTTCTATGAGGGTTGAGAAGCGCCTGAACCTCTCCGACGCTTAAGCTGGAAAAATACCAAAAACGACCCACATGCTGAATTTTATGAGCGATGAAATGTACCGTGACTTTAAAACCGCTCTATACAATATGAAAACACCCCTGCCCCGGATAGCCTCTTAGTTTCCAGAATGTTTATTATCACATCGGATTATGTAATTCGACGACCGGGCTTCTACCGTGTCAGAGTGACCCCAAAGCGCCCGCACGGCCGGCCTCTACGACCGGCGAAACGACCAAGTCAGCGTCGACGAAGTGGAGAGGATATTGATTCAAGAGCAGTCCCCGCCATTACCCGATGATTCAACGTCGGGCTCCGCCTGCTCGTCATCCGCGAGAGCATATTGACCTTCCCACTTCGCACAAACAGCCTCAACGTCGGGGACAGGCGGCGCTTCACCCGTCCAGCTCTTGTAAAACTGTGGGTTCTTGCTTCGCGGTATCGGATAGGCCTCGCGCATTTCGACAAGCACGGGTGCCTGAACACATTCACCGAGGACAAGCGCACAGCGCGGAGCGAGCGCAGGCAGCTGATCGAGAAGTTGGCCGTAGATACCGGGAACGATCTCCCGGAAGTACCGCAAATCTTCCGGATTTTGAAGCCGGTGAACGACGAAGCTGTTGCACTGCGACAGCACCGTCTTTGACAGTTCGCTAGGCCGCTGCGACGCGACCACAAGACCGAGACCGAACTTTCGCCCTTCCCGTGCTATGCGTTCAAAAACCTGTTTGGAAATCGAGTCCTCTTCAGACTTGCGACCCTCTCGAATATAGTTCTGGGCTTCCTCAAGAACAAGGATCACGGGAAACTCGCCGCGACCCACGCCACTCACCGGATCACTCAACCGCTGGAGAAACTCATGAATCAAACGGCCGATCAACGCGGTGACGTTTTCAAGTACCTCCGAGGCAAGCAGACTTAAATCGACGATGACAATATTTGCAGCATTGGCGTTTGTCCGCTGCCGGTCATAAAATGGCAAGACTCCGTCCGCTAGGTCCCCCGTCTCTGTCAGGTCAGCTTCCGCGCTCGACTCAAGTCCAAGAATATCTCGTAGGAATGTCGCCAGGGAGTATTGAATTTCCGGCCATTCGGACGAGTTTGGCCCGAACAAGAATTCAAAACGAGTATCTTCCAGCAGCCGGTAGATTCGCATGAGCATTGTTGAACAGTTATCCCGTGCTCGGGCCGAATTCGACTCGTCCCGAGATATTGCATTCTCAAGGTGCTCGTAGCGAAATGCCTGTTTGCTGAAATAGCTCGGGCAATCCGCTGTTGATAATCCAAGCCCGCTCACCCCCATCGGTAGCTTTGCCAGGACTCCAAGAATCGGCCTAACAATACCTTCGATGCGTTGCCGCTTATCCGCATCTATGGCGGCGTAGGATTCATACTGCTGTCCTTCGCTCTTTATACCTTCTCTCGATATCCCCTGTACCTGTTGAAAAGCCACTTGAAGACCAGCGACATTGACCTCTGTATATTGTTCAGCCAAAGTCACTGCCGAGGCTGTCACTGTGCCACTTGCAAGATAGGCAACCATTCCATCACAGAGTTGGCGAATCGCCCGAGCGTCGGCTTTGTCAGAAGTGCTACAGAGTGCGAGGATACGATTGGACTCCTTGATTACCGTATCGCGGACATGAAGCCATCCTTGGCCTCCAGTCGCAGACAACCTTGCCGAGGACAAGGCGTTCAGCAGCGCGGGGCGTTGGACTCCGGGTGCCGCACGGAACAACCTCACAAAATCGTCTGAATTCATGAACCAATATGGAATCGTCAGCCGCTCACATTCGGACGAATCGGTTGGGATATACAAGGATCGTCGATCAGCAATTGCATTCTTGTAGGTGCCATCTTCGTTCCTTTTCTGAAACGCTGCACGATATTCACCATTGGTATCGAGAATCACGATTCGCGTGCGCTTAACGTCATCGCGAGAGATAACGGATTGGAGGATCGTAGCGATCGAGCATGACTTGCCCGATCCGGTGCTGCCTATGATGGCAGCGTGCTTGCCGAATAGAGCGTCTGGGTCGATATAGATGTTGTAGTCGGGAAAAACTACTGATTTCCCGATAAGGACACAGTAACCGGGATCGTCCGGATCGATTTCTGTCCCTTTGCGACTCCTGCCAAAGATCGCGTCAAGGTCTCCTCTCGTCGTGAGGAACACCTTGGAGTCGAGCACTGGAAACAGATTGATACCTTGCCGAAATTGGTCCTCGTCGATAGAGCCGATCATCGTCGCCTTCATGAGACGGCGCGTGGAAGGAAGAGAAACCATCATCTTGTCGGCCTGTAGCTCGCTCTCCTCGCTCATGACTACTCGCGTCACCATGCCGACAATGCGGCGTGACCCCACAGGGATGATGATGTAGGAATTGATGCGGCCGACTTCTATGGTCCCTTCATAGGTCGAGCGTGTCAGAGCCTTCAAGTCACGGTTCAGCTCGACCGTGACCTGAGCGGTATCCACCGCAACCACTCGTCCGATTTCGTGTTCAGTTGTCACCGGGATTCTCCGGGATGGCATCGTCATGTTGTGCTGCGGAGGCCAAGGCTTTGTAGGTCTTCATGACCTTGGTGGTTATCTCCTCTTCCCGCAAGTCGGGCAGCAGCCTTTCAACAAAGTGCTCGAAAGTGCCCAGCTGCGATCCGCTTACCAGCCAGACCCTTTCATCACCAAGCTGCTTCAGGTGGCCAACAAAATCGCTCGTCGGCGCTGGGTCAACGACAACCAGAGTGAAGCTAGGGATAGCAAGCGCCTGGCGAATTATGGCGTTCACATGTTCGTCTCCGAAGCCGTACCCGATGGCGAAGAGCACCGATTGCGGCTGTGCAATTGCGGAACCAAAACGGCGGAACAACTCCGAATAGGGCAGACCGAGTGCCTGCCCATACTTGAGGGGCGACGGGTAAATCTGAACGTCATCCTCAGGAGCCTCTTGTTTGTAAAAGGTGGCATAGAGCCCGTAAGGATTTTCCCAATCGGCGTCACAGCGATGCCATGTTATCGACCCGTGAAGTTTGTAGAGATGGAGGGCACGGTCGAAGCGATGAACGCGACCCTCCGTCGTCTGGGCGGGAAAGTAGAAATCCAGATCGTAGGATTCCGGACGAAATATCCGGCGGAGGGTTCCTACAAAACCATCCACCAAGACGGCACCTTCAGCGTCAGCGGCTTTCTCGATGAGAGTGTCGTAGTTAAGCGTGAATAAATTAGCGCGGCGTAGGTTCAGGGGACGCGTGAGGACCTTCTTGATGAGACGACGGTGGTCCGTGAGCGAGTCTTCCTTGCCGTTGACGGGGAGATTCGTCAATGAGGTCAAGCTGCGGTTTATTTCCCGGATCAGACGAGCAACGCGGTCCTCTGACATGGCCAAGGTGACATCTGCGCCAAGGTTAAGCGTCGCGCTTGCTGCAAACGCCTGCATGCCCGCCAGCCAAATGTGAAGCCGACTGAGATAGTCTTCAAGGTTGTAGGGTATCTTGTGGACCTGCGCCAAGTCTCCGGTCAGGACCTGCCGGCGCGCCGTAAGATCGAAAGCTTGACCAGATAGCTTGGAGACCGTCTCATAGAACAGCGACAGCCAGCTTGTGTCTTCGCCCGCGGCGGCTGCCTGAGCCTTTTCGTGAAGCGCTTTTTCGAGTTCCGGCGGGATTGATGCGAGCCCGATACCACCAGCCTTCATGGAAGCACCCGCGCCAATCAGGAACGAGACGTTATCGGTCTTGAGCAGCGTGCCGACACGAACACGCGTCTCTTTCAGTTTCTCGCTGAGGACACCCTCCGCTTTCTTCTTCGTCTCGGCGTCAGTAGAAGAAAGCTCGGCAATCACTTCTGCGCGGAGAAATTCGGTGCCGCCAATTTTCAGGTAGTAATTGTCGGTCACTGTGCGATCTCCACTTCCGTGGTGATCGGAGTTGACGCGGGGATACTGATTGTAGCCATTCACGACCTTTTCGCAAACTGCCGCTTCGTCTCGGCGTCGATTTCGTCACCCGGCGATTCTGAGGGAATGTTTTCTTCGGAATCTTCGGTCGACGCCGTGATTGAAACGCCGTCAACGAGCATCGATGGCATCGGTCGTTTCGTTTTGGCGCCCAAACTGCGAATACGCTCCCCGATGGAGAGCGCGTTGCCTTTTCCTGTCGAGAGCCGTTTCACCGCTTCGTAGTGAGAGGTCAACGCACCTGTGATCTTCTCGGCGACGGCATTCAGATCAATGAGGCTCGCGCTCACTTTGTCGCACAAGTCGCCGGCCAGGCCCGCAATCTCCTGTGCATTTTGGCCCTGTAGTTCATAGCGCCAAATTGACGCGACAGTACGCATCGTCATAAGCAGCGTCGGAGGACCAACCAGCACGACGCGACGATCCCACGCATACACGAAAAGCTCAGGTTCTCTCGTCAGTGCTGCGGCCAGCGCACCTTCGATCGGTACAAACATCAGCACACTGTCGTGAGCTTCCAGCTTTTCATTTTCCTGGTAACGCTTCCCAGCAAGCCCATCGATGTGGCCCTTCACATCCCGCACAAACTGATCGGCGCAGATTACCCTCTCGGCTTCGTCCTTCGCTCCAATCAGCCGCTCGTAGGACGTGAGGGGAACCTTTGAATCGACGATCATCGTCCGCTTCTCTGGAAGCATGACAATGATGTCCGGTTTCTGGGCGCTTCCATCTTCGCTCCTCAGCCCCAATCCGCGCCCCTGGCTGATGTATTCCCTGCCCTCTGTAAGGCCCGCTGCTTCGAGAATACGTTCCAAAGCGAGTTCGCCCCACCGGCCAAGGAGCTGAGAATCTCCTCTCAGGGCCTTCGCCAGCCCATCTGCTTGGTTGCCGATCGCATGGCTCGTTTCGACGATAAGTTTGATCTGCTCTTTCAGCGAGAGAACTTCTCGGGCCTCTGCGTCGTAGGTAGTTTCAACCTTCTTCTGGAAATCTTGGATCCGTTCGCGAAGCGGATCGAGGAGGGCGGTCAAAGCTTTTTGTGAATTTTCGGAAAGCTCCGTGGCATTCGCTTTCAGGATGCGATTTGCGATGTTTTCAAATTCCGCCGTCAACTGCTTCTGCAGTTCGGCGAGCTGCACTATCTGTGTTTCGATTTTCTGTGTAAGGGCGCTTTCTCGTTCCTGGAGCCGCACCACCTCTGACTCCGCCGCCTTCGCCTCACTCGCGGCCCTATCACGCTGAGTCTCAAGTGCGCTGCTCTGTTTTACCTGTTCTTCGACCTGTTTCGTCAGGCCCGCGACGCGCTCGGTCAGCCGCGCGACTTCCTCCCCTGCCTTTTTTGCTTCGGACACGAAAGCCTTTTGCTCGGCATCAAGCTTATCTGCCCGACACTGGAGTGCGGCGCTTTCCTGGCCCAGCCGAGCAACTTCTGCTTGGGCCTTGGCCAGTGCCTCTGCGTCACTTCGGCGAACTGCCGGCCAGACATATCGTCCAAGCGCAATACCCAAAGCGGCGGCCAGAACACCAATGGTTATGAGAATTGTAACGTCCATGTGGTTTACTCCAATTTAACCTTTGAGTATGCGCCGTTAATTAAAAACCGCATACCTTTCCCGGCGTACTCCTCAAACCCCATGCTCTGCAAATACCGCCTGGGTTTGTTTTTGTGACAAGCAACATCCCCGTTCCATGTCCGTTCTTTCTAGCGTGCAAGAATCTCACTTTTACGTAGTGACCCCTAGGAGTAGCTCTTGTAGAACGCTTCAGCCGTGAACTTCACGAACTCCTCGGTCTTCTCCTGACTGCGTGCGATGACCTGCCACGGTTCCAGTCGCGCGATCTCAGTCTGGAGATCCTTCGCAGTTCTTGCGCTGCAACCAAGAATGTCTTGCACTGACCCTGAAGTGACGCCATCGCACTGGAAGATATACGTGAATTCCAGCAGCTCTTGGAAGTTGAAGAACTTTTGTTGGTAATCGTTTGGCGACTGGCTGGCGAAGAACACCACGACACCCTTTGAGCGGCCCTCGCGGATGATCCGCTGTAGAAAGATGTTCTTCTGGCCGAGGTAGTTATGGGCCTCATCGATGACCAAGATGGTTCGAATACTCCGCCGTCCCTCCGTCACCGGGCTGTCGGGTAGCGTCGCCATCTCCTTGTAGAGCCGCTCGATGACGAGATAGGCCACCAGCTCCTTCAGTACCGGCATCGCGTGCACATCAATCAGCATCGTGCGGTTCGAGAGACGGTCCATTGGGGCCCCTTCGCTGCCATGGCGCCAGAACAGATCAAAGTCGGACAGGTCTCGTAATACCTCAATCAGGCTGTCGTCCTTCTTTCCATCCTCTTCATAGGCTGCCGTCGCGACTTCGAGAACGTCCGGGAAGTCCGGATAAGGCGCGGCCGATCCAGCACGCTTAGCATAGGCCGCGCGAATCGCCTCGGTCAGCGCCCCCTTTTGCACGACGCCAAGCTTGCTGTTGATCGACGCGAAGCTCTCGGCCTTTTCGCGTGCCGACACGTTGACTGTCTGCTCGTCATACGCCGGCAAGATAAATGGGTTGATCGGCAGGCCTTGGCCGCCTTGCAACAGCCGAAATGGTTGCACGCGCGCCAGTTCCTGAAACCGCGCGTTGTCCACCACGTCGCCCTTGTAGTCGAAGTAAATGAAGTTCGTCTGGTAGTTCGACTGAATCCGGATGTCGGTCAGTATCTTCAACAGGAACTGCGTCTTGCCCACGCCTGGTTTGCCCATGATGGCGAGGTGCGAGTTTGCATGCTTGGCGGTGTTGTTCAGCTCCATGACCAGCTCGGTCCGCTGCAACAGCGTCCGGCCGATGAAGATGTCCAGCCCGCTGCCAAGCTGTTCGCGCCGGCCGGCAAACTCTACTTCATCCACCAGCCGCCGAATCAGCCCGTCGCCGCTGCGGCCCGCCTCCTGGAACATCTGCGCCAACAGCGCCGTGCCGCTATCGATGTGGTTCTTGACGATTGAACGATTGGAGAAGAACTCATCCTCGCTGAAGTCCCGCTTCCCATAAGTGTGGGCAATCAGCGTGCGGAGAAAAACTTCGTCTTCGCCGATGAAGGTCGGTCGTTTCATCTCGCCACCGCTGAAGCTCGGGCTCGGCGTGACACCAGCCCCGTCCTTCACCAGCGAAAGCGCAAAGGCAATCCGCGCGAGCGTCGCCTTTTCGAGCTTGGTCTCGAAGCGCAAGGCGCTGAGCACCTCATCGGCTTCGCTCGATGTATAGAGCCGGTCAGCCATGGTTTTTCTCCCAGAAGTAGCCCTGCCGGAAGGTCGTCAATTCTTGCCGCTGGTCGAACTCCAGACTCGCCGCGCCGCTGAGGCGCGGCTTCAAGGATCGGTAGTAGTTGTTGTCGATCTCTGTGTCGGTCGAGAGGATTACCACCTGTTCACCTGCATTCGGGAAGTAGTTGTTCACGATGTTGTCGCGGTGCGTGCTGTCCAGGCGCGACAACGGGGTGTCGATGATGATCGGCAGCTTCAGCTCGCTGGTCTGCGCCAGCCCCCACAGCAGCGATACCGCGAACACTTCCTTTTCACCGGCCGACAGTGCCGACTTTCGAATCTCGTGCCCGTTGCGATCAGTGATTCGGACCTCGTAGGTCTTGTCGTCGATGGTGATGTCCTTGATCAGTCCGCTGCGGCTGGACAGCAGCCGGTACATCTCGAAAGTTTTCTCCTGCAGCAGATGCACCTTGTTCTTGCGCAGCCGGACAATGAACTGGTTCAGCACACTGGCAATCGCGTCGCACTCCTCGATGAAGTCCGCCTTCTCCTTCGAGACGTTGTGCTTCTCGTAAAGCTTCTCGATTTCCACGTCGATGTCGCCGATGCGTTTATCCAGCGCGAGGATGTTTTCCTCCACCAGTCGCAATTGCTCGGTCTTGCGCCCAATCTGCGTGGAGCAGCTTTCCATTTCCGCCTGCAACTGGTCGAAAAGATCGCGCTCGGTGGGTGTCAACGCGCCACCCTGAACGAGACCTTCGAGCTGGTGTATTTGCACCTCCAGGCCGCGCGCTTCCTCCAGCAGCGGCTTCAGGAGAAACACGTCGCTGCCTTCGAGCGATTCCATCCGGTTTAATACCCGCGCCGCGTCGCGGTCCGACAGGTCCAGTACCCTCGCCACGTTCGCCCTGGGGTCGCCTTCTTTTAGCAGCCGGAAAATGCGCCGCTCCAGCTCTGCCATGCGCTCGTCGGACAGTTTCTCGGTGTAGATCGGTTCTGGCTCCTCGACCACGCGAACGATGCGTTTCGCCAGGGTGGATGCGTTCTCTTTGATCGCTTCACCGCTGGCCGACTCGCGCTCGGTCTCGATCCGACGCCTGATCCCGTCAAACAGCTTGCCCGCGATACTGAAGGGCAGAGCCTTCTCACACAGGCCGCGGATCTCGCTTTCTACTTGCGCCAGCCGGTTGGCGGCCAGCACGCGCTTCTTCTCCTGCTCGCGCATCGCTTCGCGCGATTCCGGCGCGGCGTGAAAGGTGGCCTCAAAGCGCTTCTTGGCTTCTTCTAGCTGCGCCTTGAAGGCGTCCAGCTCTGTGCGCAGGCCATCACGTTCCTGGTGTTTGCGCACCTGCTTGCTTTTCTCGCGTTTCAGCTCACTCTGCTTGAATTCCAGGTCCTCGTCGGAAATTTCTACGAAGCCTTTGCGCTCCTCCTGCTTGATATAGACGATGTCGCTTGCCAGCCGGTTGATATACTGAATACCCAGGGCCGCCTCAAGCGACGACTTGAGTCGTATTTCCGAATGGTCATCCGCCGCAATCTCCTGAATTTTCTCGCCATCGAAGAAGAAGAACTGCGTGATACCCGGCGGAATCGCCGCGCGGATGAAGTCCTGCCAAATTTCCTGGTTCTGCACCGACACCCGCTTGCCATCGCGCACCACCACCAGCCGCTCGGTCAGGTCGCGCGGCTTTGGCTCGCTCACCGCGCCGGCTGTCCACGAGCGTTTGACCACCAGTTCCGAGTGGTCGTCCATTTCGATAACCAGCTCAAAAGCCACATTGGCATTGCCCTTGGCTTTCTCGCGCCGGTTGATGTTGCGGAAGATTTCGTCAGTCTTGCCCCCATAGAGGCAGTAGGTGACGGCCTCCATGATCGAGGTCTTGCCCGCCCCGTTCATGCCGCCGATGAGGAAAATGCTGCGACCGTCTTCCCCCATCGGGAAGACGATCTCAGTCGGGAACTGGAAGGACTTGTAGTTCTCGATGGTCAGCTTGCGAAATTTCATTGGTGACCCTCCTCAAGCTCCCAGACCCCGCGCGGCGAGCCACGGCGCAAGGTGCCGTCCTGTGTCATCTGGAAGCGCTCCCACTTGGCGTTGTTTTGCCAGGCGCATTCGTTCGTCGCTTCGCGCCACACGGTGTCGCCGGGCAGGAGCTTGCCTTCGAGCTGCCGGCCCATTTCCTCGATCACGTCAGACACCCGCGCCTTGTCGCCCAGATTCTTCAATGCACGCACGATGTGCTCGCGCAACACCTTCTGCGGTGTCTTCGGTAATTTCGAGCGCTTGCCGCGCGGCTTCGCTTCGGGCGAGGCTGCGTTCTGCCCCAGACGATCCCGCAGGTCTCTCAAGATGTCCTGAAACTCATCGGCCAACTGCGCGAGCGCCTGCTTGGCATCCGTGTGCACCGCGAGAGACGCGGCGAGGCGCGTCTTCTCGGCGCGCAGCGGGTCGGGAACGGTAACGCCGGACTTCTCAAGCTGTTCAACCGCCTTTGCAATCGCGCGCAACTGTGCTTCCTGTTCGGCAACGACCGCATCGTCTGAACTTGCATCGAGCTGGTCAATGACTTCGCGACATAGCTCCACGAGCATGGTCGGGTCTTTGACGAAGCGGTCGATGTCCGTACCGTCGCTCATGCGGGGCGCTCCGTGTGTTGCGCAGGCTTGCTCTTGAGAATCTCGCGCAGAGCGTCATACACCCCTGTGCGGCGGTCCTTGAACTCATACTCGCGCACGGCGTCCAGCAGCTTCAGCACCTTATCCCGGCTGACGCCGTGCTGCTCGCATAGCTCATCCAAGAGCCGCGTGTCTTCGGTGGACAGGTTCATGACTGTACGGCCTCCTCGATGAGTCGTTCAACGCGGGTCTTGGCGTGTTCAAGAAGCATGTGGGACTCCCGCTCCGCCGCTGCAGCCATATCATGAAGCCGCCGAATCTCTCGTTGAAATTCCGGTGGGGCGGGCCACACAAGAAACTTGCGGATGTCGAAGGGATACAGCTCTAGCTGTCCTGATGATCCTCTCTGGTGCATCTCCACCTGCATCTGCCCCGCAGGGCTATTGAGATACAGCGACAAATAAGCAGGATCTAACTTCGTTGATCGAAGGATCGTGACGTGATTGTCCGCGACCGACAACGCTTTGTTTAGATAAGGGGCGGCACGACCTATTGTTCCGCGCCCCGTACCGTTCAGAAGCGTGTCACCAAACCGGATCTGAAGAGTGGCGTCTGGATTTGCGTGCGCCAAACGATTGCCATCGTTAATGACTCTGTTCGGCTGCACATGTTTCGAATTGATTACAGGCAAACCTGTCTTCGAGTAGCTTGGCTGTTTCCCGCGCTGGCAGAATTCGAGATAGTTGGAAAGCGGCAACAACGAGATACCGTCCGGCAATCCGGTTCTGAATGCCAGGAATGAGGGGAAATAGTGTTCGGAGTCAAAGCGTCGAGACAGCTCGATCTCGCTTAAGCATGTGGTGTAGCCCACCGGCTTCTGAAACGCGAGTTTGTCTAGCCCGAGCTCGACTTCGACTAGCTGTTGCGCCTTCTGATAAAGCGCCAGAGTGCGATCAGCCGAAGCAAATGAGTCCCTCACCAAGTCCCCGATTTCTTCTTGACGCGACTTGGTTGGATTGGGTACAAGAACCCGCTCGACTTCCCGACAATTCAGGTTGACCTGTTCGGTCCGGCGAGAGTGTCGCCAGATTTGGTCGCGCCCCCACTTCGTTTGAAAGTAAGCTGTGAGGTAATAGGGGTCACACATTCCGTTGGTGCAGATAACAGCCACGTTCTGGTTTGTCACGCACTCCGGGTCAGTCGGCCTGACAATCGCGGTACGCCCAACAATTTCTGGAGTTGCGCCGATGATCGTTATCACTAGCGCGTCATCCGGGATGTAGTCTCGCTCGCCGATCACACGCGCTGGCAGTAGCGCCGAATTGTCGAAGTCAATCGAACCCTCGCGCACCGTGTCAGTCTTGATGAAGCGAACGCACTGTTCGTCGCCCTTTATGCGACGAGACTTAGGCGTGCGGCCAGTCCGTATTGGTGCCGCGATGAGCCGCGACAGTTTCGCCACTCCAATGTGCTCATCCAGTCGCCGCCAGGATTGGAGTTCTTTCAAGTACGTGGGACGGTAAAAATCGGCATCTATGCGCGAATACTCAAGCTGCGAGATTGGAACGTCAGACCATACAGCCATCACTCGCCTCCCCAGAAACTAAACTTGTGTTCCTGAGCGAAGCGGACAAACGCCTCCGCCACGCAAAGCTTGTCGTCCGGAATCTTGGCAGCGGCGGCCAAATCGGCGGCTCGCAAGTCGTAGTTCACCAAGTCCTGATCAATGACGAGCTGTCCTTCCTGCGGGTGGCCGTCCGGGAACTCAACGAGGCTGCCGGCCTCATCCAGGACGTACTTGTAGTCGCCTGAAGTGTCTTTGCCGCCGCGCTCGCTCACCGCCATGAAGATGGGATAGTCGAGCTGCTTGGCTACCTCGGCGGCGATCCAGCGTTCCTTGAGCGTACCGATCAATTCGGCGTCTTCCAGAATCAACGTCAGCTTACCGCGATTGCTGAGCAGCTTCAGTTCGAACTCCGCATGTGGAATTTGCTTTTCGAGCGCCTTGATGGTGGCCTTGATCGCCTTCTGTTGTACCTTGTACGCGTCCTTCAGCTTCTGCGCGCTCACCTTGTAGGTTTGTCGCATTTTCTGAACGCGAAGGCGCAGAGTGGTCTTGTCTCCCTTCCATTGCGCCGTGAGAATTTCCACTTCCTGAGCCTGTTTCTGCTGAAGAGCTTCCTCGTTGCTCTCCAGATTCATCAGCTGTTGCTTGGCTTTCAGCAGAGCAGTCTTGAGGTTGTTCAGTTTGTCCTCGGCCAGTGCTGCGCGGTCTTCGTCGGTGGCCGATGCCTCATCGTTGCCTTCGCCGTTCTCTTCCTGCCCGTTGCCGGCGGTGGCTTCTTCCGGCTCACTGAAGCGCTCGGCAATGAGGTCGGCGACCGCCTCGGGGATGGCGTCTTCGGGTACATCCGCGCTGGGCTGGTGGGTCTTCAGCAAGCTTTTGATTTTGGCCTCGTAATCCGGACAGGCCCCTGCGACCTTGTCATGCACCTTGGCGATCTGGTCAAGCTGCTCCTGCGTATATTTCTGCACGAACAGCACTGAGGTCTTGGTGCCAGTGTGCGGCTTGAAGGTGTTGGGGTGCAGCCCCACGACGGCAAGCAGCCGGGCCTTCTTCAGAATCCACTCGCGAATGAAGGCCAGCGATGAGTTGTTGAACTTGCCCTGGGGCAACACGATGGCTGCGCGCCCGCCGGGCTTGAGCATCTTCAGGATGCGCTCGATGAAGAGTACATCGCGCTCTTCTTTCGGGGTCTTGTCTTGAGCTCGTTTGAGTGCCGGCTTGGCCAGTTCGTAGCGCGCCAACATCTTCCGATCCGTCTTTTCACCTGCGAAAGGCGGATTGGCCAAGATCACGTCGAATCTCAATTCATCGAAGTAGTCCCAGGCCAGTTCATCATCCGTTAGCGCCTCGTTTTCTGGAATCTTATGGGCTGTCAGCTTCGCTTTGCGCAATTCAAGCATGAGTGTTTGGCCTGACGCCGTTTCATACCAGGTCTTCGGGTCGAGGCTGTCCACATCGGGACCGAAGATATTCGTATGCCCATCGCCGGCGATTAGCATCAAGGCCCTGGAGGTTCTAGCGGCGCTCGTTTCGAAATCAATCCCCCATAAGTATTTCGACGCATACTTGAACTTCCGCATCTCTCTTGCTTTGGTATCTGCAGCGGGACAACACCAGTCCATCGCGTGCAGAAGAAAGCCGCCGGAGCCACAAGCGGGGTCCATTACGTACTCGGTGCGTTTCGGATTGAGCATTCGGACACACATTTCAACCACATGGCGGGGTGTAAAGAACTGGCCCTTTTTTTTCTTCGCTTCGGCGGGTAAAAGGTATTCGAAAGCGTCATCCATGATGCGCAGGTTCGAGCCCAGAAGACGGACCCCCTCAATGGGACCAATGCACACCTGCAGCTGACGTTTCGTTAGCTCGATGTCTTCGCCATCCTTGAAAATGCCGGGCCACTCCGCCGAGGCCTTCTTGAATAGACCGTTGATTCGACCGTAGGTAATATCCGGGTCAAGCGCCTTGCCAAACTCGACGGTCTTGTCCTTCCGGTTCTCCTCGGCCTCCTTTTCGTCCCAAATCTTGGCGAAGATCAGCTTGAAAATCTCGTTGAACTCATTTTTTCCGCTGTTCGCCAGAACCAGTTCTTCAAGGTCCTGGATAATCTTCTTGAAGTTGAAGTCCTTCTTGAGTTGCAGAAGCGTCTTCTTCGCTTCAAGAACGTCCTTCGGCGCTTGCCCGCGTTTGGGAATGTCGAACAGAGTGTCATCGAACTGCGCGGGGTAGGGGCGGTAAAGAATGATGCTGTCGGCACCGTTGGACCACACAGCCACCGGCGCGCCTTTGGCATTCATGTAGCTCTTGAGCTGCTCGATGCCGTCCTTGCGCTTGGGCTTTTTGCACTCGACAATGATTTTCGGCGTGACCTTGGTCGCGTCGGTGTAGACGATGATGTCCGCTGCCTTGGTGCCCACCTCAGTGCCAAACTGAACACCCTTTTCCAGGTCAATCTCGTCAGCCTTGTAGCCGTACTGTTGAATCAGTTTGTAGACCCAGAGCTGCCGCACGATCTCCTCTGGCGCCGACTTTCCGCCCTCGGCATAGACCTGCACTTCCTCGTTGCCGGTCGAAAACGGGATGAAGCTCTTCAAGTAGTACTTGGTCTTGCCGGCATCCTTGCCGGTGGTGACGGTTTTCGGATAGACGGCGAGGATGTCGTGAATCGGCTTGCCGAGGTTCTCGAACTCGGTCAGTTCAAATTTGATGCCGGGCTCTTTGAAGATGCGGTCGATGAGTTCTTTGGTCGTCGCGGCTTGCTTTCCACTCATGGCGTTCTCTTGTGACGTGCCGATTGGCTACGTTTGGCGGGCTTCGGTCTGGCGTGAACCAAGGCACCCTGTTCTGAAATCGTGACGCCGTTCCGCCCGCAGTAGTCCCGGATCATCACTCCCACCATATTGGCGATGGAGCGGTGCTCGCGCTCGGCGGCCGTGCTCAACGCTTCCTTCAGGGCCGGCTCGATGCGAAAGGTCAGGGTGCTGGTCTTGCCGGTGGCCATCTGTTTCCTCCTTAAAGCGTTTGTACTGCGAATATACTGTAATGTACAGTAAAATGCAGTGGCGTCCAATTGCTCGTTTTTTCTTGCGTCAGGGACTGTCACCGGATGGCCGAGACTACAGGCTCGGGGAGCGAAGCGAGTAAGGCCCGACCGGCAGTCTTTGCCGGAGACGCCTCGTGGAAGGGCCGGAAAGGCGGTGCTCACCGCAAGGGCCTTCAGCCACAGTGACCGCGTTCATTGCATTGCCGACAGGCGCATGCGCCTGTCTGTGTCTTCAGGCCCTGAAAATGCGGGGTGAATTGTCGGTGGCGGTTCAGGCGACGACGACGGACACTTCTCCCTGCTCCTTGCGTGTAGTCGATGAGCTAGAACGGGTTGACCTGGGGAAAATGAATCTTCAGCTTATAGCAAATAAAGAGAACCAGGATCGCGCCCAGTGTGGAAAAAATGAGGCCAGCGGGATGATATCGTTCGTTTGTCGGGCGCGAAAACATGTGAGTAACGCCGCCGC
>ODAK010002773.1_pt1 | contig 18354 bp, 10 predicted proteins | sample 1539591 | NCBI WGS metagenome assembly ODAK01 (sample SAMEA3539303, study PRJEB22396) | soil metagenome | biome: tundra; feature: field; material: soil | place: USA | collected 2010-05 | depth 0.15 m | reverse complement strand
CAGGGCGCGGGCATCTGGCCGTTCGGCGTGAGCATCATCATTTTCAGCCTTTTCATTGACCGCATCGGTTACAAGGTGGCGATGGTTTTTTCCTTCGCCAGTTATCTCATCTACACCGTGCTGGCGTTCATGGCTTACAGTTGCATTCACGGTGTGACCGGTGATGCGCTGGTCGCGGCGCAGAAGCACGGGTATCAACTGCTTTACTGGGGCAGCATCATTCTCGGCCTCGGCAACGGTAGCGTGGAGGCTTACGCCAATCCCATCGTCGCCACGATGTTCAACACTGACAAAGTAAAATGGCTCAACCGCCTGCACGCCGGCTGGCCCGGCGGCCTCGTCCTCGGCGGCCTTTGCACGATTGCGCTCGCCAGCAACACCGACTGGCGGCTCACCCTCGGCTTGATCCTGATTCCAGCATTCATTTTCTTTTTCATTTTAGTCACTTTGAAATTTCCGAAGAGCGAACGCGAACAGGCCGGCGTCGGCTATGTGGAAATGCTCAAGGAACTCGGCGCATTCGGCGCGCTCGTTGGCTTCGGCCTGGTGTTCGCTCAAATCGGCCAGGTCTTCGGCTGGAGCAACGGTCTGGTCTGGGGCCTCACCGGCGCGGTCGTTGTGGCGTTTGCCGTCATCACCAAATCCTTTGGCCGGCTCATCCTCGCGTTTCTGATCATCATCATGATGCCGCTCGCCACGACGGAACTCGGCACCGACGGCTGGATCACTTCGCTCATGGAATCGCCGATGAAAGCCGCCGGCCACAATCCCGCCTGGGTGCTGGTCTACACCTCGGCCATCATGATGGTGCTGCGCATGTCCGCCGGCCCGATCATCCATAAACTTTCTCCGCTCGGTCTGCTGGCCACCTGCGCCACGCTGGCCGCTGTCGGGTTGACGGCATTGTCCAAGACCAGTGATTCCGGCATGTTTGTAATTTTCGCGGCGGCGACGCTTTACGGCGTGGGCAAAACCTTTTTCTGGCCCACGATGCTCGGCCTCACCTCCGAGCAATGTCCCAAAGGCGGCGCGCTGACCCTGAACGCGATGGGCGGCATCGGGATGCTGGCCGTCGGCATTTTGGGCGCGCCGTTCATCGGCTATTTGCAGGAATCCTCCGCGACCAAGCAACTGGAAACCGCCAATCCCGCGCTGTATCAGACCGTGACCGTGGAGAAAAATTACCTGCTCGGTGCTTACAAAGCCATTGACCCGGTGAAGAGCGCCGCCGTGACCGAGGAAAAATTACAGACGGATCTCAAGACCGCCACGACCACCGGCCAGTTCAGCGCGCTCGGCAAAATGGCGCTGTTCCCCGTCTTCATGCTCGCCTGTTACCTTGCGCTGATTGCGTATTTCAAGACGCGCGGCGGTTACAAGCCGGTGCATTTGGAGACCAAGTGATGCGGCCTGTTGGCTGAACCACGGAATACACTGAACACACTGAAGTCGGACCCACGAGTTTCCGATCTCCTTTTCGTTTAGTTCGTGTGTTTCATGGTTAAAGTCCGGCAACTCGATGTCCGGGAAACTCACCGTGGCTACCGTGTCGCCCTGTTTCACACATTAGCTTACCGTTACTCGCAGATGATGCATTGGACTTTGAGCACGAGCATCGTTCTAATAAAGAGCCGGATGCGGGAGACCCGCACGTCCGGTTCGGATGGAGGGGCAAGGTTCAAACCCTTGTCCCTACCCCCTATCGGGAAAAGGCGCGGCGCGACGGGGACGGAGACGAAGGCGGCAGCGCAGCACCGGTGGAAAGGGGCGGGCGTGATGCGCGATGGATGGAAAGTAAGCAGGTAATTGAGAAAAAGATTTTGACGCGAATTGCGCGAATTTTCGCGAATTGAATTCGCGTTAATTCATGTAATTCGCGGCAAGCCGTTTTGGGGAAAAGAGGCGGAGGGCCGTCGCAGTCCAAGACGCTGGCGCGCGGAACGACGGCGTTCGAATTGCGCGCAGCGTCTTGGAGTGCGCCAGCCCTCTGGTGCTTTGGCCGGACGGGCGGCGTGGTGCAGCGGGAAAAACTTGTAGGAGACGACGTGAGGAGTCTCATTCTAATGGCGAAGAAAATAATGAGTCTCGTCACCTCGACTCCTACAAAAATAAACGGCGGCACGGCGGGGACGGAGGCGAAGGGGAGCGTGCCAGTTCGGGCGGCGCGCCCGAACGATGCGGCACACATTTTAATTTTGGGAAAGCGGGACGGAAAGTTGGGGGACGGGTTTTCGGCGCGACGCCGAAAACGACACGCCAGCGGCGTGTGCTCCCCGAAACGTCACGGCGGGGACGGAGGCGAAGGCACAGCGCAGCTCCAGCGAAAAAGGGCGGGCGCGAGACGGACGGCTTAGAGAAAAAACTCATTCAAAACCCACTCCACATTCAAAATGTAGTCGTAAACATCCAGAAGATAAGCCGACGATAATTCTTCAGATGCAACGGATACGCCTTTTTTGGCCTTGGCTGTTGTCTTCGTTCTATGAATTTTGTCTCCTCGTGGAGGAGACCAATGCGAGTGAACAATCTTGTTTCGCAGTGCTTCACATTCATAAAGCATCCGAACAATATCATCCCACATCTCAACTTTATCCTCTGAACCATGATTGAATTCCCGTAATGGAGGATCAACTCGCACGAGGCTTGAGAGCACGCCGACCTTGACTTTAAATGACAGTTCAGATGTGAAAGCAGGCGCAATGTCTGGCGATAATTTTGCCAGCTTTGCGATGTTTGTTTCCAAAGACTGCTCCAACCAGCTAAACCCAATGGTTACATGTCCCAGAGCCGATGTGCATTCATCCGGTGGGCCAATACGTTCAACGAAACTCTGGTTGAGATCATTTATCCTTTTAAATGTAAGATATACACTGCTCATCAGGTTTGATGTCTTATTGTCTTGGTTACAATTGGATTTGAGCGCCTGAAAAAAACCTATTAATGTCCGCCTGAATAATCGTCTTAATTTCATCAGATGATTTTGAGCCGCACTTGAAGTCTTCAAACAGCGCGACTCCATCTGGCGTAAGCTCTACGCGTGACTTTTGTGGGTGAACAAGATCGTGCATGAATGTTTGTGTGTCCTTAACGAGTTTTTCAAGTTCTGCCCAACGGGTGTCTGAACCTTTACTGTCCATAGCCTCTTTCTGGACGTGCATGAATGCACCGATGCGTCCATACAACTCGCCAAGTTTGTCGAGATCGGGAACTGGAATGTTGACAACATCTAAACCCATCGCCAGATGGATCAGGTTGTTGAAAGCAATCCGTTGCTCAAAATCGGGTTCAATATTGCGGATTGCGTTCTTAAGGTCTTTGGCAAGATAAAGCTTTTCAAGCGTTTTAGAAAGCTGGGCGTCGTGCAGAAAACAAAGGTAGTCGTAAAGGAATGATTCTATTGCACAGCGAAGCTCATACGCGGAATAAAGTAGTTTATGACGTGATTGTTCAAATTCGCTAAGGAGTTCCCGCGAACGGTTCCAGTAAGCAAAAGCAGAAATTTCGTATCGTTCGAAATCCATATCAGCGATTTTGTTGGATTGTGATGTGTTGTTTAAGCCAGTTCTGCCATCGCCTTCTCAATCCTCGCCATGACGCGTTCTCCGCCGAGGACTTGGAGCAGGTGGTAGAGGTTCGGGCCGGAGGTTTTGCCGGTCACGGCCAGCCGGCAGAATTGTCTTGAACTGTTTTTCAATTTCATCGCCCAAGGCCGAAAGCGCCGGGCGCGGGCGCGGATCGTTGATAATTTGCTGCCATTTCAAATCGTCATTCGTTTCGGAAAGTTGGAAGGCAGAGGACATTTTCAAGCCAAAGCTTTTGCGCGACGCAAACCCGGCGCTTCGGGGAGTCCTTGCATCAAACCTTCAACGCTCAAGTGATAGTCCAGTGCCGGCCATTCGATGCCGTAGCCCGCGCCGATGGGATGGCAGTTTTTCCGTTCCGCATCGGTCGCGTGCAGCAGCGTGGGATAATACGCCAGCGGCACGGTCAGCACTCGGCCATCCATGATCTCGACCGTCAACGTGTCGGCGGTCGTTTCGATGCGTTTGATTTTAAGGTCTGAAAAACTCATTTCGCGCTCAGATTTCTGAATCGCCGATTCAAATTCGGGCGTAAATTTCAGTTCGTCTTCGATCAGATCATCCAGCAAGCCGCGGATTTGGCGGAGTTCCGCCTGCGACAGCATTTCCAACTCGGCTTCGATTTGAGCGACTTTGCTCATGGGTTCAAGCTGCGTTGAGTGTGTCGGATTTGCAAGCGCAATTTGTGCTTCAAGAGCGGGCGGCAAGATAAACGCAGAGACGCGGAGGGCGCGGAGGGACGCAGAGAAATCATTTTCTCTCGGCGTAACTCTGCGTTCTCTGCATCTCTGCGTTTGGTTTTTCGTGCTAATTCTTTGAAAGCGGGACGGGAAGTTTGGGGGACGGGTATTCGGCGCGACGCCGAAAACGACACGCTAGAGGCGTGCGCTCCCCGAAACGTCACGGCGGGGACGGTGGCGAAGGCACAAACGGAACGGGATTAGGGGTCAACGGGTTTTCTGGCCGATCCAACTTCGCACGGTTCAAAACGCACGACGTGTTCAAGTATTCGCCCATCGTCCAGTATTTGTAGCCGTCCACATCCGCATAACGATACTTGGTATTGAAAAAATAGTCGTCATAGCCCAACCGCCGAATCGTCATCATGAACCGGAAATAATCATCTGCTTTGTCCGCATTCCATTCCAGCAAATACTCATGCGGAATCTGCGGCATGCTTTTGGCAAAAGTCCACTCGTGCCGACGAACGAACGCCCGCATTTCCTCTATCGTTAGATTTTGGTATTGATCGCCGTCTTGCGGTTCGTGGAAGGCGGCGGGGTTGGCTTTCAATTGTGCAACAATTTCAGGGTCGGTGCTCATCTCCCTCAAATAGGCTTGTCCGGAGATTCCGGAGGCAAAATTTCCTTCAAGAGTTCTGGCAAACCGCGAATAAATGCCTCTTGGTTTTCCTTTGTTTTCAAATCCTGCCAAAAGCCGCCATTTTTCTCGACCTTTAGGCCAAGTAAATCCGCGACGCGAGATCGCTTAATGTGATAAAACTCTTCGAGATTTGGGAGAGAAATACCGAACCGTATCCCACCATTTTTGGCCAACGCGTTGCCATAGACGAGGAATAAACACCGCCTGCCATCTGTTGGTGGCGCATACATGATGCTTTTATTGGTTACTCGTTTTTTGAGTCCATACTGGTTTGCCAATTTCAAAATTGATGCGAAGACTTCACCAAATCCCAATTTCGTGGCGTTGTTGCAAAGTTCCTTCTCTTTGTTTTCGAGCAACGGTTTTTGCTCCTGTGGCATCTCGTCGCTCTCGGCCAATTCCCGCAGAAGAATCTTTTCACCACTAGCCGACTGAAACACATCGAATGAGATGATACTCACGGGTAATCCGGATTTTGATCTCAAGAAATTGAAAATGCGCTCCAACCCGGAATCGCGGCCAGTTCCAACTACAATCATTTCCACTTCACGCTTGTTTGGTTCGGCATCAAAGGCGTCTGGATGAGCCTCCTTGAATTCTTTCAATGATCCTAATCCTTTTTTCTTGAGGTAAGCTGCCACAGCTCCGCATAAATCTGCTTCGCTCATTTCACGAATACAGGATGCGTAATCTATTACTTGGGTTACGGTGTCACGTCTAACGTCTTTACGTTTAATCTCAATAACGACCCAGCGATTTTGATAATCAATGGCTAACAGATCAAGCGGGCCGCCATCCGTTTGGAGTTGTCGGCCTACGATTGTTAAACCGGCACGGATGAGCGTGGAGTCTTGTTCAATCCAATCTTCGAGATTCGCTTCGAGATTTACTTCGGTGTGTCCAAGGCGTTTTGGTTGTCCCTTTCCGATTTGCCAGAGACCAATGCGAGTACTTGTCATAATTTGGTTTCGTTTAGATTAAAATTTCGCCATTGCCTTTTCAATCCTCGCCAGGACGCGTTCTTTGCCGAGGACTTGGAGCAGGTGGTAGAGGCTGGGGCCGGAGGTTTTGCCGGTCACGGCCAGCCGGCAGGGATGCACCAGCACGCCGGCTTTCACGCCCAGCGTCTTGGCGGTTTCCTTGAGCGCGGCTTCCAGGCTCTCGGCGTTGAACGCGGGGGCGTGGGTAAAGGCGTCGCGGAGCTTTTCCAGGCGCGGTTTGTTCTCCGGCACGAAATCTTTTTTGACGGCTTCGGCGTCGTATTCAATCGCGTCGGTGAAATAAAAGCCGGCGTAGGCGGGCAGTTCGCTGAAGGTTTTGATTTTGCCCTTGCAGGTGTCGAGCGCGGCTTTGACGTAGCCGAGAGGAAATTTATTTGTGTCAATTCCGGCGTTTGCAAAAGCATGAACGGCGAGTTCGTGAGCGAAGCCGGCCTTGAATGATTCCTCATCAATCTTAATTCCGGACTTGGCGAGGGCGTGGACGGACATCTCGTAAAAGCGGTCGTCCGACAGTTCGCGGGCGTATTCGCCCTGGAGCCAGAGGAGTTTCTCGTAATCGAACCGCGCGTTGTGCCGGAGAATCTGCGGCAAGTCGAAGCGTTCGATGGTCTCAGCGAGCGTGAGTTTCTCGCGGTTTTCCTTGGGCGACCAGCCGAGGAGGCAGAGGAAATTCACGACGGCTTCGGGCAAAAATCCGTTGTCGAGATAGCTGGTCAGCGACGCGCCATGGTCGCGCTTGCTCATCTTGGAACCGTCGCCGTTCAGGATGAGCGGGATGTGGGCGTAATGCGGCGGCGGCACGCCAAACGCCTTGAAGAGCGCGATGTGCTTGGCGGTGTTGCTCAAATGATCTTCGCCGCGAATGACGTGGGTGATGTTCATTTCCAAATCGTCAATGACGTTGACGAGGTGGAACACGGGCTGGCCGTCGGAGCGCTGGATGACGAAGTCGGGATCAATCTCCTCGCGGTCGGTGAGCTTGCGCACGACGTCGCCGACGACGAGGTCGTGGATGGTGACGGGTTCGCGCTGCATCTTGAACTTGATGGCGCCTTCGTGTTCGTAGGCGAGGCCATGGGAGAGCAGGGCTTCGACGCGGCGCTGGTAATTGGCTTTGCGCTGAGATTGAAAATACGGGCCGCACGCGCCCTTGCTCGCGCCGGTGGCGTCGCCGGTGAGCGGGCCTTCGTCCCAGTCGAGGCCGAGCCAGCGGAGGCCGTTGAGGATGACATCCACGGCTTCCTGGGAATTGCGCGCGGCGTCGGTGTCCTCGATGCGCAGGACGAAGGTGCCGCCGGTGTGGCGGGCGTAAAGCCAGTTGAACAGCGCGGTGCGCGCGCCGCCGATGTGCAGATAGCCGGTGGGCGAGGGAGCGAATCGGACGCGAGTTTTCATGGATTTATTTTTACCACGGATGGACACGGATGGACACGCTTTTCTAAGACTCCAAATTCCAAGCACCAAGCTCCAGAGAAATTCCAAGATCCAAACTTCAAAAGTTGATCGTGAGTGAATTTGACATTTAGTGATTGGAGCTTCTTTGGAGCTTGGTGTTTGGAATTTGGAGCTTAGATTCCGTTGCGCCGAGATTTGAGTTGTCAACAATGGCCGGAGATGGGTTAAACTTCCAATCGTCATGCCGTTTCGTTTCAAAAAGTCGGAGTCGCCGGCGAAGGCCGTGCGGCGCGTGTGCCGCGAGCGCGTCGGCGCGGCGCTGGACTGTTTGCGAAGGCCCGAACGTCCGGCGGCGGTCCACGGTGCGCGGAAAGAAATCAAAAAGCTCCGGGCGATCTTCCGGCTCCTGCGCGGCGAAATCAGCCTGGGCACCTACCGCAAAGGCGTGAAGGCGTTGCGGGCGGCGGCGGATTGCCTGGCCGCCACTCGGGACTCGCGGGTGATGCTCAAGGCCGTTGAGAAACTGGCCGGTCGTTCGGCCCGGAAGTTTGCCGGCATTGAAACGGCGTTGCGGGAACACGCGCGCCGGGAAGCGCGGCAGTTTCGCCGGAACGATTCCGTGGCGCTGGCAGAGCGGTTGTTGCGCAAAACCCACCGCCGTGTGGGCGATTTGAAAATCAAGGCGAGCGGCTGGACGGCGATTGCACCGGGATTGAAGCAAAGTTACCAGCGTGGCCGGGAAGCCTGCCGGCTCGTCCGCAAAAAATCCGCGCCGGAAAATTTTCACGACTGGCGCAAGCACGTCAAAGATCTCTGGTATTATTTCTGCCTGCTCAAGCCGGTTTCGCCGGCGGCGATGCGCGCGATGACGGATGAACTGGAATTGCTCGGCGAACAGCTTGGCGAAGATCACGATTTGTTTTTGCTGCAGATATTCATCGCGGAACATTGCGCCGCGCAAACTGGAGAAGTCACGGCGCTGGCCCGGCTAATTGAATCGCGGCAGCAGCGGTTGCGTCGCGCGGCGTTGAAGCTGGGTTCCCGGCTCTACGCCGAAACGCCGGCGAAATTTTGCCGGCGGCTGGTGGATTGCACGGATAATCAGTCACTTGCCGGGCGCGCGCCAAAAATGTCTTGAACGGAGGCTGACTTGGTGGTTGACTCGTGACTTCAGATGTCCGGACAAATCAAGCCGAGTGGGGAATGCACTTGTGGCGGGATGAAGTGCAAAGGCGGCGCACGCACTTTGTCCGAGCTTGGTTTCGTTCACGGCGAGTTGATCCAATCAACTTATCTGGCGCGCCAAGTTCTCGCTTTCTTCCATCCGCTGAACAACCAACAAACACTAACAATCCATGAAAAAAAATCCATTCGCAGTGGTTGCAACCCTGCTTGAACCTACTCCGGTCACGGCCGCACGAACGTGGCTGCTGTCCGCCTTGTTGTTTGCCCAGGGTGCTTTTTCCGCCCAGGCGGCGGAGCGGCAAGTCATCCATAGCAAAATTTCTGCGACCGTGACGAATTTGTCACCGGTTCGTCACAGTTCGCGCTGGACGCGGTTGAACCTGTCCATCGGCCTGCCGCTGCGCGACCGCGAAGGACTGACCAATCTGCTTCAGCAACTTTATGATCCGGCCAGCACCAATTACCACCGTTTCCTGACACCGGAACAATTCGCGGAACGGTTTGGCCCGACGGCACAGGATTATCAAGCCGTCGTCAGCTTCGCGCAGTCGCACGGGTTGGCCGTGACCGCGAAGCATCCGAACCGGGCGCTGGTGAGCGTGCGCGGAACGATGGCGGACGTGGAACGGGCCTTTCACGTAACGATGAACGAGTATCAGCACCCGACGGAAGCCCGCACGTTTTACGCGCCGGATCGCGAACCGTCGCTGGATCTCGCCGTGCCGGTGCTGGCGGTCGGCGGGCTGGATAATTACCTCATCCCGCATCCGTGCATGAAACCCATTTCATCGGGACAACCGCAACCGAATCTGACTGGTTCGGGTCCGAACGGAGCCTACCTAGGAAAGGATTTTCGGGCTGCGTATGTGCCAGGCGTGCCGCTAAATGGCGCCGGCCAAACGGTCGGGCTGTTGGAATTTGATTATGGCTATTACCAAAGTGACATCACCGCTTACGAGAATCTGGCCGGTCTGCCCAACGTGCCGGTGAGTGCCGTGTTGTTGGATGGATACAGCGGCGCACCCGGCAGCGGTAACGGCAATGTCGAAGTGTCGTTGGACATCGAGATGGCGATTTCCATGGCCCCCGGACTTAAAGGCGTGCTCGTGTATGAAGGCTCCAGCACCGATGATATTTTGAACCGCATGGCGACGGATAATCTGGCCAAGCAGTTCGGGGCTTCGTGGACTTATCCGACCGACGCGGGCAGTGAACAGGCTTTTCTGCAAATGGCTGCGCAAGGGCAATCCTTCTTCAATGCCTCCGGCGACAGCGGTGCTTATGCCGGGGCCGTCTCCACGCCCGCCGATGATCCGAACATCACGGTGGTGGGCGGAACCACTTTGACGACGAGCGGTGCGGGCGGCCCTTGGTTGTCGGAAACCACTTGGACGCCTTATAGCAGCGGTGGCATCAGCACGCGCAACGCCATTCCAAGCTGGCAACAAGGCATCAGCATGGCCGCCAACCAGGGATCAACCACGATGCGGAACCTGCCGGATGTGGCGCTGACGGCGGATAATGTGTTTGTCATCGCTGGCAACGGTCAGCAGGGATCTGTGGGCGGCACCAGTTGCGCGACACCGTTGTGGGCTGGGTTCACTGCGCTCGTGAATCAACTGGCCTTGACCAATGGCGAGCCGACGGTCGGGTTTATCAATCCGGCGGTCTATGCCATGGGCAAGGGGTCGAACTCTTTGAGTTATACCACCCTTTTCCACGACATTACCACCGGCAATAATGAGAATTCGAGCAGTCCGAACCGATTCACGGCCGTGACCGGCTATGACCTCTGCACCGGCTGGGGCACGCCGACTGGCAGCAATCTCATTACCGCCCTCGCCCTGCCGGAGCCACTGCGCATCTCGCCGAGTGGAGACGAAATTATCACTGGCCCTGTGGGTGGCCCATTTAGTCCGGCGGCGCAGACTTACACATTGACTATTAACGGAAGCGGAACACTTAATTGGGTGCTGGGCAATACTTCAACGTGGTTCAATGTCTCTCCAAGCAGCGGCACCTTGGTTCATGGTGGCCCGGCCACGACCATTACGATAAGTCTGACTTCGGCGGCCACAAATTTGCCCGCCGTCAGCTATTCCGCCACCCTGCTCTTTACAAACCTTACGGATAATTTTGTTCAAATCCGCCATGCGGTCTTGGACATTGTGACACCGCCGGTAATTACCGCACAGCCGACCAATCAGGCGTTGCTCGTGGGCATGAATGCGAATTTCAGAGTGAGTGTTGCCTCCAACGCATTGATGTTTTACAGCTGGCAGGAGAACGGCACGAATTTGAGCGATGTCGGCAAAATCTCCGGGTCGGCCACCAGCACGTTGACGGTGAGCAATGTGACCTCAACCAATGTCGGAGCTTATTCCGTGATTTGCAGCAACGCCGCCGGTGTATTGGCCAGTTCCAATGCCCTGCTGACGATTGTGCCATCCCCGCCGGTCATTGTTCTGCAACCGACCAACCAGAGCATCTTGCCGGGGGCGCCTGCCAGTTTCAGCGTGGCGGCGGTCGGGAACACGCCTTACTTTTACCACTGGCAGTTTAATGGAACCAACCTGAACAATGGCATCAATTTTTCCGGCGCAACCAACAGCACTCTCGTCATCAACAATGTTGCGAACGCCAACGCCGGCACTTATGCCGTTATCGTCAGCAACACGCTTGGCTCAGTCACCAGCACGGGTGCGGTGCTGTCCGTGATCTCGGTCGCGGCACCTGGAATCGCCATGTCCACCCTGTGGTCGTTCACTGGGGGCACGTCTGGTGAGTTTCTTTATAGCCCGCTGGCCCAAGGCAGGGACAACAATTTTTATGGCACCACGATTGAAGGCGGCACTTACGGTGATGGCACGGTGTTCAGATTAACCACCAATGGCACTTTGAACACTTTACTCTCGTTCAATGGCAACAACGGCGCCATTCCTTTTGGCGGGTTGTTTTTGGGACGGGATAACTTTTTTTACGGCACCACTTACCTTGGCGGCACCTACGGTGATGGCACGACCTTCAGGGTTACTACGGGTGGCGCTCTCTCAACCTTAACCACGTTCAATCAGAACAACGGTATGGCCCCCGTGGGCGGAATGGTGCAAGGGAGCGACGGCAATTTCTATGGCACTGCGCTTGAAGGCGGCGCTTATGGCTACGGCACCATATTCCGCATGACCACCGGCGGCGCGCTGACCACGCTGGTGGCGTTTAATTACACCGATGGGGGTTATCCTTCACCAGTGCTGGTGCAAGGCAGCGACGGCAATTTTTACGGCACGACGGAAAACGGCGGCACGAACGGAGGCGCCGGAACCGTTTTTAAGATGACGCCTTCAGGCACACTTACCCGTCTTTATTCCTTCAGCGGCGGCAGCGACGGGGCAGTTCCGGTTGCCGGCCTCGTTCAAGGTGTGGATGGTAACTTTTACGGCACCACTTATCAGGGCGGAGCCTATGGCTTTGGCACAGTATTTGAAATTACTTCGTCCGGTGCGCTCACCACCCTTTACTCGTTCACCGGCGGCAGCGACGGGGAAAACCCGTGGGGCGGATTATTGCAGGCCAGCGATGGCAACTTATACGGCACCACGCAGGCCGGCGGCACTTATGGTTATGGCACCGTGTTTCAGATTGCACCCAACGGTCCGCTGAATACGCTGGTTCAATTTGAAGGTTACAACGGCGCTAATCCTTCCGCTGCTCTCATTCAGGCTTCGGATGGCAACTTATACGGCACCACGCAGACCGGTGGTTCTTCTGGCGATGGCACACTGTTCCGAATCGCCATCAATGGCCCGCTACAGGTTACGGGACAGCCAGTGGACCAGCCGACCTACATCGGTGGAACCGCGATCTTCACGGTGGCGACCTCCGGCAGCGCCCCAGTTTTTTACCAGTGGCAAAAGGATGGAATCAATTTGACGAATGGCGGGAACATCTCCGGTTCCACCAGTGCCACTTTGAGAATCACCAACGTGGCCGTGGCCGATGCCGCGCTTTATTCCGTCATCGTGAGCAACGCCTTCAATTCCCTGACCAGTGATTATGCGGTGCTCGAAATAATCTATTCTCCGCCGCACATCACCTCCCAGCCTGTCAGCCTGACTCGCGTGACTGGAACGACGGCCATGTTTTCGGTCGCGGCGACTGGAGATCAGCCATTGTTTTACCAATGGCAGGAAAACGGGACTAACATTAATGATGGCGGCAACATATCCGGCTCTGCCACCAGCAGCCTGACTCTCGTTAACGTGACCACGCTGAATACTGGCAGTTATTCGGTGATAGTGAGCAATGCACTTTATGCGGTATCCAGCCTAAAAGCCACGCTGACCGTGGTTCCCAACGCGTCGCCTTCCGCTGCCATGAACGAGCTTCGCCTGTTTACCGGCGGCATTGATGGGGCATTTCCCTATGCGGGATTGATTCAGGGCAAAGACGGCAACCTCTACGGCACGGCCGAAGGCGGCGGCTCAAGCTTCTATGGCTCGATTTTCCGAATGACGCTTGCCGGCGGGCTGACGACTCTCTACAGCTTTACTGATGGCAACAATGGCGCGAATCCGCATGCCCGTCTGGTGCAGGGAACGAATGGCAATTTCTATGGCACCACCGATTCCGGCGGCACCAATGGTTACGGCACAATTTTCAAGATGACTTCCGGGGGCGTCGTGTCTTTTCTTCATTCGTTTACCGGCGGGAGCGATGGCGCTGATCCGCAAACCGGCTTGACCCAAGGTGCCGATGGCAATTTCTATGGCGCCTCCTATCAAGGCGGCGCGAATTCCTTCGGTTCGATCTACAAGATGGCGCCGAATGGCGCCGTCACCGCGGTATATGAATTCACTGGCAGTGCCGACGGTGCCTATCCCTATGCTGATCTGGTTCAAGGCAAAGATGGACATTTCTATGGCACAACTCTGGAAGGCGGCGCAAATGGTTATGGCACGGTGTTTGGCCTGACCACGAACGGCACGCTGACGACACTGGCTTCCTTCAATTACACTAATGGCGCTTATCCGCAAGCCGGCGTCATCCTAGGGACGGATGGCAGTTTTTATGGCACAACCTTGGAAGGTGGCGCAGGTGGCTATGGAACGGTATTCAACTTGACCACCAATGGCACACTCACAACGCTCCTTTCTTTTGGCCTCACGAATGGCAGCAGTCCGGCCGCCGCATTGGTGCAGGCCACCGATGGTAATCTTTATGGCACCACTTCGTCTGGCGGCGCGGGCGGCCAGGGCACCGCGTTCAAAATATCCACCAATGGAATGCTGACGACGTTGCTTTGGTTTGACGGACTGAACGGCGCAAATCCGAAGTCCGCCCTGGTGCAGGCCAGTGATGGCAATTTTTACGGAACCACTCCTCTGGGCGGGACGGGTTACAATCCTTCCGCCGGTGGTGGCAACGGCACGGTTTTCCGCCTGATCGTGCCCTTGTTCACCAACAGCCAGTTTACGGTCGCTTCGGCGGTTGCTTGTCTGGCTTACTCTTCAACTTTATCCGGTCGGGCGGTCGCTCCAGCCGGCGATACGTTGACTTACGCGAAGGTCAGCGGTCCGGCCTGGCTGAATGTGGCGACCAATGGGTTTCTCTTTGGGACGCCGACCAATTCGGACATTGGCACTAACATTTTTATGGTCAGCCTGACGGATTCCAACGGCGTGTCGGCTTCCGCCAACATGAATGTCATCGTAGTCGCCGATCCGCCGCCTTCGTTTGTCAGCAACCCATTTGCCGAACCTTGGGCGAACGTGGATCAAGCTTATGCCGGTTCGATCGCCACCAACGCCACGGCGCAATACCTCGGCGGCGGAGATATTCTCACCTTTGCCAAATTAAGTGGTCCGGCGTGGCTCAACTTGGCGGCCGATGGGACGTTGTCGGGCACACCGGACGTATTCAATGCCGGCACCAACACGTTTCTGGTCAGCGTCACCGATCTGGGCGGAGGTTCCAACACGGCTACGCTGGTGATCTATGTCAACAGCCCGCCGATGTTCACGCCGCAGAACTTCACCAAGCCGGCGGCCATCGTCGGTGAGCCGTATTTAGGAACGATTGCCACGAATGCCACCGACCCGGACCTGGTGGCTGGGGACACGCTGACGTTTTACAAGGTCACCGGCCCGGCTTGGCTGAACGTGGCCACCAACGGCGCGCTTTCTGGCGTTCCCTCCAGCGCGAATCTGGGCGTGAATTCTTTCCTGCTGCTGGTGGTTGATTCCGGCGGCTTGGCTGGCATCGGCTCCCTGGGAATCAATGTCAACGCAGACCACCCGCCGGTTTTCGCCAGCAATCCATTTTCCGAGCCGCCAGTCATCGCTGGCCAATCTTATTCCGCGACAATTGCGACCAACGCCAGCGACCCAGACTTTGGCGACCAGTTGACTTTTGGCAAAGTCAGCGGTCCGAGCTGGCTCAATGTTGCCGCCAACGGCAGTCTTTCCGGCCTGCCGCTGTCCACGGACGGCGGCGTCAACGGCTTCGTCGTTAGCGTGACCGACCTCGCCGGCTTGTCCACGAACGCGACCTTGTTCATCAACGTCACGGCGATCCCCATTGTCGCGACGATCAGCGAGCAAGGCGGCAATTTGCTGCTCGGCTGGTCCGGTGGCGTGCCGCCTTATCAAGTGCAGTCCAAAACGAACCTGCTCAATGCCGGCTGGCAAAATCTCGGCAGCGCCACCAGCGCGACGAACCTGCTGCTGTCGCCGAGCAATGCCGGCGTGTTCTATCGCATCCAGGGCCAGTGAAAAACTCCCGCCAAGCGTCAGCGCCGGTTTCCCAGCCGGCGTTGGCGGTTTGATTTTCCAATCCCGCCGGCGCGGAACCTGGCGCTCCGCCCGGCGGGGAATTTTTTTCACGACCGCGCTTGTCTTTAAACCGCCGGCGCGGTAGTTTGCGGCCAGGAGTTTTATCCGAAGTTATTTTTATGATTGCCACACAAATTCGCCAGAAAGATTCGTTGTTTTATTTTGCCTCGTATCCGTCGGAGCAACTGTTGACCCGCGTGCGTTTCATCAGCCGCTATTTCGATGAGGAGGGCGGGGTCATCGCGCCCGAGCAAATCCAGGCGGAGGACGACGTCGCCCAGTTCATCGCGAAGATCGAGCGCAGCGACAAGGCTTTTCAGCGTGAGCTGTCGCGCTCCAAAGTCCGCGCCATCCGCAATTTTTACGAGACCGCCATTTCGCAGCCGCCCATTCCGGGAACTGTCTTGTTGTTCACGCCGCAGAAACTGCGCTTCGACGCGTGGAGCGATGGCAGCGGCGTGGGAGAATTGCGCGAGCCGGAGGAAAAATATCTGATCATTGACGGCCAGCACCGGCTGGCGGCACTGCAATTTTACGAGCGCACGCATCCCGACGACGCCAAGAGCATCAATGTCCCATGCGTGATTTTTGACGGACGCAGCGAGGACTTCGCCACGGAAATGTTCGTGATCATCAACTCCACACCGACGCGGATCAACAAAAGTCATCTGGTGGATTTGTATGAACGGGTTTCGTGGGCGGAGCCGGACCGCCGGTTTGCCGCGCACATTGCCGAGATGCTCTACCGCGAGCAGGACAGCCCGCTGCGTTACCGGATCAATCGTCTCGGCGGTCGGAGCAAACAGGAGAAATGGATTTTGCAAGCCGAGCTATACAATGAAATCCATCGTTGGGTGAAACGAGACTGGGGAAAAATCGAAAAAGAGGGCACCGACAAGCGCGCCGCCGCAAATTATTACGCCATGGTGCGCGACTTTTTGAAAGCTTCGGCGCAAGTGTGGGCCGAAGCGTGGGGCAATGCCGATTACATGGTCACCAAACCGGTGACGCTCAAAGCCATGATTCGTGTCTGTGCCGATCTCGCGGTGCAAGATACCGCCCCGGAGGATGACCGCGTGAACCGCTGGAGCCAGCGCCTGACACCGTGGGCTGAACAAATTCGGGATTTCCGCAATGAAGGATTTTACGAACGTTTTCCGGCCAAGGGCCAGGTCGAGCGCGTGGTCCGCATTCACCGGGAACTTGCCCGCAGTGCCGGTATCCAGATTCGTTCAAAAGGAAGTCCAAACGCCGATTGACAGGGACTCCATGTGAACCCAATGGTGGCGGAAAGCATTGCATTGTGAGTTGGGATTTTTTCCCGCACCCAATTTCAAGACGGAAATGGTTCCGCCACCTGTTGACAGTTTTAGCAACTCACGCGAAGCTGTGGTGTTGAAATAAAAAGGTGAAATTATGAAAACACAAAACATTCAAAGAATGCTGGCGGCCATGGCCGTCGCCGGCCTGGCTGTTTCGGCAACGACGATGCAGGCGCAAGATTCAACGGCCTCCGGCACCGTGCAACCGGCAGCGGTCAGCGCTTCCGCGCCGCAACTGGCTTACGGCGCATCGCAAATCTTGCATCTCGCGCAGGCGAAAGTGGGCGAGGACACGATCATCGCTTACGTCAAAAACTCCGGGAACGGCTATGCGCTCAACGCGGACCAGATCATCTATCTGCAGCAACAGGGCGTTTCCAGCGCCGTCATCACGACGATGTTGAACCAGCCTAAACCGGGAGTGGCGGCAGCGATGGCGTCCACGCCGCAACCGGCAGTTGCGACCGTCAGCACGGAACCCGTTTCGACGGTGACTTATGTTCAAACCGTGCCCGCGACGACTTATTATTACCAGCCCTATTACTATCCGGCTTATGGCTATTCTTACGGCTATTATCCGGGCGTTTCGCTGTCACTCGGCTGGGGTGGTTACTGGGGCGGCGGACGCAGCTACGGCTGGCACGGCGGCGGTGGATATAGTGGTGGCTGGCATGGTGGCGGTGGATATGGAGGTGGCGGGCATGGCGGCGGTGGATATGGAGGTGGCGGGCATGGCGGCGGCAGGTTTAGTGGCGGCGGGCACGGTGGCGGGCACCGATAAAATATTTGTCTGTGCCGGGTGAAACGTTGTTTGCCGGATTTTGAAAGGCAAACTCCGGTTGCTTATTTCCTCAATTTGCCGGGCTGCCGACGAAACAATTTTTCACGCGGTTTGGAAAGATTCTTCGCTTGGCCGTTCCCGGTTGGTCTGCTTAAATCTACCGACGCAGCATGAGCGAGGGCAGACAACCATTGACGGAACATCTTACGAAGGCGAATCGCGGCCCCGGCCCCGAAAAGCTGGGCTGGATCGTCGCCGGCATCCTGGCGGCCTTGTTGATCGCGGCTTTGCTGCTCTGGGCCACGGCGGTGGGCAAAATGCGCGGACTGGAATCGCTCCGGTCCAAGCTGGATGAGGCCAACGCCAATCTCGCGAGCGCGCTGAACGAAAACCAGAACGCCCGCGACCAGCTCGCCGCCCTGCAAGCCAAGGTCGCGGATCTGGAACAGGAAAAAAACACGGCGGCGCAGATGGCCAAGGGCCTCGAAGATGAAATGCGCGCCGACCTGGAATCCAAGGATGTGACCATTTCCAAATTGCAGGGCAAGCTCACCGTGAACATTCTCGACCGCGTGATGTTTGATTCCGGCGAGGCGATCTTGAAACCGGACGGCGAAGCGGTCATGCGCAAAATCGCGGCCATTCTCGCCGGACATCCCAAGCTGAAGGTTCACGTCATCGGCCACACGGACAACGTGCCCATCCGCAGCCGGTTCATGAGCAACTGGGAACTTTCCACCGCCCGCGCCCTGGCTGCCGTGCATTTTCTCACCGAAAAGGCGGGCGTGGACCCACGCCGCGTCGGGGCCGTCGGTTACGGTGAATATCGTCCCATCGCCGACAACGCGACGCCCGAAGGCCGGGCGAAAAACCGCC
>ODAK010002772.1_pt1 | contig 18356 bp, 15 predicted proteins | sample 1539591 | NCBI WGS metagenome assembly ODAK01 (sample SAMEA3539303, study PRJEB22396) | soil metagenome | biome: tundra; feature: field; material: soil | place: USA | collected 2010-05 | depth 0.15 m | reverse complement strand
GCAGCCGGACCAGGACCGGGGGGATGGGGATGGTGCGGGTCTCGTTGTCGGCGCGGTGCTTCAGGCCGCGTTCCTGGCGGGCGGTGCCCTCGTCGGTCCAGGCCCGCCCGGCCCGGGACGCCGAGGCCGAAAGGACGATCCGTCCCCACCCGGTCTTCGGCAGGTGCAGGTCGGCCTCTCGCAGCATGACCGCCTCCGACGGGCGCAGCGCGGCGTAATAGAGGCAGGCGAAGAACGCCTTCAGGTGCTCTCCCCGCAGCCCCAGCTGCCCGACGGCGTCCAGGAGCGTCTCGGCCTGGGCGGGGCTGACGACGACCCGCCGGTCAACGCTCTGGGCGACGGCGGGGGCGGTCCACTGGATCCGGTCGACCGGGTTCGAGCCGAGGTGCCCGAGTTCGACGGCGTAGCCGAGGGCGTTGTAGAACACCGACCGCTTGCGCCGCTGGGTCGACCCGGCCGCCGACTTCCCGGCCAGGGTCTTGCCGCAGGCGGCCAGCGCCAGCCGCACGGTCGCGGTGTCTTCCAGATCGGTGACCGGAAGCGAGGCGCGTGCGGCCCAGTCGAGCGCGGCGGCGATCTGGGGCGGCGGGCTGATGTCGCGGGTGGCAGGGTTGCACGCCCAGCTGAACAGCGCCTGCCGCAGCACCTTCGGCTCGGGGGCACCCGGCTCCTTGCCCGTAAGCGCGATGGTGACGGTGACCAGGGCCTCGGCGACCGACCGGCGGGAGACCGGGGCGAGGTTCGGCCATTTGACCTCGGTGTAGGCGCGGGCGTGGGCGTACCAGGTGATCACTTCGTCTTCGATGGTCTCGGCGTCGGGCAGGCCGGTGCGGGGGCTGAAGGGCCGCCGGTCGCGGACCGCGTCCTTCAGTTTCGTGAGGAACCCGTCGGCCAGCGGGCGGGCCTTGAACGACTTGCAGTGCTCACGGCCGTCGACCGCCCACCGGACCCGGAACCGTGCCCCGGTGCCGTTGCCGAGCTTCTTGATGTCCCAGAACCTGACGTCGTAACTGTCCATCGTCTGCTGTCTCCTGTTCCTCTGGCGTGTCCTCTTCCAGGCGGCGCAGCCACGCGGTCAGCGCGCTGCGCCGGACCCGGCGGGCTGCCAAGCCACGCGCCGGTCCTGCGAACGGGCGCTCCGCAGCCCGCCAGCCGCGCCCAGCCCGAGATGAACAAGCCAGCAACTACGCAACGTAACCCTCGCGCTGGGGCGCAATTGTTCACTTCACCAGCGGCCAAGCACAGCGAAGACTGTTCAACTACCCAGGAAATACCAGCCCAGAGTGTTCAGGTTCACCGGTTCCCTACAGGTTCGCGCGGAACCCTTGTACCTGGCTGCGCGGTCCGCCCGCTCGCAGGCAGCCCCCAGTTTCCGCCCGGAACGCCGGTCGGCGGCCGTCAGCGGCAAGGCAGGGACCAGCGGGCAGGCACGGCGGGGACCGGGTGAGCGCCGCGTCCGCCGTGAACTGCCCGGCGCCTGGCCGGCGAGCCCGTCCTGGCACAATGCCTTCCCGGCGCCTGTCGCGCCGTGGCCGCCGGCCGGGCGGACACGCGACGGGCAAGCCGGAGGCCGGCGGACATCTCAACGCCCTGGTTTCGCGAGGCGGACGTCGCTCGCCTCTCCCCGTTCGTGCGCCACCACGTGAACATGCTCGGCCGGTACTCCTTCCATCTCCCCGACCTGCCCGGGAGTCTGCGCCCGCTGCGTTCCCTAGGCTAGTAACTTTACCTTCCGGATGGTAAAGTTATGGGATGCGACCGAGTTCGAGGACCCAGATTCTGCAGGCCGCGGTGCGGGTGACCGAGCGGCACGGCATCACCGCCCTGACCCTGGAGGCGGCGGCCGAGGAGGCCGGCCTGACCAAGCCCGGGCTCATGTACCACTTCCGCACCCGCGACGACCTGCTGATAGCGATCCAGCGGCACCTGACCGAAACGTGGGAGGAGCAACTGCTCACAGAACTGGGCAAGCCGCTGGAGCAGTCGACGGCGCAGGAGCGCGCGGCGGCCTATGCGCGGCTCAACGCGCACGGCTCAGCCAGCAAGGCGGACCTGGCGTTCATGGTGGAGTCGGCAACCAGCTCCGAGCTGGCGCAGGTGTGGAACGACCTGATGGCGCGCTGGGTGCCCCAGCCGCCGGTGCCCGATCCGGCGCAGCTGGACCTGTTCCTCGCGCGGCTGGCCGCCGACGGCCTGTGGCTGTTCGAGGCGACCAGGCCGGCCCCGCTCGCCCCCGAGGTCAAGGAAGCCCTGATCCGCAGGATCGCCGCGCTCACCGGACCACCGGCCTGACGCACCCCTGCCCGGCCCCCGCACAGCCCATCTCCGCCCGGAAGCCATAGGTGCACCATGAGCAAGACACAACGCTGGCTGGTCCTGGCCACCGTCTCGGCGGGACTGCTGATGGTCTCGGTGGACACGACGGTGCTCTACACCGCCCTGCCCACCCTGACCAGTCACCTGCAGGCCGACGCCTCGCAGAAACTGTGGATCATCAACGCCTACCCGCTGGTGATGGCCGGGCTGCTGCCCGGCGCGGGCACGCTCGGAGACCGCATCGGCCACAAGCGGATGTACCTGACCGGCCTGGCCCTGTTCGCAGCCGCCTCCCTCCTGGCCGCGTTCGCCCCCTCCCCGCCGGTGCTGATCGCCGCCCGGGCCTTCCTGGCGGTCGGGGCGGCGGCGATGCTGCCCGCCACCGCGGCACTGATCCGCATCACCTTCGACGACGAACACGAGCGCGGCATCGCCATCGGCGTCTGGGGCACCATGGCGGTACTCGGCGCCGCACTGGGCCCGATCGTCGGCGGCCTGCTGCTCCAGCACTTCTGGTGGGGCTCGGTCTTCCTCCTCAACATCCCCGTCGTGCTGCTCGCCCTGGCCGCGACGGCCGCTCTCGTGCCGGGCGGCTCGGGCCACCGCGACCGCCCCTGGGACCTGATCGCCTCCCTGCAGGCCATGGTCGCCCTGGCCGGCCTCGTCTACGCCATCCAGGAAGCCGCCAAGCCCGGCCCGATGCCGCTGGCGATCGTGCTCGCCCTGCTGGCCGCAGCCGCCGGGTGCTGGATGTTCGCACGCCGCCAGCGCCGCCGGGCCTACCCGCTGATCGACTTCTCCCTGTTCCGCAACCGGAGCCTGCTCACCGGGGTGATCGCGGCCGCGCTGGCGATGGCCGCCACCGCCGGCGTCGAACTGCTCCTCACCCAGCGCCTGCAGCTCGTCCTGGGCCTGACTCCCCTGCACGCAGGCCTGATCGTGACAGCGTTCGCGGCCGGCTCCCTGCCCGTCGGCGTGCTGGCCGGCGGCCTGCTCCACCGCACCGGGGTGCGCCCGCTGATCGGCGGCGGCCTGCTCCTGGGCGCCCTCGGCGTCCTGGCCGCCCTGCTGCTGACCCCGGGTGCGGTCCCCCTGCTGGGCGGCGGCCGGAGCCCGGCATGGGTCGTGCCGGGCCTGGTCCTGGCCGGCGCGGGCCTGGGCATCGTCATGGTCGCAGCCTCCGTCGCGATCATCAGCGGCGCCCCGCCGCAGCGCGCCGGCATGGCCTCCTCCATCGAGTCGGTCTCCTACGAACTAGGCAGCCTCGCCGGCGTCACCGTCCTGGGAACCATCCTCACCGCCGTCTACACCAGCACGATCCACCTCCCCGCAACCGCCCCCGCCCAAGCCGCCGGCAGCATCGACCAAGCCCGCGCCGCCGCAGGCCACCTCCCCGCCGGCCAAGCCCACACCCTGCTGGACGCCGCCGCCAGCGCCTTCGACAACGGCTACACCCTCGCCCTGGCCATCACCGCCATCGCCCTGGCCGCAGGCAGCGCCTTCACCTACCGTTACCTCAAACGGCAGCCCCCTACCCCCACAGAACAGACCCGGCACCCCGAACCGGTCCAGCACGGCGGGTAGCCACTCACAGCCCGACCGGCCCCGGAAGACGAACCGCCCCGGCCCCCCAAAGGCGACGCACAGCCCAGCCCGCCACAGGCCCCGCCGGGAGCGAGCAGGCTGGTGAGCCCGGCAATCGCCTCGGCGAGGGATGGAAGTACCGGCGGACGTTCTCCGCCTGTCGGTGCCGGGACTTTGCCATCAGCATCAGCAAGCTCGAACCGGCCTCGCCTAGGTGAGTCGGGCCGGCGTGCCGCCACTCGTGCAGGTGCCAGCCGGTGCCCGACGCCCCTCCGACGGCCGTGTGCTGGTCCGATAGCGCGCGCGGGCCTGCCCGTACGAAAGCCGGGCCGGCCCAGTGTCCGGGCACACGTCGCGCGGGGAGACCGCCTTGCCGGGCCCCGCGCGCCGGCGGGTGAAGGTCCGCGGGCGGACACACGGGGATGCACGCTCGACTCCGCTGTGCACGTCAAGCCGGAACAGGCCGCCAGCGCGGCCCGTCCGTGGCCGTCCGTGGAAAAGCCGACGGTGCACACCGACCGTCCTGATGGCCCGGACGCCCGTCCGCTATTTGTCCGTGGATGCCGCAACACAGCGGTTCACAGCGCTACAAGGTGACACACGGCGGGACAAAGGAAAACGGCCCGCATAGCCGAGAATTCCCAGCTAGCGGGCCATTTCCCCAGGGTGTGGCAGGTGCTGGGTTCGAACCAACGTAGGCTGAGCCGACGGTTTTACAGCACTACCCCTAGCTCTATGCCCCTGACCTGCGCTTACGCGACACGAGGTAGAGTTGCCCGCCGACGCCGTCCGCTATAGGTCCGTGGTCTCGGGGAGTCGGGGCGGCGAGGCACACGGGCGGGCACGGACGGCGTCCGCAGGAGCGGTTTGCTGACCGTCATGCTCGGCGCTTGCGGGTGCTGGCTGGGCATCAGGATGCCTGCTTGCTGTCGTCTCCTTCTCCAGGGACGGACTGGCCGTCTGGGGGATAGCTGGAGCACGGTCGTGTGCAGGCTGGCAGACCGTTTCCCGGTGGTTCGCGCGAGGTAGAGAAATCGTTCGCGGTGCTCTTCCTCGTGGAGGTCGCGGCGCGTGGCGTGCAGCAGCTGGTCAAGGGTGATCTCGCCGACAACCCGGCCGCCTTCCGCCCGGTCAAGCACAACCGCGCGGGTGACTTCGTTCCTGGCGAAGACGTGGGCCACTTCTCGCAGCGTGCTGTCCGCGTAGACGGTGAAGCCGCCGGATCCGGCAGGCACCCCGGGCGTCATGACCTCGCGGGCGAAGAACACCTCAAGCGGATCGGTCGTGTACTCGCGGGTCAGGTGCAGGCCGCGGCGGGCGACCTTCTCGGTCAGCACGGAGCGCTTGAGTATCAGCGCGGACAGCGCAGGCAGCGCGTCCCAGGCATGGGTGAGCTCCAGAGTGAACACGACGCCGGTCAGCGGCGAGCGCATCACGCCGCCGACCACCGCGGCCAGGCCGGCCATCGCCCAGAACCCGCCGAACACGTGCGGCAGCAGCTGTCCTTCGAGCGCGCCCAGCGCTCCTCCGATCATGAAGACCGGCGCGAGGACGACGCCTGAGGTGCCCGAGCCGAGGGACAGCGACCAGATCAGCGTCTTGACGACAAGGATTCCGATGATCAGCGAGAGGCCGGCGCGGCCGGTCAGCAGCTGGTCGATCACGTCATAGCCGACGCCGAGCGCGCGTGGCTCGGAGAGCCCGCCGAGGCCGATGATGAGGCCGCCGATCGCGGGCCACCACATCCAGTGCACCGGCAGCCGGCCGAACGCGTCCTCGGACCGGTAGACGAGCGCCGTGACGCCGACCGCGAGCAGGCCGCCGGTCAGGCCGGGCACGAGCGTGAGCGCCACGGCGCCCGCTCCGACATTTGCGGCGGCGGTCACCGGGAAGATCGCGCCGCTGCCCAGCAGCGACCAGCGGCAGATGGTGGCGACCGTTACCGACGCGGTCACCGGGATCAGGCTGCGCGGCCGCCATTCGAACAGGAGTAGTTCGACTGCGATCAGGACAGATGCGAGCGGCGCGTTTGAATGTGGCGGCCATCCCGCCGGCCGCTCCTGCCACCAGCAGTGCCTTGCGCTCGTCCGCGGACAGGTGCAGGAAGTGCGCCGCCAGAGAGCCCACAGCGCCGCCCGTCATGATGATCGGCCCCTCGGCCCCGAACGGCCCGCCGGTTCCGATCGAGATCGCCGCGGACACCGGCTTGAGCACCGCGACCCGGGGCGCTATCCGGCTGCCGCCGGTGAGGATCGCCTCGATGGCCTCCGGCATGCCATGGCCGCGGATCTTCTCGCTGCCGTACCGCGCCATCAGCCCGATCAGCCGCAGCAGGCAGTACGCCGCGACCGCGCTCGCGGCCCCGACGGGGAGCGCGATCGCGGTGATCAGCAGCGCGCGGCCGCAGCGTGAAGTCGCCAAGCCGCGCCGTGTGCCCCGTGCCCTCTGCCGGGCGGGCCGGGCCGGGCCGGACGGATCGCCGGGCGGTCATAGCGGCAGCGGCCCGGTCGCGCTGAGCGCCGTCGCGTCGCCCGCCAGCGCGGACAAGCGGCGCGCGAGGCGGGCGGCTGCCTCGCGCTCGCCTGGGTCCATCCGGTCCAGTACCGCAGCAAGCAGCACGTGACGCCGCTCAACCACCCGCGCTACCAGGTCAACGCCCGCCGCGGTCACCTCGAGCGTAACGATCGACCGGCTACGCGGGTCGGCTCCGCGGGCAAGCAGCCCGGCCGCTTCCATCCGGTCGGCGAGCCGCGTCACCGACGATGCGGTCATGCCGAGTTCGGCCGCGAGCCGCGAGGACGGCACCCGGCCGAGGCCGGACAGCACAAGCAGCAGCCGGAACTGCGGCACGCTCACCTCGCCGTCAAGTACCCGCAGACTCTGCAGCGTCACCCCGACAAGCGCACGCGTCATCAGCTCAAGCGCCGCCACGTTATCCGACTCGGCATCTCCGGCCGCAAGATCGTTCACGAGTTGAAGTATTGCACATGCGAATACTCAGCCATGACAAACCACGGGCGCAGGCTGCGAAACGGCCTGATCCCCAGCATACGCGGTACACGCGCGGGGCATGGCGGGACTCCGCGCACGGCCCGCCGCGATAGCTGCGGCATCTGGCGTCGGGATCCGCTGACCGGGCGGTAGCCAGGCGTTCACCGTTTTTCTACCGGCCCTGGGCGGGCGTTCACCGCGCGGTTACCGCCCCCGGGGTGATGCTCGGCCCATGGGTGATTTCTTCGTGATCGTCGGGATCGTCGTCTTCACGGCGGCGATGCTCGGCCTGATCTGGGCGCTGGAGCGGGTATGAGCATCGTTCAAGGCCTGCTGCTTGCGCTGTCCGTGGTCATGTTCATCTACCTGGGCGTGGCGCTATTCAAGGCCGAGTGGTTCTGATGGGCTTCGCCTGGACCATCGTGGCCCTCGTCGTCGTGCTGGCGATCGCCTGGCGTTTCCTCGGCTCGTACATGGTGTCGGTCTACGAGGGCCGGGTCAGGTGGCTGCGGTTCGCCGAGCGGCCCGTCTACCGGGTGATCGGAGTGGATCCGGAGAACGAGCAGTCGTGGCAGCGTTACGGCGCGTCGGTCATCGTCTTCTCCGCGGTAGCGCTGCTGATCTCGTACGGCATCTTCCGGCTGCAAGGGCATCTGCCGCTTAATCCGCAGCACCTGCCCGACGTCGGCCCGGCGCTGTCGTGGAACACGGCCGTGTCGTTCCTGACCAACACGAACTGGCAGGCGTACTCGGGCGAGACGACCATGTCCTACCTGTCGCAGATGGGCGCCCTGGCGGTGCAGAACTTCCTCAGCGCCGCCGTGGGCATGGCGGTCGCGGTCGCGCTGATCCGCGGGTTCTCCCGGCGGGGGTCCAAGACGATCGGCAACTTCTGGGCCGACCTGGTGCGCGGGACGATCTACGTGCTGCTGCCGATCGCCTTCGTGGCCGCGATCGTGTTCATCGGGCAGGGCGCGCTGCAGACGCTGGCCGGCCCGGTGCCCATCCACGACGCGCTGAACGGCGTGCGGCAGGTCATCCCCCGCGGCCCGGTGGCCTCCCAGGAGGTGATCAAGCAGCTGGGCACGAACGGCGGCGGCTACTTCAACGCCAACGGCGCCAGCCCGTTCGAGAACCCGACCGGGCTGACCAACTTCCTGTCGATCGTGCTGATCTTGTGCATCCCGGTCGCGCTGACCTACACGTTCGGCAAGATGGTCGGCCACGTCCGCCAGGGGGCGGTCATCCTCGGCGTGATGGCGCTCATCTTCGGCGCCTGGCTGGCCATGGGCTCGAGCGCGGAGCACCAGCCGAACCCGGCCGTGGCCGCGGCAGGGGTGTCCGCGCAGCCCGCCGGCAACATGGAAGGCAAGGAGGTCCGCTTCGGCGACACCTCCTCGGCGCTCTACGACATCACCTCGACGCAGACCTCCACTGGCAGCGTCGACTCCGCCATCGACTCCTACAACCCGATGGGCGGCTTCGCCGCGATGACCGGGATGATGCTCGGCGAGATCACGCCGGGCGGCGTCGGCAGCGGGCTGTACACGATCCTGCTGTTCGCCATTATCACGGTCTTCATCGGTGGGCTGATGGTCGGCCGGACACCCGAGTACCTGGGCAAGAAAATCCAGGCGAGGGAGGTGAAACTGGCCGCCCTCGGCGTGCTCGTCATGCCCATCACCGTGCTCATCCTCACCGGGGTCGCGGTGTCGGTGGCGGCGGGCAGGGCCGGGCCGCTGAACGCAGGCCCGCACGGCTTCTCCGAGATTCTCTACGGCTTCACCTCGGTGACCAACAACAACGGCTCGGCGTTCGCCGGCCTGAGCGCCAACACGCCGTTCTACAACGTGTCGATGACGATCGGCCTGCTGCTCGGCCGGTTCGCCATCATCGTGCCGGTGCTGGCGATGGCCGGCGCCCTGGCGGCCAAGGAGCCCGTCGCCGCCTCGGCCGGGACATTCCGCACCGACAAGCCCATGTTCGCCGCCCTGCTGGTCGGCGTGATCCTCATCGTCGGCGCGCTCACCTTCTTCCCCGCCGTGTCGCTCGGACCGATCGTCGAGCAGTTCAGCCAGGGGAGGTTCTTCTGATGCCCGTCAACGGCAGCCTCGGGACAGACATGCCGGGCACCGGCGCGCCGGCGCGCGGTGACGGACCCTCCCTGTACCGGGTCCTGGTCCCGGTGGGCCTGCCCGGCGGGTCGGACAAGGCACTGGCGGTCGCGGCGCAGTTGTCCGCCGTGACCGGCGGGCTGCTGCTGCTGGTCCACGTGCGCATCTACGACTCGCCCGTACCCGGGTGCCCCGGCCTGTTCAGCCCGGAAACGGCCGGAGACGCCGCCGCGCTTCTTGACGAGGCGCTGCTGACCGCCTGGGCTGACGGAGTGGTGCGGGCAGCCACCGCCGTCGTGAACGCGGCCCGCGCGGATGCCGCCAGGGCGATCGCCAGGCATGCGGCAGGGTGGGGCGCCGACGTGATCGTGATGACCCGCAAGCCCAGGCCCGCCGTCAGCTGCCTGCTGCTCGGCAGCGGCGTGCCCGATCAGGTCATGCGCGAGGCGCACTGCCCCGTCATCGCCGTTCGCCCGGCACCCAGGCCTGCCGGCGCCAAGGCCGGTCACCGCATAGCCGACCGGATCTCTCACGGAAGGTTCTCCCGCCATGCCAGTCGCTGACAATCTCGAGGCTGCCGCCGCCACTACCGCCGGGCAGGCCGACGGCGGCGCCCCCGGCGGGGTCAGCAGGAACCGCGGCCTGTTCGACCGCGACATCCTCAAGCACGCGCTGATCGACGGGCTGAAGAAGTTCGACCCCCGGGTGCAGGTAAAGAACCCGGTGATGTTCGTCGTCCTGGTCGGCACGGTGGTTACCCTCATCGAGTCAATCGCCCACCCGGGCGTCTTCCAGTGGTCGGTCACCATCTGGCTGGCCCTCACCGTACTGTTCGCCAACTTCGCCGAGGCCGCGGCCGAAGGGCGCGGCAAGGCGCAGGCCGACACGCTCCGCAAGATGCGGACGGACACGGAGGCCCGCCGCCTGCGGCCGGACGGGACCGAGGAACGCGTCGCCGCCGCGGAGCTGGTCAAGGGAGACCTGGTGGTCTGCGAGGCCGGCGACGTCATCCCCTCCGACGGCGAGATCACGGCAGGCGCGGCGTCCGTCGACGAGTCGGCGATCACCGGCGAGTCCGCCCCCGTCATCCGAGAGTCCGGCGGGGACCGCTCCGCGGTGACCGGCGGGACCAGGGTGCTCTCCGACCGGATCACGGTCCGGATCACCGCCGAGCGCGGCCATACGTTCTTGGACCGGATGATCAGTCTCGTGGAGGGTGCGAGCAGGCAGAAGACCCCGAACGAGGTCGCGCTGACCATCCTGCTCGCGGCGCTCACGATCATCTTCATCCCGGTCGTGGTCGTGCTGGAGCCCTTCGGCCGCTTCGCCGGGGCGACGGTGTCGGTGGTCGTGCTGATCGCGCTGCTGGTCTGCCTCATCCCGACCACCATCGGCGCGCTGCTGTCCGCCATCGGCATCGCCGGCATGGACCGGCTCGTGCAGCGCAACGTGCTGGCCATGTCCGGCCGCGCGGTGGAGGCGGCCGGCGACGTGCAGACCCTGCTGCTGGACAAGACCGGCACGATCACCCTCGGCAGCCGGATGGCCTCGGCCTTCTACCCGGTCGACGGCGCCACCGAGCAGGAACTGGCCGCCGTGGCGCAGCTGGCCTCGCTGGCTGACGAGACCCCCGAGGGCCGCTCCATCGTGGTGCTCGCCAAGGAGAAATTCGGCATCCGCGAGCGGGAGCTGGGAGCGGAGCATGTCTTCGTCCCGTTCACCGCGCAGACCCGCATGTCCGGGCTGGACGTCGACGGGCGGCAGATCCGCAAGGGCGCCGCCGAGGCGGTGCGCCGGTGGGTGGCCGGGCAAGGCGGCCCGGCGTCGGCCGAGCTTGACCGCATCGCGGCGCAGGTGGCCAGGGCCGGCTCGACGCCGCTGGCCGTCGCCGACGGCCCTCGCCTGCTCGGCGTGATCGAGCTCAAGGACATCGTGAAGCAGGGCATCAAGGAGCGATTCGCCGAGATGCGGTCGATGGGCATCCGCACAGTGATGATCACCGGCGACAACCCGCTCACCGCCGCGGCGATCGCCCAGGAGGCCGGCGTAGACGACTACCTGGCCGAGGCCACCCCGGACGCGAAGATGGACCTGATCCGCAAGGAGCAGGAGGGCGGCAAGCTCGTCGCGATGACCGGCGATGGCACCAACGACGCCCCTGCCCTGGCGCAGGCCGACGTCGGCGTGGCCATGAACACCGGCACCACGGCAGCCAAGGAAGCCGGGAACATGGTGGACCTGGACTCCAACCCGACCAAGCTCATCGACGTGGTCACGATCGGCAAGCAGCTGCTGATCACCCGCGGCGCGCTGACCACCTTCTCCATCGCCAACGACGTGGCCAAGTACTTCGCCATCATCCCGGCGCTGTTCACCGCCACCTATCCGCAGCTGGGCGCGCTCAACATCATGCGGCTGCACAGCCCGCAGTCGGCCGTGCTGTCCGCCGTGATCTTCAACGCGCTGGTCATCGTGGCCCTCATCCCGCTGGCGCTGCGCGGGGTGCGGTTCCGGCCCTCAAGCGCCGCCGCGATCCTGCGCCGCAACGTCCTCGTCTACGGAGTCGGGGGAATCATCGTGCCCTTCATCTGCATCAAGCTCATCGATCTCATCCTCACCGCGACGGGAGCCTTCTGATGTCCGCCGCGCTGCGCCCAGCCATCGGCCTCTCGATTGTCTTCTTCGTCCTCCTCGGCCTGGTCTATCCGCTCGCCGAGACAGGCATCGGCCAGGCGCTGTTCGCCTACCAGGCCAACGGCTCCCTGACCAGCAACGGATCAGCCCTGGTGGGCCAGTCCTGGACCGGCCCCCGCTGGTTCCAGGGCAGGCCCGACGCCGACAACCCCATGGCCACCGGAGGATCCAACCTCGGGCCCCGGTCCGAGACCCTGGTGCAGGACGTGCGCAAGCAGGCAAGCCTGCTGCGCAGGGAAGGAATCACGCCCACCCCCGATCTGGTCACCACCTCAGGCAGCGGGGTCGACCCCGACATCTCCCCCGCTGACGCTTACGCCCAGGTGAACGCCGTGGCCAAGGCCAGGGGCATGTCCGCCGCCGCGGTCCGCGAACTGGTGAACCGGAACATCCAGCCGGCTCAGTTCGGATTCCTCGGGTCCGCCTATATCAATGTCCTGCAGCTGAACGAGGCTCTGGCGGACCTGCGATGAGTGCCGCAGAGCACGCTGCCGGGCCGGCAAGCGCCAGCATCAGGCACCCCGCCGATGCCACCGATACCGCCGAAAGCGTCGAGGCAGCCGGCCATTTCCGCGTCTACCTCGGGGTGGCCGCGGGGGTCGGCAAGACCATCGCCATGCTGGATGAGGGGCACCGGAGGCGGCAGCGCGGCGCCGACGTTGTCATCGCGGTCGTCGAATGCCACAACCGCCCGATGACCGAAGCGCGGATCGCCGACCTGGAGACGATCCCCCGTCAGCCCGTTGAATACCGCGGTGCCACGCTCGGCGAGATGGACCTTGGCGCCGTGCTCGGGCGGCAGCCTGGGGTAGCGCTCGTCGATGAGCTCGCGCACACCAACCTGCCCGGGTCAGAATGCCATGACAAGCGCTGGCAAGACGTCCTGGAAATCCTCGACGTCGGCATCGACGTCATCACGACTGTCAACATCCAGCACCTGGAGAGTATCGCCGACGCCGTCGAGCACATCATCGGGGTGCCGGTGCGTGAGCGCGTCCCCGACTGGGTGGTGCGCCGCGCCGACCAGATCGAGCTGGTCGACTCCTCGCCAGAGCAGCTCCGCCGCCGGATGCTGCACGGCAACATCTACCCCGCGGAGCAGGTCCCGCAGGCCCTCACGCATTTTTTCACCGTCGGCAACCTGACCGCGCTGCGCGAGCTGGCCCTGCGCTTCCTCGCTGACGAGACCGAGGAGGAGCTCCTCGAATACCTCAGACGCCACCACAGCGCGGGCCGCTGGGAGACCGCCGAGCGCATCATGGTCGGCGTCACCGCCGCGCCCGGCGCTGAGGCCATCGTCCGCCGCGCCTCGCGGATGGCCGCCAGGATAAAGGCCGACCTCGACGTCGTCCACATATCCGGCGGCGGCGCTGGCAAGAAACGAGACGACCGTCTCGCCGTGCTGCGTCAGGTGGTATCCGACGTGGGCGCGAGATGGCACCAGCTGGACGGCGACGACCCGGTAGATGCCCTGATCGAGTTCGCCTGCGACCAGCACATCACGCAGATCGTCGTGGGTTCCAGCCAGCGTAGCCGCTGGCAGGAACTGATCAGCGGCGGGTCGATCGTCCGGCGGGTCTCGCGGTACGCGACCAGAGCGGGAATCGACGTCCACATCGTTGCCCGCAGGGAGATGACAGCGCCGTGAACATGGGCCGTCATGTGCTGGTCGTCGAGGACGAGCCGTCCATGCGCCAGGTTCTCCGGCTCAACCTGGCGGCCCGCGGCTACCGCGTCGACACGGCCGTCACTGGCATGTCGGCCCTCGGGCAGGCCCAGCGGCGGTGCCCGGACCTGATCATCCTCGATCTGGGCCTGCCCGATATAGACGGCCTGGAGGTCATCGCCCGGGTGCGCGACTTCTCCGCCACGCCCATTCTGGTGATCTCGGCCCGCGATACGCCGACGGCAGAGACGGCTGCGATCGCCGCAGGCGCCAGCGACTTCCTCCCGAAGCCGTTCGGAATCGACGATCTCATCGCCCGGATACGAGCCGCGCTGCCTCTCGCCGCTTGCCTAGGCGAACGATCCGGGGGCTTACCTGGGAACCTGCCGACGACGACCCTCCGCAGGGCTACGGCGGCAGCAGAGCGATGATTGCATAGCGGACGGTTACCGGACGGCCAGGGAAGGACGACAATGCGGCGCAGCGTGATCGGCAGCGCTACCGCGCTGGCCAGCATGGCGCTGCTCACCGCCACCATGCTGCCGCTGCGCAGCCACCTCAGCATCGCCACTACGGCGCTCGTCCTTGTCGTGCCCGTCGTCATCGGCGTGGTCTGCGGCGGGTTCGGTGCCGGCACGGTCAGCGTGGTCGCCGGGTTCCTTGTCTACGATTTCTTCTTCATCCCGCCCTACCTGACGCTGTGGGTCGGCGCCCCGCAAAACTGGGCGGCGCTCGGCGTATACGCCGCCGTGATGCTCCCGGTGGCGCACGTAGTAGCCGGGATGAACGCGGCCCGGGCCCGGGCGCGCCGCCGGGAGCGAGAGATCAGGGAGCTCTTCGAGCTGTCCGACCTGCTCCTTGAGGACAAGCCGCTCGATATCCTCCTCTCAGTGATCGTGACGACGCTGGCCGACGTGTTCAGGTCGCGCCAGGTCGCGCTCTTCCTTCCGGGCGGCGACGGCCTGGAAATCGCCGCATCCGCCGGCGATCCGCTTACCGGGGAGGAACTGCGCCGCGTCCTGCCGATCTCCGGTGAGGTCGCCAGCCAGGATGCCCAGTCACTCGCGCGGGACGGCCTGCTCGTCATGGCGCTGGCCGCGGCCGGCCGGCCGGTCGGGCTGCTCGTGCTCTCCAGTGACGCCGCCGCACGGTATGAGCGCGAGCCGCTGCTGGTGTTCGCCAACCAGATCGCCCTGGCCGTCGAGCGCGCGCAGCTTCGCGAGCAGGCGCTGCAATCCAGGGTGAGCGAGGAAATGGCACGGCTGGCAAAGACGCTGGTCGCCGCGGTCTCCCATGACCTGCGGTCACCGCTCGCCTCGCTCAAGGCATCGTCGTCCACGCTGGCCGATCCCGGGCTGGACATCGGCCCCGACGCCGGCCGCAAGCTCGCCACGCTCATCGACGCCCAGGCCGACCGTCTCGCCGACCTGGTGCAGAACCTGCTGGACATGAGCCGGATCCAGGCCGGCGTCCTGCAGCCGCGCCGCACCATCACCCCGCTGGCCAGCCTGGTCCGCAGGCTGGTAGATGACATGGCCCAGGGCCTGCACGGACACGCCGTCCGGCAGGAAATCCCCGACGACCTCCCGCCGGTCGACATCGACCTCGTGCTGATATCCCGGGTGCTCACCAACCTGCTGGAAAACGCCGTCCGGCACAGCCCGCGCGGCACCGTGATCACGATCGGCGGCGCGCTCACCGCCGGGGCGATCGAGGTGTCGGTCACCGACCGCGGCCCTGGCATCAGCCCTGACCGGCGCGCCGAGATCTTCGAGCTGTTCCCCCGCAGGGAAGGCGATGCCGGCGCCGGACTCGGTCTCACCATCGCCAAGACCTTCGTAGAGGCGCATGGGCAGCGGATCTGGGTGGAAGACGCCCCGTGCGGTGGCGCCAGGTTCTGCTTTACGCTGCCAGTGGCGGCACCGACACACGAGGAGCCCATTCCCGAGGAGGGCAGCGTTGCCGCAGATTCTCGTCATTGACGACGACCCGGGCCTGCTCGCTGTTTGCCGCGTCGGACTCGAGGCGCTCGGCTATAGCGTGCGGACCGCGGAGACAGGAAACGACGGGCTCGCCGACGCGGCGATCAACAGACCCGATGTCATCGTGCTCGACCTAGGCCTGCCCGACCTGGACGGACTGGAGGTCTGCAAGCGGATCAGAACCTGGAGCGAGGTGCCGATCGTAGTGCTGTCGGCGGACAGCTCCGAAGACCGGAAGGTCGAAGCGCTTGACCATGGCGCCGACGACTACATGACCAAGCCGTTCGGGATGCGCGAGCTCCACGCCCGGCTGCAGGTCCAGCTCAGGCACCAGCGCAGCGAAGACGCCAGCGGCAGGCAGGCAGCCGAGCTCGAAGTCGGCCCGCTCCGCCTCGACCTGGCCCGCTACCAGGCCACCCTGGACGGCGAGCCGCTCGACCTCGCGCCCAAAGAGCTTGAGTTCCTCGGCTACCTTGCCCGCAACGCCGGGAAAGTCTGCACCCGGCGGATGATCCTGGAGAACGTCTGGGGTCCCGGCTACGCCAGGGAACTGCACTACCTGAAGGTCTACGCCTACCGGATCCGACGCAAGCTGCACGACGAGAACGGGCACTTCCTGCAGAGCGACCCGTCAGTCGGCTACCGGCTCGTCCCGCCGGAGGGCTGACGGCACCGACGGTTCACTGTAGGTTCCGCCGCCCGATTGCTCTAGATCTGTCCTTTGGACACGTTGCTCCACGCAGGGTATTGCGGGCTCGACTCAGCGGCGCACGTCAAGCTGGAACACGCCCGTCCGTGGCCGTCCGTGGAAAGCCGACGGTGCACACCGACCGTCCTAGCGGCCGGACGCCGTCCGCTATATGTCCGTGGACACCGCGACATAGGGACCTACAGCGCGACAAGGTGACACATGACGGGACAGAGAAGAAACGGCCCGCATAGCCGAGAATTCGCAGCTAGCGGGCCGTTTCCCCAGGGTGTGGCAGGTGTTGGGTTCGAACCAACGTAGGCTGAGCCGACGGTTTTACAGCCCGCTCGCTCCGCCCGAGTCACCCCCCGCTGACCAGCGCGTACGCGCTTCGAGGCGCGTTTGCGGGCCGCCGCCGTCCGCTATGCGTCCGTGGGTGCCGGGTTTCTGGGTCCGTCCGGTCCACGGACGGAGGCGGAACAGGCCACGGACGGGCGCGGACCGGCCCACGGACGGGGGCGGAAAAGGCCACGGACGGGGCCGGTGGGAGCGGTCATGCTGACCGCCCCCGCCCCGGATTCCCGCCCTGACCTGCCATTTCAGGATGCCTGCTCGGTGTCGCCGTCGCCCTCGTCACCCGGGTCTTGCTCGGCGTCCTGGATGCCGAGGGCGTCGGCGATGCGCTGGTTGGCGGCGGTGGCCTGGCCGTCGATGCAGTGGGCGTAGATCTTGAGCAGGACCGCGACGCCGTGCCCGGCGCGGCGGGCGACCTCGGTGGCGGGCACCCCGGAGTTCAGCCACAGGGAGACGGCGGCGTGCCGCAGGTCGTAGGGGCGTCGGCCGAGCGGTGACCTGTACTGGGCGGGGGTGAGGGCGGCCTTGCGGGCCTGGTCCCAGACCTCGTTGTAGCCGGAGTCCTGCAGGATCCCGCCTCGGGCGGTCTGGAAGATCCGCCCGTCCGGGGTCGTGCCGAACCTCCTGATGTGGGCGCGGAGCAGCCGGACCAGGACCGGGGGGATGGGGATGGTGCGGGTCTCGTTGTCGGCGCGATGCTTCAGGCCGCGTTCCTGGCGCGCGGTGCCCTCATCCGTCCAGGCCCGCCCGGCCCGGGATGCCGAGGCCGAAAGGACGATCCGTCCCCATCCGGTCTTCGGCAGGTGAAGGTCGGCCTCTCGCAGCATGACAGCCTCCGACGGGCGCAGCGCCGCGTAGTAGAGGCAGGCGAAGAACGCCTTCAGGTGCTCTCCCCGCTGCCCCAGCCGCCCGGCGGCGTTCAGGAGCGTCCCGGCCTGGGCGGGGCTGACGACGACCCGCCGGTCGACGCTCTGGGCGACGGCGGGGGCGGTCCACTGGATCCGGTCGACCGGGTTGGAGCCGAGGTGCCCGAGTTCGACGGCGTAGCCGAGGGCGTTGTAGAACACCGACCGCTTGCGCCGCTGGGTCGACCCGGCCGCCGGCTTGCCGGCCAGGGTCTTGGCGCAGGCGGCCAGCGCCAGCCGTACGGTCGCGGTGTCTTCCAGGTCGGTGACCGGGAGCGAGGCGCGTTCGGCCCAGTCGAGGGCGGCGGCGATGTGGGGCGGCGGGGTGATGTTGCGGGTGGCGGGGTTGAATGCCCAGGAGAACAGCGCCTGCCGCAGCACCTTCGGGTCGGAGGCGCCCGGCTCCTTCGTGGCGACGGCGATGGTGACGGTGACCAGGGCCTCGGCGACCGACCGGCGGGAGACCGGGGCGAGGTTCGCCCACTTGGCCTCGGTGTAGGCGCGAGCGTGGGCGTACCAGGTAATCACCTCGTCTTCTGTAACCTCGGCATCGGGCAGGCCGGTGCGGGGGTTGAACGGCCGCCGGTCGCGGACCGCGTCCTTCATGTCGGTGAGGAACCCGTCGGCCAGCGGGCGGGCCTTGAACGACTTGCAGTGCTCACGCCCGTCGACCGCCCACCGGACCCGGAACCGTGCCCCGGTGCCGTTGCCGAGCTTCCTGATGTCCCAGAACCTGATGTCGTAGCTGTCCATCTGCTCCTTGCTCCTGTCCTTCTTGCCTGTCTTCGAGTTGGCGCAGCCACGCGGTCAGCGCGCTGCGCCGGACCCTCACCCCGCCGCCCGGCAGCCGCACGACCGCAGGGCCGGCTCCCTGCCGGCGCCAGCGGTAGAAAGCCGCCCGCGACACCCGCAGCTCAGCGATCACCTCATCGATCGTCAGCAGCGGGTCATCCGCGGTACCGGGTCCTCCGTCCGGGGTGGCGGGGGGCCGGCCGGGAGCGGTTGGCGTTCCCGGGGGCGGCCCGTCCGTGGGTCCGCGACGACGGACGCTCCGCTCCGCCC
>ODAK010002771.1_pt1 | contig 18368 bp, 17 predicted proteins | sample 1539591 | NCBI WGS metagenome assembly ODAK01 (sample SAMEA3539303, study PRJEB22396) | soil metagenome | biome: tundra; feature: field; material: soil | place: USA | collected 2010-05 | depth 0.15 m | reverse complement strand
CAATTGTGTCCTCTTGACGCTCGGATCGAGCGTGCCCGAAACATGATAATCGCACGTCTGAAGTAAAGTCAATTCGATTGATATCCAGCAGGCTGTGTGATAGCATCTCGCGTTATGCGTGGCGGAGCCCCAAACCCTGGCAGATGAGTCTTCCCCACGTTCACCTGCTCCTCAATCACTTTCCGATTATAGGCCTGATTATTGCCCTCGGGCTCTACTTGTTTGCGCTCGCCGGAAGGAGTGACGACCTCAAACGTGCCAGCCTCGTGATCTTCACAGGCATCGCGCTGCTCTCGATTCCGACCTACATGAGCGGCAACGGGGCGGCCGAGAAGATTCAGAAACTGCCGGGCGTTTCGAAGGCGGTGCTGCAGGCGCACAACAACGCCGCTCTCGAAGCGATCACCTTCATGGAGATCACCGGGCTACTGGCGTGGCTGGCCCTGTGGCAGTTTCGACGCTTCGGTAAAGCGAGCAACTGGACGGTCTGGTCAGTGCTGGTGCTGTCGGCGATCAGCGTGTATTTGATGGCTATAACCGGCAACACAGGCGGCGAAATACGGCATACCGAAATCCGCACGGTGCAGCAGGCGGAAAAGCAGGCCGGCGATCCAGTGCCGTTGTTCGATGCCGCGGTGGTGAGCGAGTTCGTCAGCGCGCACAAGTGGATGTGGCCCACCTGCGAGACCCTGCACTTTGTCGGTCTGAGTCTGCTGCTCGGGGTTGTGTTCCTGGTGGATCTGCGGATGTTCGGCTTGATGAAGAACGTCTCCTTCCCGACTTTGCATCGCCTGATGCCCTGGGCGATTCTGGGCTTCGGCATCAACGTGCTGACCGGGATGGCGTTCTTCGTGGCCGAATCGGGCCAGTATACGAAAAGCGTGCCGTTCCAGTGGAAGATGTTGTTTGTTCTGGTGGCGGGCGCTAACGCGCTTTACTTCACGATGTTCGACGATGTGTGGAAGATCGAGGCGGGCGACAACGCACCGGTAGCCGCAAAGTTTGCGGCAGGTTCCGCTGTGGTGCTGTGGGTAGCGATCATGTGGTGCGGAAGCATGCTCCCGTTTCTGGGTGACTCGTTCTGATGCCTCTGGCCGTTACAGTCGTGCTGCTCGTAACCGGCGTCACCGCTCTTGTGGCGATAGCTGGCTATTTGATCGACCTCGGTGTGAGGCGTCAGGAAAAAAAGGAACGCTGACATAACGTGCTGGAGTTTTTCAAGTCACTCGAACAATTGCCGATCAGTCTGTGGGTGCGGGAATCCGGCTCCGTATGGTCGTTCCCGACGATCCTGCTGCTGCATACGCTGGGCATGTCGATCGTGGCCGGCGGCAGCGCAATCATGGACCTTGTGCTGCTCGGCTTCTGGCCTTTGAAGGCGCCCGTCAAACCGCTCGAAAAGTACTTTCCATTGATCTGGGCGGGGTTCTGGCTGAACCTCGTGACCGGCTCGCTGATGCTGATGGCGGATGCTTCCGCAAAGCTGATGAATCCGGATTTCTACGTGAAGATGGCCTTCATCGCTGCGGGGCTGGTAGTTCTCTACGTAATGCGAAAGAAGGTATTCGGGGACCCGCAGTTGGATCAGGTTCCACTGTCGAGAACAGCGAAGAGTCTGGCATGGGCGTCGTTGATTTGCTGGTTCGCCGCGATCACCGCGGGGAGATTGCTGGCATATGTTGGTCCGGCATCGGGGCCGCCGGGGTTCAGCAACAACTAAGCTGCCGGCAGGGGCGCCCTGTCGGGCGGGAGCCACGAAGATCTCGCCGCATCGCTCGCGAGCAGTTCCGGGGTCCAGAAGCGGTGCAGCAGTTCGAGATTCAGCCGGTGTTCGTTTTCGGAGATGAACTGACCGAACGTCGGTTCGTGGTGCGTAGCCAGGAGCTTCACCCATGCCGTCGTAATGGTCTCGTGGAAAAGATTCGGCATGCCGTTGTGCGTCGCGTAGTTTCGGATGCCTTCGCGGACCGCGGCAAGAGCATCTCCAAACGGATGACGATGGAGTTGGATCCAAGCCAGTCTCAGGTGATCCCCGTGACGGAACCACGAGCCAGGCAGCGTGCAGTTGTTAAAGGCAGCCAGAAAGGCGTCGTCGCTCATAGCGGCTGACGCGATGGCAACATACATTACTTCGCTTCGCAGGGCGACGGCATGAACTTGCTGCCATTCGGCTCAAGTTTGAAGTGGGTGCTCGTGATGAAAGGCTGGTTGAGATTAGTGGGATCGTCCACGATCGTGGTGATGATCAGCCAGGAAGTGCCGTCGGTTTCGTTAGTGCGGCTGTAGTATTCGGTGAGAACCGTGTTGGCGCTGAAGGGCACACCGTTCTTGCGCAGATAGCCTGGCTTCAGGTGCGTAGTCACAACTTTGAGCGAACCGGCGCGCATCGGGCCGCGGGCGCCGCGTCCTGGAGGCGGACCTTCCCAGGTGGCAACTGAATAACCCTGAATGCTCGCGGGCTCGTTGGCTGGCGCAGGGGCATTGAAATGGAAGATTCGGGTCTGCATGCCCGCATCGTATTCAAGCTTGATGGTGCTTTCGTCCTGCCAGGTGATGTGTGCCCGACCGGGAACGCGCATCAGACCAGCGGCTCCATAAGACTTGCACTGTTCACCCGCCGCGATGTCTTTGGCCGGGTCCCAGGCATCGGCTTCTTTGCGGCCCGCGGCACTCACGGGAACGCTGGCATAGTCGCCCTTCGCGGGAGTGACCATGCGGAAACGCCAGTCTTCTGTAACGACGGAAACCCAGTATCCGGTCAGATCTTCCGGAGCATTTGCCTTAGGCGTCAAAGGAGCCGGGGGTGGGCCGCCACGGCCAGCTTGCGCGAACATGCCGACGGGCACTGACAACAACACCGCGGCCGCGATCAGCGATAACGGCGCTGTGCGCCCCTTTAGAATCCTCGAGTCCATTTTGTCTTGCTCCAGACTACTCACTAAACGGGCAGGCCGATGTGGCCTGCCCCGTAACCCCAAGCGTCAGCGCGGGGAAATCTGAATACTACTGGACGACGCCGCTCCACCCGAAACCATCGGACGGACGCTTGATGCTGCGCATGCGGATGCGGTGATCTTCGGGGTTGCGGCCGGGGTTGCCAGTGATGATGACATGATCGCCAGGTTTCAGCGTGTCGCGGGAAACGCCTTCACGGCTGAGCTGACCGCCGCCGCCCCATTCCACTGCCCAGGTTTCCATCTTGCCTTTATCGTCCGGCGCTTCGATGTGAACGAAGGAGTGCGGGTTGCGGAACATGAACTGAACCAGGTTCCCTTCAACAGTGATGGTCTTATCTTCGAAGTATGTTGCGGCGAAAGAGTGGTGGGCAAAAGCCGGAACCGCCGCCAGAAATGCACCGGCAACGAGTAGCACAAACGCTGTACGCTTCATTAATATTTTCTCCGTGTAGCCGTCACACGTTATCATGTGAAACTTACGCCTGTCAAGGCATCGGCTTGCGGCGAATCGGCGAATAAAAAAGCCGTTTTTCGCCTTTATGATACGATCGAACCGAACATGGCAGTAAGTCATCGATGCAGTGGCCGCCGACGCAACGGCTGCCACAGAGTCCCGCGCCCAGGTTGAGCGCATTCTGCAAAGCAGGATATTCCGGACTTCCGAAGTTCTTCGCCACCTGTTTGCCTACCTCGCCGGGAAATCCCTCGACGGCACCGCCGACACTCTCAAGGAATATACGATCGGTCTCGACGCGCTGGGAAAACCCGCGTCGTTCGACCCGCGGCAGGAGTTCGTAGTGCGCATGCACACGGCGCGTCTGCGGCAGAAGCTGGCTGAGTATTACCGGACCGAAGGCGTCGACGATCCGATCATCCTCGACATGCCCAAGGGCGGTTTCCGGATTACCTTCGAGCTGCGGCGACAGGTTGCGATCGCTGCTCCGGTGGTTGTGCCGGTGGAGGCTCCACCACCTGCCGCGAGTGGTTGGCGGCGGCGCGAGGTCATGCTGGCTGGCGCGCTGGCAGTGGCGATCGTGTGCGCAGTCTTCTTCATGGTTCGCTTGTGGAGTGTCGAGAAGACGGATGGAGCGGGGCCAGGCGCCTGGGCTTCGACGTGGACTCCGGCGCTCCGTGAACTGTGGGAGCCGCTGCTTTCCTCCAGCCGGCGACTGGTGGTCTGCGTCGCCACTCCCTTGTTTGTGAAAGTGCCGGGCTTCGACGTCGTGCGGGAACCTTCTATCAACGACTGGGATGGCGTCCCGGCTTCGGCGCGACTCTCCTCGCTCGAAGGAGCTTTGCGCGCGGGCATCTCAGAGCCCTCTTATGGCTACACGGAAGTAGGCACCGCGACGGGCGCTTTTCTGCTCGGCCAGTTTCTGGCGCCGCGCGAGCAGTCGGTGCTGATCACTCGCGCCAATGTGATGTCGTGGCCCGAGATTGCGGAAGACAACGTGATCTTCCTGGGACCTTCCGCTGGGATTCACCAGACTGAAGATATTCCATCGGGAGCGCAGTTGGTGCTCGACGCCAGGGGTATCCGGAACCTGAGTCCGCGGGCGCGTGAAACTTCCTTTATGGAGGATCATCCGGCGGAAGGCGGCGAAGAGAGCGGCGAGAGTTACGCGCTGATCAGCCGTGTACCGGCGATGAACGGCCCGGGCGCGATGCTGATGCTTTCCGGCAACCAGATCTCGAGCGTGATGGGCGGCGTGCAGGCGTTCACCAATCCGGCGCTGGCGGAAATGCTGGTGTCGCACCTGAAGACGGTCTCGGGCAACATGCCGAAATACTTCCAGGTCGTGCTGAGCGTCAAAGCGATGGACGACGTCCCGGTCAGGATTTCCTACATGTTCCACCATGAACTGGCGGATCACGGGCTGCGTCCGGCATCTAAGTAACGTTCCACATCTTTGAGCGTCCAACAAGGCGTGGCCCTGCGTCAGCCGTTTTCGGTGTTAACGTAGCGGATACAGCTATTCCCCCGTCAGGTAAGCTCAGGAGCTTTAGTCGATGCGTTTCAAGACGATTTTGCTGATGATTTGCGCGGCCACGGCGTTTGCTCAAACGGTGCCGCAGGGTGTGGAGAAGAAGGCGACGGTCGGCGGGATTACCGAATACGACTATCCGAACGGCTTGCGCGTGCTGCTTTTCCCGGATGCGTCGAGCCCGAAGGTAACTGTCAACATGACTTACCTGGTGGGTTCCCGGCACGAAGGTTATGGCGAATCCGGCATGGCGCATCTGCTGGAGCACATGAACTTCATCCTGACGACCAATGGCAGGAACATCAAGAAAGAGCTGGTCGACCGCGGGTCGACCTGGAATGGCACCACAGACGTTGACCGCACGAACTACTTCGAGACGATTACGGCCACCGACGAGAACGTGAAGTGGGCGCTGGGGCTGGAAGCCGACCGCATGGTAAAGATGAGGATCGAAAAGCCGCTGCTCGATACCGAAATGACGGTCGTGCGCAACGAATTCGAACGTGGAGAAAACACCCCGGATCGCATTCTGGAAGAGCGCGTGATGGCGACGGCTTACCTGTGGCACAACTACGGGAAGTCGACGATCGGCTCGCGCGCCGATATCGAGAAGGTACCGATCGACAGGCTGGCGGATTTTTACAGAAAGTATTACCAGCCCGATAACGCCGTGCTGGTGATCGCGGGCCAGTTCGATCCCGCAAAGACGCTGACTTATGTAGCGCAGAGTATCGGTACAATTCCCCGCCCCACGCGCAAGCTGGATGAAACCTACACGGTAGAGCCGACGCAGGATGGTGAGCGTTATGTTGAACTGCGGCGCGTGGGGACCAATCAGGCAGTGATGATCGCGTGGCATGCGCCCGCTTTGTCACATCCGGATTCGGCTGCACTCGAAGTGCTGAGTGGCATCATGTCGGGCGGTGGACGCGGCGGCACGGGGCGGCTGTACAAAGCGCTGGTCGATAACAAAAAAGCGTTGTCGGCACGCATGAATTATGAAGAGCTGCACGATCCAGGCGTTGTAATCGCCTCGGCCACGTTGAGCAAGGATCAGTCGCTGGATGAAGCACGCAAGACTATTGTCGACACGGTGGCAAGCGTGGTGTCGGAGCCGCCGACAAAAGAAGAAGTCGAGCGCGAGAAGACCCGTATTCTGCAGGGCATGGAACAGCGCATGAACAATTCGCAGCAGACGGCGCTGGGACTTTCGGAAATGATTGCCAGCGGCGACTGGCGCCTCTACTTCCTGAACTACGACCAGATCAAAACGGTGACGCCGGAAGACGTGGTGCGCGTGGCGAAGCTGTATTTCAAGAGCTCGAACCAGACTGTGGGCGAGTTTATTCCGACACCGAACCCGGACCGCACGGAAGTCCCGGCGGCGCCGTCGATCGAAGCCTCGCTGAAAGATTTCAAGACCACGCTGACCGTAACGCAGGGCGATGCGTTCGATCCGTCGCCGGCCAATATCGAGAAGCATCTGACGCGATCGAAGCTGCCGAATGGCCTGAAGGTGGTGATGCTGCCGAAATCGTCGCGAGGCGGGACGGTGCTGGCCTCGCTGCAGATTCGGTTCGGCGATGAAAAGTCGCTGGCGGGTAAGAACGCAACGGGAGATCTGGCGGGCGCGCTGCTGATGCGGGGCACGAAGACGCGCACGCGTCAGCAGATTCAGGATGAGATGGTGAAGCTGAACGCGCGCATCAACGTATCCGGAGGACCAGATGGCGCGAGCGCTTCGGTGCAGACCACAGAAGCAAATCTGATTCCGGCCCTGCAGCTGGCGGCCGATATTTTACGCGCGCCTTCGTTTCCGGACAACGAGTTTGACCAGATCAAGAAGCAGCGCCTTGCCTCGATCGAGAATCGGCGAACGGAGCCCAATGCGCTGGCGGGGCTGGCACTGGAGCGGGCACTCAATCCATATCCGCGGAACGACCCGCGATACACACCGACCCTCGATGAAGACATCGCGGACGTGAACAAGGTAACGCTCGACGACGTGAAGACGTTTTATGCGCAGTTCTACGGCGCGTCGCACGGGGACCTGGTGATCGTGGGACAGTTCGATCCGGCGGCCGCCAGTAAGACCGCGGTCAGTTTGTTCGGCGACTGGAAGAGTCCCGCTGAGTATAAGAGGATCACGACCAACTTCCAGAAAGTAACCCCGATCAATCAGAAGATCGAGACGCCGGATAAACAGAACGCGACTTTCAACGCAGGCCTGATGCTGCCGATGCAGGATAAGGATCCGGACTATCCCGCGTTGATCATGGCGAATTACATCTTCGGTGGTTCGATTACTTCGCACATGGAAGACCGGATCCGGAATCGCGAGGGCCTGAGTTATGGCGCAACTTCCGGCTTCCGGGCGTCCGTTGAAGACACCGCTGCCAGTTTCAGCGCGGCGGCCAGCAGCAATCCGAAGAACACGCCGAAGGTGGAAGCGAGTTTCCTCGATGAACTGAAGAAGACGCTGGCGAACGGGTTCACGGAGAAGGAAGTCAGCGAGGCGAAGAAGGCGTACCTCGATTCCAGGATCGTGGGGCGTTCGCAGGATGCGCAGCTGGTCCGGCTGATTTCAACGCGCGAAGAGTACGGCCGCACGCTCGACTGGGACGCACAGATGGACGCGAAGCTCGGTGCGCTGAGCGCGGAACAGGTGAGCGCGGCGTTCCGGAAGCATGTGGATGCGTCGGCGATCTCGATTGTGAAGGCGGGCGATTTCAAGACCAACGGCGCATATGGGGAGTAACGTTGTCCCCCACACGCCGGATAACGAACTACCCGGCGTGTGGAGAGCATCAAATTTAACGCGTGTACGCGGGATCTGACGGCTTCACGGGTGCCGCCCCAGAGCTGGCACGGCTCGCAACCTGTTTGCGAGACATCCCTGTTCCCTTTCCCTGTTGCACCGCGCGTGTGATACCGGCACGGTCCTGCACATCCGTTTTGCCGGGCATGCGCACCTTGGCTGGCTGCCCGCCCGCGAAAGTGAGCGCGGCGATCGACAGCAGAGCTGCCGCTACGATGGTCATTCTGCGTTGAGACTTCATACAAACTCCTATCGGTCCAATGCTGACGGGGGATTGTCGGGTCAATACAGACCGGGGATTGTCCCGCAGACAGCATCACTCCGAACTCGTAAGTAAGTCGTACAAAAAGTCGTAAGAAATTTGTTATGCTTTCGCAGCATTCCGAACCAGCGGAGGGGTGAAGCCCGCCTCACCTTCAGGAACGTCGTACGATATAGACCATGGCCGTAACGACCCTAGCCGCAGGCGTCGAGATTCTCGACGTTATAACCCCCGCTTATTCCGAGATTTTGACTCCGGATGCCGTGAAGTTTCTGGGCGAACTGGCCCGGCGTTTCGAAGGCACCCGCCAGGAGCGTCTGGCTGCGCGCGTGAAGGTGCAGGCGGAGCTCGCTGCCGGTAAGCTGCCGGACTTTCCAGCGGAGACTGCAGACCTCCGCGCGAAGGCATGGACGGTGGCGCCGATTCCGAAAGATCTCGAAGACAGGCGTGTCGAAATCACGGGGCCCGTCGAACGCAAGATGGTCATCAACGCGCTGAACTCGGGCGCGAGCGTGTTCATGGCGGATTTCGAAGATTCGAATTCGCCGACGTGGCAGAACAACATCGAAGGCCAGATCAATCTGCGGGACGCGGTGCGCGGCACGATCAGCTATGCGAGTCCTGAAGGCAAGAAGTACGCGCTGAACGAGAAGACGGCTGTGCTGATGGTGCGGCCACGCGGCTGGCATCTGATCGAGCGCCATTGTCTGGTGGATGGCAAGCCGATGTCGGGTTCGCTGTTCGATTTCGGATTGTTCTTCTTTCACAATGCGAAGGCGCAGATGGCGAAAGGCACTGGTCCTTATTTCTATCTGCCGAAGATGGAACATTATCTTGAAGCGCGGTTGTGGAACGACGTGTTTGTCTTCGCGCAGGACTATTGCGGCGTGCCGCAGGGGACGATCCGCGGGACGGTGCTGATCGAGACGATCCTCGGCGCGTTCCAGATGGACGAGATTCTGTGGGAACTGCGCGACCACTCGGCAGGCCTGAACTGCGGGCGTTGGGATTACATTTTCAGCTTCATCAAGAAGTTCGGCACGCGGGCGGATTTCATCATGCCGAATCGCGCACTGGTCACGATGGACCGGCACTTCCTGAGTTCTTATGTGCTGCTGCTGATTCAGACCTGCCACAAACGCAACATTCACGCGATGGGTGGGATGGCGGCGCAAATCCCGATCAAGAACGATGCGGCGGCGAATGAAGCGGCGCTCGAAAAAGTCCGGCTGGACAAGCTGCGCGAAGTGAAAGCCGGGCACGACGGAACGTGGGTCGCGCATCCGGGCCTTGTGCCGATCGCGAAGGAAATCTTCGACGAGTACATGAAGACGCCGAATCAGATCTTCGTGAAGCGCGAAGACGTACATGTCACGGCGAAGGATCTGGTGGAAGTGCCGACGGGCGAGATTACCGAAGCCGGGCTGCGGCTGAACATCAATGTGGGGCTGCAGTACCTGGAGTCATGGCTGCGCGGCAATGGCTGCGTGCCAATCTACAACCTGATGGAAGATGCAGCGACGGCCGAGATTTCGCGGGCGCAGGTGTGGCAGTGGGTCCGGCACCAGGCGAAGCTTTCGGACGGGCGTCTGATCACCAAAGAGCTGGTGGCTTCGACGATCCAGGAAGAGCTGGCAAAGCTGAAGGAGATGCTCGGTGAGAACCGCTTCACGAACGGGAAGTTTGCGCTTGCGTCGGAGTTGTATGGGCAAATGATGACCGCGCCGCAGTTCGATGAGTTTCTGACGCTGAAGGCTTATCAATACGTATAGGCGGATTTCGTTCAGGATTGCCTGCGGGCATTTGAACGCGGTCACGGCTGGTCCTGATGACGGACCCGCGGTAGTTCTGCTGCATGGGTTTCCGGAATTCTGGTACGGGTGGCGGCGGCAGATCGGGCCGCTGGCGGATGCGGGATTTCGGGTGATCGTGCCGGACCAGCGCGGTTATAACGAGAGCAGCAAGCCAGCGGATGTTCGGGATTACAGGATTGCAGAGCTCACGGCCGACGTGTTGGCGATTGCGGATCAGATCGGGCGCGCCCGGATCTTTCTGGTGGGGCACGATTGGGGCGCGGCGGTGGCCTGGAACACTTCGATGCGACATCCCGAGAGGATCGCGAAGCTGGCAATTCTGAATGTGCCGCATCCGGCAGTCATGCTGCGCGCGCTGCGGACGAAACCGCGGCAGATGCTGCGGAGTTGGTACATCCTTTTTTTTCAGATAGCACGATTGCCCGAGTTTCTGCTGTCGCGGAATGACTTTGAGAACTGTGCGCAGGCGCTCGAGAGGACCAGCCGTCGCGGGACATTTTCGGCGGAGGATTTGGCGCGGTACCGGCAGGCCTGGTCGAAACCCGGAGCGATTACGGCGATGGTCAACTGGTACCGCGCGCTGCTGCGGGACATGCCGGATCCGCGGAGCGTCGAAGTGCGCGTGAAAGTGCCAACCCGGATTTTGTGGGGTGCGAAAGATGCATTTCTGCTTCACGAGATGGCGGCGGAAAGCCTGGCTTACTGCCACAGCGGAGAGCTTTTCGAATTTCCTGACGCAACGCACTGGGTTCAGCACGAAGAGGCCGAGCGGGTGAATGAGTTGCTGATTGAGTTTTTCAAGTGAGCCAGGGCGTCGAGAAGATTCTCGACGCGGCACGCAGGAGTGCGTGCGCCACAAAAAACTAGAGCGCCCGCACCGGATTGAACGCCAGTTGGTCCTGCAGCCAGCGGATCATTTCGCGTTTATAAGGCTGCGCGATCGCGGGTTCGAATTCCCAGCGGCGAAGGCCATGGCCGCCGCCGGGGACGCGGAAGAGTTCACAGGGCGCGCCGACGGACTGCATGCGATTGCACATGGCTATCGATTGAGCGAGCGGGACGAGCGGATCGGCTGTGCCGTGGATCATCAGGAACGGCGGCATCCCGGCACGTACTTTTTCGATCGGAGAGAGTTGCGCAAGGCGGCCGATGAGCAGGCCTTCGAAGGGAGTGCCCTGCAGACTGTTCCGAATCTGCGCGGGAATGAGGTCGGAGGATTTCAGTAAGGCCACGAGGTCGGTTGGCGAGTAGATCGCCACGACGCCTTTCACCGAAGTGCCCGGCGTATTATTCAGCGCAGCCATGCCTGCGAGTTGTCCGCCGGCCGATTCGCCGATGAGCGCAATTCGGGCAGGATCGATGCGGTATTCGTCCGCATGCGCTTTGACGAAACGGATCGCTTCTTCGACATCGTTGACCGCGACGCCGAAATGGAGAGGATCGGTCGCGAGGCGGTAGTTGATGGAGAACCACGCGATACCGGCGTCGGAGATGGGCTTGAACAAAGGCGCGACATCGATCCTCTTGTCGCCACGCACCCAGCCTCCACCGTGCACGATGATGGCGGCGGGGAACGGTCCGGTGCCTTCGGGGATGGACGCATCGAGGCGCAGGCTCATGCCCTCCGCCTGCGAATATTCAACGTCTGTGCGAACTTCGGCTGCCGAGATAGTTGTCATGGAAAGAAGAAGGCCAAAGAAAACTGGCCACCTGGGGAAAAACATCTACTTATGGTGATGCCGGGCGCGTGTCATGAGTTTCATAACGGTGCGATAGACTTGAAAACCATGAAACGACTTATTGCCGCTTTGCCGGTGGCCGTGATTATGGTGAGTGCTGTGGCGTTCGCCGCACTTCCCGTGGTGCCCGCGCCGGATCAGAGTGTATTTCTGCAGAGCAAAGACAAGAAGCTCGCGGCGAACAAGAAAGCCGCTTACGATTTCTACCGCATCGTGCTGCGCGGGCTGCATCTCGATCAGGCCGATAAGTACATGACCGAGGGCTACATACAGCACAATCCGAATGCGGACACGGGCCTGAAGGGGTTCAAGGAGTACTTCACGAAGCTGGGTGGTCCGAAGGATATTCCGGCGACGATTCCCGGGCTGGTTGCGATTCAGGCCGAAGGCGATTATGTGACGCTTTCGTTCGTGCGTGAATATGACGACCCTGCGCAGAAGGGCAAGAAGTACACGACGACGTGGTTCGACATGTTCCGGTTTGAGAATGGGAAGATCGCGGAGCATTGGGATTCGGCACTGAAAGCGGCACAGTAATGCGAATTCGCGGGGTTCTGATCGTTATTGCGCTGGCGGTGGCCTCAGGGCTTTTCGCGCAAAAGGCGAAAGACACTGGCGCCGATTGGCCCATGTACACGCGCGATCTGGCGGGCACGCGGTATTCACCGCTGAAGCAGATCAACGTGGCGAACGTTGCGAATCTGAAGGAAGCGTGGACTTTCAAGATCACGGCACCGGGCGCCGCAAGAGGTGGCCGGGGAGCAGCGGCGGCAACGGACGCTCCACCCCCGGAAGCCAACCCGGGCGATTTCGCGGCGGCCGCAGCGGGCACTGGACGCGGTGGTGGTGGCGGCGGTGCGAATCCTGAAGCGACGCCTATCGTGGTGAATGGGCGGATGTATCTGCCGGCCGGCCGGCGCGTGATCGCGCTCGACCCGGAGACCGGCAAGGAAGTGTGGACTGCACAGCTGCCATTCTCGTCAACAGCGCGCGGCGTGGCTTACTGGCCGGGCGATGCGCAGAACCCGCCGCGAATTCTGCTGACCGCGGGACCGAATCTGATCGCGCTGAATGCCAATTCGGGCAAGCTCGATCCGGGCTTCGGTAAGGAGGGCATTGTCGATATCGCGATCCCCTGGAATGGCGTGCCGGCGGTCTTCAAAAACGTGGTGATGCTGGGCGCGACGGTGGGCGAGATTCCCATCGGGCCGCCGGGTGATTCGCGCGCTTACGATGCGCGCACCGGCGCCAGGCTGTGGGAGTTCCACACTGTGCCGCAGCCTGGCGAGCCGGGTTTCGGCAGCTGGGAGAAGGACAGCTGGAAAGGTTTCTCCGGCGTCAATGTGTGGGGCTGGTATCTCACGGCCGATGAACAGCGCGGCATTCTGTACATGCCGTTGGGTAGTCCTGCTGGAAATTATTATGGCGGGGACCGGCCGGGGAACGACCTGTTCGGCACTTCGTTAGTCGCAGTAGATGCGAATACGGGCAAGTACCTGTGGCATTTCCAGGTCGTTCATCACGACCTCTGGGATTCCGATTTGCCGCCTGCGCCGAGCCTGATCGACATAACGCGCAACGGGAAGAAGATTCCGGCGCTGGCTGCGATCGGCAAGACAGGCTGGATGTTTATTCTGGACCGCGTCACGGGCAAGCCGGTGTTTGGGGTCGAAGAGCGTCCGGTGGCGAAAGGCGACGTGCCCGGAGAGTGGTATTCGCCGACGCAGCCGTTCCCGCTGAAACCGCAGGCGCTGGCGCGTACAAGCTACAAACCGGAAGACATGGTCACGGCGGAAGACACTACGCCGGAGCACGTGAAGGCCTGCGAGGACTTCGTCGCGAAGAGCGGCGGGTTCTATAACGACGGGCCGTTCACGCCGTTCCTGTATCACGAAACCGGCGCACCGCCGAAGAGCTCGATGATTTTCCCAGGCAACGGCGGCGCGAACTGGGGCGGGACGGCGGCGGATCCGAAAACGGGTTATGTTTACGTGCAGACGCACGACACGGCGCTGGTCGGCTGGATGGAAAATAAAGATCCGAAAGGGAATTACGGGAGCGGGAACGGATCGCCGCAGCTTTACGATCGCGGCAGTGTGGATGGGCCGGGGCCGTATCACAGTTTCAGCGTGCGAGTGAAAGATGCGGATGGGAAGACGCTGGGCACGTGGCCGTGTCAGAAGCCGCCATGGGGCCGACTGTTTGCGGTGAACGCGAACACCGGGGAGATCGCGTGGCAGGTGCCGCTGGGAATCACGGAGGGACTGCCGGAAGCGAAGCAGAAGACGGGAGCAAGCGGCAGCGCCGGGCCGATCGTGACGGCAGGTGGACTGGTGTTCATCGGCGCAACGACGGACAGCCGTTTTCGCGCTTTCGATTCGAAGACGGGCAAGGAATTGTGGGTCACGAAGCTGGCGCGCAACGCTAACGCGAATCCGATTACTTATCAGGGGAAGAACGGGAAACAGTACGTCGCGGTGATTGCGACCGACTCGGTTTCCGTGTTTGCGTTGCCCTGATTTTATCGTTGTAGAACTCGTAGAACTCGAAGAAACGCGGCGTTGTTATCGTGCGTCTGGATCGGGAAGGGGCTTGAAAGTACATCCCGAAACAGCCGTGAGGTAAGATTCGATTTGCTGAACACGAAACGCCGCTTCCTTCCTTTTTTTATTGCTCTCGCAGGGTTTTCCAGTGCACTGAGCGCGCAGACAGTCAGATTCAACACCTCGCTGGGTGGCATCGACGTAGTGCTTACGCCGTCGGTCACGCCGCAAACGGTCGCGAACTTCATGAATTACGTGACCACCGGGGAATACAACAATACGATCATTCACCGCTCGCTGAATTCGGTCAATTACACGACAGCCACGTTTTACCTGATTCAGGGTGGCGGGTACATTATCAAGAGTCATCTGCCGTATCTGTTTCAGCCGAATAATCCCGTGCCCAATGAATTTAAAGCGTCCAATGTGCGCGGAACCATCGCCATGGCGCTCACGGGCAGCGACATCAACAGCGCGAACGATCAGTGGTATTTCAATACTTCAGATAACTCAGCGTCCCTGGACGCACAAACCTTCACTGCGTTCGGGTCAGTGGCGAACAACCCCAGTCTGGCAGTGATGGACGCAATCAACGCCCTCCCTACGTATACGTTTGACGGCTTCAGCGATTTCCCGTTTATGTCCAACTACATCGCAGGGCACACGCCGGTCGACAACAATTACGTCTACGTCAACAGCATTGCGACGCTGGCGCCTTCGTTCTCCGGTGTGGCCAACGCGGCGACGGCGATTCCGAACTCAACTACCGGAATCTCGCCCGGCGAGATCATTACCATTTACGGCTCGAACATCGGACCGACCACTGTCACGTCGCTCGAATTGGACAGCACGGGTGCGAATGTAGTCAGTTTGCTCGAAGGTACGCAGGTGACGTTCAACGGTGTTGCCGGGCCGATGATCTTCACGTTTGACGGTCAGGTTGCCGTTGTGGTGCCGTATGAAATCGCAGGCCAGAGCACCGTGAATGTTGTGGTGTCTTACCTGGGGCTGCAGACGAGTTCTAAACAGTTCAATGTCGTTCCGGCGAATCCCGGCCTCTTCACGCTGAGCCAGACTGGAAAAGGGGACGCAGCCATTGTCCACGCCAATGACGGATCGGTGGTCAGCACCTCCAATCCGGCATCGCCGGGCGACGTGCTTGAGCTGTACGGCGCGGGATATGGCGTCGCATCCCCAAGCTTCGCGGACGGAGCGCTGGTTACGGGCTTGCCCCGTCCCGTCGCCTCTAATGCGCTGTTAATCGATGGAAAAACAGTTCCGACACTGTACTTAGGCGGCGCGGGCGGCGAAGTAAACGGCGTGATGCAGGTGAATTTCGTCGTCCCGCAACTCACAGCCGGCAGCCACCTCATTCAGGTGCAGGTCGGCAGCGCGATCAGCCCTGCCGGCGTCACGCTGCAAACGAAGTAACTAATCGAAGTACGCGGGCGATTTTTTCAGGGTCGTGAACGTGGCCAGATCGTGCTCGATCCAGAGCCGTGCGCCGCTCGACTTTAAAAACGCTTCAACCTTTTCGCGCGATACCGCCGACTGCGCTTTGTCGAACTCAAAGCTGGGGAAGCGATGCATCGTGATTTCCTGCGGCAGGTGGTAGAGGTCGCCGGCGATCAGGATCGGACCAGACTCTTTCAGCCGCAGAAACAAAATCTGATGCCCCGGCGTATGGCCCGGCGCATATTGAATGACCACAGTGCCGTCGCCGAAAACGTCGTAATCGGCGTCGGTCAGGATTTTCGTCTTGCTGTCTTTCAGCTTGTCGAAGAAGCTGGTGTTCATCGGGCCGCCGCCACCGCGACCGCCGGGAGGCGGAGGAGGCGCGAACATAGCGTCGCGCTCTTTCTGATGCACCAGCCACGTGGAACCGGCGAAGTCATTGGCGTTGGCCGTGTGATCCGAATGCAGGTGCGAGAGGCCAAGGTATGTAATGTCGGCAGGCTTGTAACCGATTTCGGCCAGACTCGCCTTCAGCGTCTTCGTGACGGTCGAGATTCCCTGGGTCTGCCCGTTGACCTGCGCATCGGGTATCACGCCGGTGTCCCACATCAGCGTTCCTTTCGGGTGCACGACCAGATAGCAGGGCACGGCGAACGGCTGCTTCTCTCCGACTTCTTCTTTTGTGAAACCGAACAGTTGCGGCGCGCTCATCGTCAACAGCCCGCAGTCGATCACATAGAGATGAGGTGTTTTCGGCGCCTTCGGTTTACTCTGCGAGTTGGCCGGGGGTGAAATCAACAGGATCAGGGCGGCGGCAGTGGCCGCGACAATGGCTGGACGTCTCATCAGAGCTGATTGTATGTCAGTCCGGACATCCCCTTCAGGGGTGCCGGCATTGGTATCCAAACTCATTTGATATATAACTGGTGTTCGTCAGGAGCAGAATGACCAGGACCGCAATTCTTGTCAGCGCAATTCTCGGCGCGGCCGCCGCGATGACGCCTGCAGTGGCGCAGGTAAAGAACTACATTCCCGTCACGCAGGAGATGTTGCTGAATCCAAACCCTGCCGACTGGTTGATGTATAGCCGCACTTACGATGCTCAGCGCTTCAGCCCGCTGAAGGAAATCAACCGGACGAACGTAAGCCAGTTGCGCATGGCCTGGACGCGCGGCCTCGGACCCGGGACCATGGAAACGATTCCGATCGTCCACAACGGCGTGATGTACACGATTGAGCCGGGAGGTCTCGTGCAGGCTCTGGACGCAACGAACGGCGACTTGCTCTGGGAGTACAAGCGCAAAATGGCGAATGCCGGCGCTGGCCAGACGACGGCGAAGACGAAGTCCCTGGCGATCTATGAAGACATCATCCTGTACACGGCAACTGACGGGTACGTGGTCGGGCTCGACGCGCGCACTGGAGAGCAGCGCTGGCAGACCGCAACCGGTCCGGCAGCGAACATCTCGGGCGGCATCGTCGTCGACGGCAAAATGATTTCCGGGCGCGCCTGCGGTCAGACGCGCGACACCTGTTTCATTGCGGCGCACGATGCGCTGACGGGCAAGGAAGTATGGAGATTCGACACCGTGCCGGCGCCGGGCCAGCCTGGCTCGGAGTCGTGGGGCAAGGGGTGGGTGGATACGAATCGCGCTTCCACCTGGGGACTGCCTGGCACCTATGACCCGGTCCGCAAACAGATTTACTGGGGCATAGCCAACGCCATGCCGAACACGCGGATACAGCGCCATGGCGGCGATCCCGACGGCACTTCGCGCACAGCGCCTGCCGATCTTTACAGCAATTCGACGGTCTCGCTCGACCCCACAACCGGCAAGCTCAACTGGTATTACCAGCACCTGCCGGGCGACGACTGGGATCAGGACTATACGCATGAACGGACGCTGGTGCGGGAGAAGTTCAATCCCAATCCGAAATTCGTGAAGTGGTTCAATCCCGACGTAAAGCGCGGCGAAGAGCGCGATATGGCGGTGATGGTGGGCGAAGGCGGCGGCATCTTCGCGCTCGACCGCGGCAACGGGCAATTTCTTTGGGCAACGCCTTTCCCTTACGATGACCCCGCGTTCCTGATTTCGAACATCGATACCAGGACCGGCAAGACCACAATCAACTATGATCTGGTCAACAAGAAGCTCGGCGAGCGTCACACGATCTGCTTCTATAACACGCGCAGCTTCTGGCCAACCGCTTATTCGCCGAATAGCAATTCGCTCTATGTTCCGTACATCGACAACTGCCTCGACATGACGTCCCCCACGCCGGAGATGCCTGAGAAGCGGACGCCGGTGCCACAACCGGGTTCGGATCCGAACAAGCTGACTGGCCTGGCAAAGATCAATCTCTCGACCGGCGAGATTCTGCGTTTCAATGAGGGCCGGTCACCGAGCAACGGCGCGATGCTGACCACAGCGGGCGACCTGGTTTTCCACGGCGATATGAATCGCCGGTTCCGCGCTTTCGATGCCTTTACCGGAAAGCAGTTGTGGGAAGGTATCGTCGGCGGACACGTTTCAGTGAGTACGATTTCTTATGCTGCCAACGGCAAACAGTACGTTGCCGTGTTAACCGGAGATGGGGGCCTGGATCAGACACTGCTCGCGGAGACGCCGGAAATCAAAGCTCCCAGAGGCTCGAACTCCATCGTGGTCTTCGCTCTGCCCGATAAACGGTAGTCCGCCCAGCCGACTCCCTCACGAGCCGTCAGTACCTACATAGTAGGATTCTTGTCGTTTCTGGCAGAATATTTTTCGCGAGATGCGTTTGCTCCAATGTTC
>ODAK010002770.1_pt1 | contig 18371 bp, 15 predicted proteins | sample 1539591 | NCBI WGS metagenome assembly ODAK01 (sample SAMEA3539303, study PRJEB22396) | soil metagenome | biome: tundra; feature: field; material: soil | place: USA | collected 2010-05 | depth 0.15 m | reverse complement strand
GTCACGGACGGCCAGCTGCGCCTCTTCCCGGGCGCGAAGGTCGAGCTCAAGACCAAGGGATGAGCATCACCGAGCCCTTCATCCGGCGGCCCGTCATGACGACGCTCGTCATGGCCGGGATCCTCCTGTTCGGCGCGATCGGCTTCCGGTCGCTGCCCGTGAGCGACCTGCCGAACGTGGACTTCCCGACGATCCAGGTCACGGCGAGCCTTCCGGGCGCGAGCCCCGAGACCATGGCGGCCTCCGTTGCGACCCCCCTCGAGCGGCAGTTCTCGGCGATCGCGGGCCTCGACTCGATCAACTCGACGAGCTCGCAGGGGACGACGCAGGTCACGCTCCAGTTCGCGCTCGACCGCAACATCGACGCGGCGTCGCAGGACGTCCAGACGGCGATCGCGGCGGCTGCGCGCCAGCTCCCGCCGGGGATGCCGTCGCCCCCGACGCTGAAGAAGGTCAACCCGGCCGACCAGCCCGTCCTCTACCTCGTCCTCTCGTCGCCCACGATGGAGCTCACGGCCGTGGACGAGGTCGCCGAGACGCTCATCGCCCAGCGCCTCTCGACGATCTCGGGCGTCGCCCAGGTCCAGGTCACGGGCGCGCAGAAGTTCGCCGTGCGGGCCAAGCTCGACCCGTCCCAGCTCGCGGCCCGCGGGATCGGAATCGACGAGGTCGCGGCAGCCATCCAGAACCAGAACTCGAACCTTCCCGTCGGGACGCTCTACGGCGTGCACCAGTCGCTCACGGTTCAGGCGAACGGCCAGCTCTTCGACGCCGCCTCGTACCGGACGATGATAGTGGCCTACCGCAACGGCTCGCCCGTGGCCCTCGGCGACCTCGGGCAGGTCGTGGACGGAGTCGAGAACGACCGGATCGGCAGCTGGTACGACGACAAGCAGGTCGTCACCCTCGCGATCCAGCGCCAGCCGGGCTCGAACACGATCGCCGTCGTGGACGCGATCAAGGCGAAGCTCCCGGCGCTCCGGGCGCAGCTGCCGGGGGCGCTCAAGCTCGAGGTCCTCTTCGACCGCTCCGTCCCGATCCGCGAGTCCGTCCACGACGTGGAGTTCACGCTCGTCCTCACGATCGCCCTCGTCGTCCTCGTGATCTTCCTTTTCCTGCGCAACGTGCGGGCGACCCTCATCCCGAGCCTCGCGGTCCCGGCCTCGATCGTCGGGACGTTCGCGGCGATGTCGCTCCTGAACTTCTCGCTCGACAACCTCTCGCTCATGGCGCTCACGCTTTCCGTCGGCTTCGTCGTCGACGACGCGATCGTCATGCTCGAGAACATCGTGCGCCGGATGGAAGGCGGGGAGGACCCGCTCACGGCGGCGCTCAAGGGCGGCAGGGAGATCGGCTTCACGATCCTCTCGATGACGATCTCGCTCGTCGCGGTCTTCATCCCCGTCCTCTTCATGGGCGGGCTCCTCGGGCGCCTCTTCAAGGAGTTCGCGGTCACGATCAGCGTCGCGATCCTCGTCTCGGGCTTCGTCTCGCTCACGCTGACGCCGATGCTCTGCAGCCGCTTCCTCAAGGCCTCGCACGTCGCGAACGAGGGGCGTTTCTTCCGGGCGACGGAGCGGATCTTCACGGCCTGGCTCGGCCTGTACGAGCGCACGCTGGGGTGGATCCTCGAGCGCCAGAAGGAGACCCTGGCCGTGTCGGGCATCCTCTTCGTCGTGACGGCGGTCCTCTTCGTGGTGATCCCGAAGGGCTTCCTCTCGAGCGACGACACCGGCCAGTTCATCGGCTACACGGAGGGGCTCCCGGGCGTCTCGTTCGCAGAGATGGCGCGACATCAGCGCGAGGCCGCCGAGCTCATCCGGAAGCACCCGGGCGTCCGCGGGGTCTCGTCGACGGTCGGCGCGAGCGACGCGAGCCCGGCGGGCAACTCCGGGGACCTTCTCGTCCTGCTCAAGCCGCGCGGCGATCGCAAGCAGGGCGTCGACGAGATCATCGAGGAGTTGCGCCCGAAGCTCGCGCGCGTCTCCGGCATCAAGGTCTACCTGCAGAACCCGCCGTCCGTCTCGATCGGCGGCCAGGTCACGCGCAGCCCTTACCAGCTCACGCTCCAGGGCTCCGACCGCGCCGAGCTGTCGAAGTTCACGGAGCAGCTGGAGGCGAAGGTCAAGGCGCTGCCGGGCCTCATCGACGTGACGACGGACCTGCAGAACAAGAACCCGCAGCTCGCGGTCACGATCGACCGCGACAAGGCGTCGGCCCTCGGCCTCACGGCCTCCCAGGTCGAGGACGCCCTGAACAACTCGTACGGCACGCGCCAGGTCTCGACGATCTACACGTCCACGAACGAGTACCAGGTCATCCTGGAGCTCCTTCCGGAGTACCAGACGAGCCCGTCGGCCCTCTCGCTCCTCTACGTCCGCAGCGCGGCGGGGACGCTGATCCCGCTCTCCTCGGTCGCGCGATTCGACGAGAACGCGGGCCCGCTCGCCGTGAACCACCTCGGGCAGGTGCCGTCCGCGACGGTCTCGTTCAATGTGCTGCGGGGCGTCGCGCTCGGCGACGCGACGTCGCGCGTGCGGAAGGCCGCGGACGCGCTCCTCCCGCTCACGATCCCGGCGACGTTCCAGGGGACGGCGCAGGTCTTCCAGTCGTCGGTCGGCGGCCTCGCGTTCCTCCTCGTGATCGCGATCCTCGTGATCTACCTCGTCCTCGGGATCCTGTACGAGAGCTTCATCCACCCGCTCACGATCCTGTCGGGACTCCCGTCGGCGGGCCTCGGCGCCCTCGTGACGCTCCTCCTCTTCGGGAAGGACCTCAACGTCTACGGGTTCGTGGGCCTCATCATGCTCATCGGTATCGTCGAGAAGAACGCGATCATGATGATCGACTTCGCGATCGAGGCCGCCCGCACCACCGGGAAGGGCCCGGCCGAGGCGATCCGCCAGGCCGCGACCGTGAGGTTCCGCCCGATCATGATGACGACGATGGCGGCCCTCATGGGGACGCTGCCGATCGCGCTCGGGATCGGCGCCGGCGCCGAGTCGCGCCAGCCCCTGGGCCTCGCGGTCGTGGGCGGCCTCCTCGTCTCGCAGGTCCTCACGCTGTACCTCACGCCCGTCGTCTACATCGCGTTCGACTCTCTCCAGGCGAAGCTGTCGCCCGCCCCGCTTCCGGACCTGCCGGAGGACGCCGAGCCGGAGCCCGCCTAGGTGAGCGAGGGCCGGGGCCTCAAGCCCGTCCAGGCGAACGTCTCGGGCCTTTTCATCCGGCGTCCGGTCATGACGACGCTCGTCATGGCAGGGTTCTTCCTGTTCGGCGCGATCGGCTACTTCTCCCTCCCGGTCGCGGACCTTCCGAAGGTCGACTTCCCGACGATCAACGTGGGCGCGAACCTCCCGGGGGCGAGCCCGGAGACGATGGCGGCGGCCGTCGCGACGCCTCTCGAGCGGCAGTTCTCGGGCATCGCCGGGATCGACTCGATGAACTCCACGTCGAGCCAGGGCTCGACGAACATCACGCTGCAGTTCTCCCTCGACCGCGACATCGACGCGGCCGCGCAGGACGTCCAGACCGCAATCGCCGCGACCCTGTCACAGCTCCCGCCGTCCATGCCGACGCCTCCGAGTCTGCGGAAAGTCAACCCGTCGATGCAGCCGATCCTCTTCATCGTCCTCTCGTCGCCGACGCTGCCGATGTACACCGTCGACGAGTGGGCCGAGACGGTTCTCGCACAGCGCATCTCGACCGTGAGCGGCGTCGCGCAGGTGAACGTCTACGGCGCGAAGAAGTACGCCGTGCGCGTCCAGGTGGACCCGGGCGTTCTCGCGAGCCGGAGGATCGGGATCGACGAGGTGGCGAACGCGATCAATCTCGGCAACTCGAACCAGCCGGTCGGGATCGTCTACGGGCCCGACAAGGCGCTCTCCGTCCAGACGAACGGCCGCCTCGTGAACGCGGACGCGTACCGGCCGCTGGTCGTCGCCTGGAGGGGCGGCGCCCCCGTCCGCCTCGGCGAGGTCGCGATCGTCCGGGACAGCGTCGAGAACGAGCGGCAGGCGGCGTGGTTTCAGGGCAACCGGTCGATCATCCTCGCGATCCAGCGGCAGCCGGACTCGAACACGATCCAGGTCGTGGACGCCGTCAAGGCGCTCCTGCCGGCGTTCCGGATGCAAATCCCCGCCGCGATGCGAATGGACATCATGTTCGACCGCTCCGAGGGGATCCGCGAGAGCGTCCGGGACGTCCAGCTCACGCTCCTCCTCACGGTCGTCCTCGTCGTCCTCGTGATTTTCCTGTTTCTCCGGAATCTCCGTTCCACGTTCATTCCGTCGATCGCGCTCCCGACATCGCTCTTCGGGACGTTCGCCGTGATGGCCGTGCTCGGATTCAGCCTCGACAACCTGTCCCTCATGGGTCTCACGCTCTCGGTCGGGTTCGTCGTGGACGACGCGATCGTCCAGCTCGAGAACATCGTCCGGCGGATGGAGAAAGGGGAGAGCGCGGCGGTGGCGTCGCTGCGCGGCTCCAGGGAGATCGGCTTCACGATCCTCTCGATGACGATCTCGCTCGTCGCGGTCTTCATCCCCGTCCTCTTCATGGGCGGGCTGCTCGGACGGCTCTTCCAGGAGTTCGCGATCACGATCAGCGCCGCGATCCTCGTGTCCGGGTTCGTGTCGCTGACCCTGACGCCGATGCTCTGCAGCCGCCTCCTGAAGCGCGAGGAGGCCGGTGCGGTGAAGCAGGGCCGCATCGCATCCACCCTCGAGCGCGGGTTCAACCGGATCCTGCGCGGCTACGAGCGGACGCTCCACGTCGTCCTCGGGCACCGGCGGGTCACGCTCGCGACGCTCGTCCTCATGGCGGCCCTCGCCGGTGTCCTTTTCTGGGTCGCGCCGAAGGGATTCATCCCGAACGAGGACATCGGGATGCTGCGCGCGAGCGTCGAGGGCCTCCAGGGAATCTCGTACGAGGACATGCGAGACCGGCAGAGGATGGCCGCCCAGATCGTCCAGGACGATCCGGGCGTCCTGTCCGTCCAGTCGTCCGTCGGGGCCGGCGGGCCGAACGCATCCTCGAACTCGGGCTCGATGTTCATCACGCTCAAGCCTCGTGGCGAGCGCGTCTCCTCGGACGAGATCATCGAACGGCTGCGTCCGAAGCTCGCGAAGGTGCCCGCCCTGCGCTTCTACGTCCAGACCCCGCCGGCGATCAGCATCGGCGGCCAGAACACGCGCAGCCTCTACCAGCTCACGCTCCAGAGCACGGACACCACGGCGCTCTACGCGAACGCCGCGCTTCTCGAGAAGAAGATGCGCGGGATCTCCATGATCCGCGACGTGAACAGCGACCTTCAGATCAAGAATCCGCAGCTCGACATCACGATCGACCGCAAGAAGGCCTCGGCTCTCGGCGTGACGGCGGCGCAGATCCAGAATTCGCTCGCACTCGCATACGGGACGAGCCAGATCTCGACGATCTACACGGCCACGAACGAGTACATGGTCATCCTCGAGGTCAAGCCGCAGGACCAGCGCGGCCCCGCAGATCTCGCGTCCCTCTACGTGCGCTCGAGCAGCGGGACGCTCGTGCCGCTGAACGCGGTCGCGACCTCGTCGACGAGCGTGGGCCCGCTCCTCGTGAACCACTTCGGGCAGCTCCCGTCCGCGACGGTCTCGTTCAATCTGTCCCCGGGCGTCGCGCTCAGCCAGGCGACGGCCGCCGTCGAGAAGATCGCGCGCGAAACGCTGCCCGGAACGGTCACGACGAGCTTCCAGGGGACGGCGCAGGTGTTCCAGTCGTCCCTGAAGGGGATGTCCGTCCTCCTCGTCGTCGCGATCCTCGTGATCTATCTCGTCCTCGGCGTCCTGTACGAGAGCTTCGTCCACCCGCTCACGATCCTCTCGGGCCTGCCGTCGGCGGCGGTCGGGGCGGTTCTCACGCTGATCCTCTTCCACAAGGACCTGAACGTGTACGCGTTCTTCGGCCTCGTCATGCTGATCGGGATCGTGAAGAAGAACGCGATCATGATGATCGACTTCGCCCTCGAGGCGCAGCGCGGCCAGGGGATGGCGCCCGAGAAGGCGATTTTCACGGCGTCCATGACCCGCTTCCGGCCGATCCTCATGACGACGATGGCGGCCCTCGCCGGGACGCTCCCGATCGCCCTCGGCCTCGGCCACGGGGGGGAGTCCCGCCAGCCGCTCGGCCTCGCGGTCATCGGGGGGCTCGTCGTCTCGCAGGTCCTGACGCTCTACATCACGCCCGTCGTCTACCTCGCGTTCGAGTCGCTCAGCGAGAAGTTCGCTTCGCGCAAGACGCAGCCCGCGTCCGCGAGGCCGGCGGCGACCGAGCCGGACTTCGCGCCCGGAGCGTGACAGCGAAAAAACGAAGAGAGCCCGAGGGGCGCCGGTTCCCCCGGGCCCCGGTGAACCCCGTGAGGGGCCTGCCGGCGGCGGAGCGGCTTTGCGCGTGCTGTGCGCTGGTCCTGCGCTGCCTTTCCGGATCCCGGACCTTATGGGGCGGAGAACCTTGCCTGTGAGCCTTTCCGACCGGCCCCGCCGTGAATTCCGGCGCGCGGGGCTGACTAATCAATAGGGCGCGAAATGCGCCCCGTCAAGGGGAAGTTTGGGCGAGCGTCACTTCGCAGCAGGTGCCGCCACGAGAATCTCGAAGCTGCCCGCGACCATCTTGCGGCGGGGACGCGGGTTTTCGGCAGACGCGGGCGGAGCGGGTTCGAAGCGCGCCGCGGCGAGAAAGATCGCGTGCGTCTTCGTGTCGAGGGCCATCGTCCGCGCGCCCTCCTTCGTCGGGAGGTTCTGAACGACTCGAAACGCGTCGGGAGAATCCTCGTGGACGACGGTCAGCGTGCCGTCGCCGTTCGAGCTGAACACGAGGTTCGCCTCGGAGTCGAAAACCACCGCGTCGGTGCCTTTCCCGATCGGCAGCTTCGCGACGACGTGCCCGTCGGCCGCGCTGAGGACGGCGAGGACCTGGTTGCCGCAGCCCGCGAAGAGGCGTTTCGACTTCACGTCGATCGCAAGGCCCGTCGGTGCATCGCAGCCCGTGAGCGGCCAGCGTGCCTCGACCTGGAGCGTCTTCGCGTTCAGGGCGACGACCTCGTTCTTGTCCTCGATGTTGACGTAAACGCGGCCGGCGAGATCGGTGACCGCGAACTCCGGCTTGCCGCCGACCGCGATCGTGCCGGCGACGGCGCCGGTCGCGGCCTCGACAGCGGTGACGTTCGCGGTGCGGCCGTTGAACGTGAACACGCGGCGCGAGAAAGGATCGTAGAGGATCGCGTCCGGGTTCTCGCCCGTCGCCTTGACGGTCCCGAGCGTCGCGAGCGTCTTCAGGTCGAAGATCGTGATCGTGTTCGCCCGGCCGTTGCTCGTGAAACCGCGGCCGAGGTCAGGAGCGAGCGCGATGCCGTGCACGCCCTCGGTATTCGGGATCTCGCCTTCCGGCGCGCCCGAGTCGGCGTTCAGGACGGCCACGCGCGTACTGCGCGAGACATAGAGCCGCCGGGCCGTGGCGTCCACGGTCAGGTAGTCCCATCCGCCGTCGCCGCCCGCTGGGATCGTGCGCGTGAGCTGATACGACGGGTCCGCGGCGTACGTCGTCGGGGCGAGGAGCAGGGAAAGGGCGAGCAGAATCGGGGCCGGGTGTTTCTTCATGGATCAATTCTGACACGTACGGCGCCTCCCGTCTGAGGGAGTCGAGGCGCCCGATCCACTCAAGAGACCGGCGGCGGGCCCTTGGTGCGGCTGCTCTCGAGCCGGACGGCGAAAGCGAGGACGACCCACGTGAGGACGGCGCTGAACGTCGGAATCCACAGTGGGCCGATGCTCGCGGCAACTCCGACCGCGGCCGTCACCCAGATGGTCGCGGCCGTGGTCAGGCCGTGCACCTCGCCGCGATCGGCGAGCTTCAGGATCGTGCCGGCGCCGAGAAAGCCGATGCCCGCGACGATGCCCTGCACGACGCGGCTGGTGTCGGGAGCCGAGAAACCGGCCTCGCGGCCCGCGAGCACGAAAAGCGCGGAGCCCAGGGCGACGAGGATATGCGTGCGGAAGCCAGCGGCGCTGTGGACTCTTTCGCGCTGCGCGCCGATGAGACCGCCGAGGACCGCCGCCGCGAGAAGCCGCCCGCCCGTGGCGAAAAAGTGCGCCGCGTCGGGGAGGTCGAGGATGCTGCGGTCGAGAGGCATTCGAGACTCGCGAGCCATGATACCGGGGCGCGCCATCCGCATCAGGAACGGCGCTTCGGGCGCGCCTTCGTCGCTGGTGCTTAGCCCGTCAGCTTCCTGACGAGCGCACGCCCGACGAAGCGGAACTTGTCGCCGAGCGGAAAGCGCTTGAGCACGGTCTTCACGACGCCCTGCGTGAATCGCGTGCGTTTGCCGTAGTCGATTCGGACGTCCACGACGACGGGCCGTCCGGTGCCGGCGATGCGCAGCGCCTCGCGGACTCCCTCATCGATGCCCGCGTCGTCCTCGATGGAGACGAAGCCCGCACCGGTCGCCAGCGCGATGCCTTCGACCTTGATCTCTCCGAGCACGGTGCAGGTCTTGCGGTTGTAGGGAATTTCCTGCCCCTGCGAGATCTGCGACAGCTCGCCGTCGTGGAAGACGAAGAAGGCGACGCCCGCCTGATGCGTCGTCGCGGTCACGATCTCGAGGCCGGTCATGAGGAACGCCCCGTCGCCGACGATCGCGACAACCTGCTTGTCCTCTCTCGCGAGCTTCGCCCCGATGGCGGCCGGCACCGCATAGCCCATGCAGTTGAAGTCCGTCGGGCTCACGAAATGGCGAGGCTTCGTGACGGGGAAGAGCTCGGCCGCGAGGAACGTGTGGTTGCCGTCGTCGACGACCATGACGGCGTCGTCCCGAAGCTGCCTCCTGAGCGATTCGAAGAAGCGAGCGGGGTTGACCCGGCCGCTCTTGCGGGCGAGCCACTCCTCCCGATAATCCTTCTTGTCGGACGCGATGCGTGTTTCCTGTGCCCGCCGCCGCTCCGGGCGCTCGATGCCCTGCTTCACGAGGCGGGCGAGGAGCATCGGCGCGACGGCGCGCGCGTCTCCCGCGATCGCGACCTTCGCGGGGAAGTTCGCGCCCAGGACGTTCGGATCGATGTCCACGTGGACGAGGTTCTCCGGGACCACGCAGCCGAAGCTGCCCGTCGGGATCTCGGCGAATCGCGTTCCGATCGCGAGCAGGCAGTCGCAGTTCTGGAACGCGTTTTCGGCGGCCGGCACCGCCGCGCGCGAGAAGCCCATGCCCGTGTGAAGGGGATGCGTCGCGGGAAACGCCGAGAGGCCCTGCAGCGTCGTCGACACCGGCGCCCCGAGCCGCTCGGCGATGCGCGCCACGTCGTCCGCGACGTCGACCGCGCCCCAGCCCACGAAGAGGCCCGGAGCCCGCGCCGCCGCGAGGAGGTCGATGGCTTTGTCGAGAAGGCTGGCCTCGGGGCCCTCCGGCAGCGCGGGTGGCTCGAAGACGGGCAGCTCGCCGATCGTCTCCTGGAAGAGCTGGAGGTTCACCGGGATCTCGACGAAGACGGGGCCGGGCACTCCCGTCACCGCGGTGCGGTAGGCCTCGAAGATCGCGGGCACGATCTCGGAGTGCGTCTTCGGGTGCCACGAGCCCTTCGTCAGGGTCTTCACGAGGCCCTGCTGGTCGAGCTCGTGGAGCTGGTAACGGAAGGGGACGTCCGTGCGCGTGCCGCCCGAGATCACGAGCATGGGAATGCCGTCGAGGAAGGCTTCGCCGATGCCGCTCATGGCATGCGTGATGCCGGCGGCGGGCACGATCACGAGCGTTCCGATCGTGCCGCCGGTCGTGCGGCTGATGCCGTCGGCCGCGAAGGCCGCGCCTGCCTCGTGAGTGACGAGCACCGGCTGGATCTTCTCGGATAGGTTGAGCTCGTCGTAGATCTCCGTGTTGTGCACGCCCGGGATCCCGAACGTGTGTGTCACGGGGAGCTGCTCGAGGGCGTGGCGCACGAGCCACGCGCCGGACCTCTTCGCGTCGATCCTGACCGTTTTCGTCATATCGAGATCCCCGCGATCGTACGTCCCGCGACGCGTCCCGTGAGGATGCAGCTTCCGAGAAACGTTCCCTCCAAAGAGCCCATGCCGTGAATGCCTCCACCGCCGAAGCCCGCTGCTTCGCCGACGGCATAGAGACTGTCGATCGGCGAGCCGTCGGCGCGCAGCACGCGGCAAGAGAGGTCGGTCTGGATGCCGCCGAGGCTCTTGCGCGAGAGGATGAACTCGCGGATCGCGATGAGAGGCATCGCTCCCGGGTCGAGGATCTTCTGGAACTTGCACAGGCGGAGGCGGTCGCCGCGGTACGCGCGGAAATTCCAGATGCGGCGAAGCTGGTCGTCGTTGAAGTAGGCCGGCCCCCGGTCGATCTGTTCGTCGTAGTCGCGGACCACCTGCTCGAGCGTGGCGAGATCCGTGCGCAGGCCGTCGAGGTTGCGCTCATTCATCTTGTCGACGAGCTCGGGAAGGGAGCGCGCCGTGACGATGTCGTCCGGGCATTCACGCGCGAGGCGGTCGACGAGCTCCTGGTTCCCGAAGAGCAGCTGACGCGCCATGAGGAGCTTCTTCTTGTGGCGAAAGGCCGTCATGTAGTCGCAGCCCGAGACCGCGAGCTCCCTTTTCGCGATCGTGTTGTTCAGGAGCTGCCACGAGTACTGGCCGGGCTGCCGGAGGATGCTCTCCACGAGGAAACGCGTATCGGTCGAGCCGACGAGGGGCACGGGGCCGATCCGCTCTCCCGTCGCGTTCAACCAGAGCGCCGAGCGGGGCGGCACGAGGGAGAGTCCGTCGTTCGGCTTGCGCTTCGCGGGGTGGTGCACGCCGGCCGCGTAGTGCCACTGCCTGTCGAGGTGCGTGAGGTTGCCGCCGGCGCGCGCGACGGCGTCGTGCATCGCGCCGTCGCCGAACACATGGGCGCCGTTGAGCAGGACTTTCGGCGGCGCGCCCCAGGGTGCGTACCAGTTCGCGCGCACCTTCGAGAGATCCCCGCCGCAAATGCCGCCGGTCGCGATTACGACCTGGTCGCCGCGCGCGACGAAGCGCCCGCCGGTCCCGAGGTCGGCGCCGACGAGCCCCGTGACGCGGCCGCCCGCGACCTCGACGTCCTCGACGGCGTGCCGAAAGCGGATTGCGTGATGGGCCGACCGCGGGTGGGTCTGGAGCGCGCGCACGACTTGCTCGATGATGGCGTGACCGGTGCCCCATGCGATGTGCCAGCGGGGAACCGTGTTGCCTGGCGCAAAGACGCCGCGCTCGGGCCAGTTCACCACCGGGAGGAACCTCACGCCGACGCCGTCGAGGTAGGCGTGGATGAGGTCGAGGGAGCGGTCGCAATAAAGCTCCGCCCAGCGGCGCGGCCACGAGTCGCCCTCGCCGAACCGCGCATAGCGGAGCCAGTCGTGGAGCGCCAGCTCGGGCGAATCGGCGATTCCCGTCTTCCGCTGCTGCGGCGTGCCGATGAGGTGCAAGCCGCCGAACGACTCGCGGGCGAGGCCGCCGAGGTTCTCGGGCACGTCCTTGTCGAGGAGGAGAACCGACTTCCCGCCCTCGAGCAGCTCGTGCGCCGCGACGAGCCCGGCGAGCCCCGCGCCGGCGATTACGACGTCCGCCCGAAGGGTCTTCTCGGTCATCGGAGGACTGGCCCGAGTCGACCTGGAGAGTCAGGCCCTAGTCCGCGAACTTGATCGACTTGACCTTGATGACGTTCGCGCCCATTTCACCGACGACCGTCGCCTTCAAGCCGTCGGTCTTCTTGCAGGCCTTGAGAGCCTCGACCGTCAGCTTGCTTCCATTGGCGTCGAACTCGACGAACTTCTTGTCTTTCCCTTCACCGGCGATCATGCCGTACCCCGACTTCTCACACTTCAGCAGGCACTCTTTCGAGTGCTTGTCGGGGGCGTCCTTCACCTTGTCAAAACACATGTGGTCGGTGACGGAGACGTCCTTCCAGGTCTGTTCCTTGGCGTCACTCGCCGCGATGGGAGCAGCGGCGAGCGCGACGAGGGCGAAGACGGAGATCACGGCGAATAGTTTCTTCATGGGTTCCTCCTTCAAGCGAGAATGCTCTAGCCGCGGGGAATTCTACGCCTGTGGCGCCTCGTTCATCAGCAGTCGCAGCCGCCGCAGTCGCAGCCGCCGCAATCGCCACAATCGCAGCTGTCACAGCAGCCGCCCCCTCCCGAGCCCCCACCGGCGTGCTTCTTCGCGTGTTTTACCGCTTCGCCCGCGGCCTCCGGGATTCCGCCAGATCCCGTCGCGGAGAAGCGGAGGGGAGAGAGAAAGGCCGAGGCCATCGAAACCAGGAACGGGAGGTTCAGAAATAGCGCCATCGATTCGCGGGAAGAGGTCGCCAGCGCGAACGCCTCCCGGATCCGGCCGCGGCGCGTCTTCACTTGCTGGAGCGATCCCACGCACGAGCAGGCCGAACGCTTCGGCGAGAGGCCGAGCCTCATGGAGAGGTTCGTCCTCAGCCGCCCGGCGAAGAGATCCTTTCGCCCCGCCGGGATCGGAAGCTCTGCGATGAGGTGGCAGACCTCGACGCCCATCGACCAGATCTGCTGCCGGATCGAGACGGAGTCCGCCGCGGAGAGCACGGCGTCTCCTGCCTTGAGAACGGTGCGGTAGGCGTTGAACTCGCCGCTTCGCGCATCCCGCTCGTGGTCCTCCAGCGCGTCGAGGTGATAAACGAGGGTCCCGAGCTTCTTGCCGAGAGAGGAGAGCGGCTCGACGGCTTCCGGGTGGCCGGCGAGCGTCGCACCGTGAGCGAAGAAGAGCCCGGCGGCGCGAGAAGTCGGCTCGGCCAGATAGGCGAGCGAAGACGCGATGGAGCCCTCATGACGGCCCGTCCGGACGTCCTCCTCGCGCTTCTCCTGGCTTGCGAGCGTGCTGCAGAGCTCGTCCAGAGGGAATCCCCGGCCCCGGAGCCAACGGGAGGCTTCGTCGAAGCTTTCGGAATAAAGTCGCTGCCCGAGGCGCCATCGGAGCTGTCCCGAGTCGGCGACACGGTCGGCGAGCTTCGCCTCCGCGAGGACGACCGTAGCGGCAGCGGCGAACGGGAGGAAAGCCGGGATCGGCGCGTCTCTCGCCGGGAGCGAAAGGCAGTTTCGAGAGACGAGCGACGGATCCCATTCCGCCGGTTCCCGACGGCCTTCATCGAGGGCGGAGAGAACCTCGGCGAGAAAGACCGCATCGTGGTTCAGCAGGAACCGCGTCCTCTGACCGTAGAGGCTCCCGAGCGTCTTGCAGGTCCCGCAGTAATGCAGGCGCCGGGACTCCTTTTCGTCGTCGGAAACCGTGCACGTCCGAGCTTTCATGAGGCCGAACATCGCCACCTCCGCGGTTTCTTGCGCCTGGATTCGAGGGATCGAGCTGCCGGCATCTTATCCGCAATCGCGTACGGCGGGTGTACGCTTTCAAAGCGAAAGGAAGCCAAGGGCCTCAAGGACACCACGCCGCTCGTCCTCGCGGCGATCGGCGACGACATGGGGACCGTCGAGCGCGTCCTGAAGGCGAAGCCCGACGTGAACGGCACGGACAAGCAAGGCGTGACCGCCCTGATGGTGGCCGCCAACCGCGGAAACACGGACACCCTGATGGCTCTTCTCCGGGCCGGCGCCGACGTCACCTTGAAGGAGAAGAAGGGCCTGACCGCGCTCGACATCGCGAAAGAGTCGAAGTGCGAGGAGTGCGCCGCGCTGCTCGGTGACAAATGGGAGAAGAGGCGGCCCTCCGGCGGATCGACGCTCTCGGTCCCGTGCGACGCGCTCGCGGGCGCGCTGGATGTCAACGTGAAGACCGAGGGGAGCGATCTCGTCTGGTCGGTCTTCTACCCGAAACCCGTCGGGGCGTACCTCGGCGGCTTCAGCAGCGGGGCGAAGAAGGTTTCGGCCGACGTCGAGATCTACCTGGACGTGGACAACAACCCGAAGACGGGCCTTCCCCCCACGAAGGGCGTGTCAGGCGACCTCGGAACGGGCGGCGCCGAATACGTGATCGGCCTGATGGAGATCGGGACGTCCGTTCGCAACGAGGAGGGCAAGAACGTCAACCGTCAGGTACTGGACCCATCGATCTCGAAGGGCGAAGAGCAGCTCAGCTCCGACCAGATGAACGGCTGGTTCCCGAAGGTCGAGCGGGATCTCAACGCCGTTCGCCTCGGCGTGCCGCTGTCCGTGCTCGGCCTGAAGAGCGGCGCGAAGATCCGCGTCACGGTGCGTCCCGGCTTCTGCGCTTCGAAGAGCAAGGTCGTGACGCTCGGGTAGAGACCTTTCGCGATGGCTGAAGCCGTTCTCGAGGTTCAGATCCTTCGGCCTCAGGCGGCGCCCTCCCGGACCTTCGATTCCCAGGGTCACGAGGGGGAAGGTGCTACCGTTGCAGGATCGCTTCAAGAAGAAGAGGTCACGGCCTCGCCCGAGAAGGAAGGGGACACAGATGAGTAGTCGACGTGTCGGAAGACTCGCGCTCGTGTCGCTGCTGGTGCTCCCGACGGCCCTCGTGGCCGCCGGGGCCGGCCCCGACGAAGGGACGGCGACCGGGCAGCTCGTCGTCGGCGGCAAGCAGACGGCGCTGGCGCACGCTTACGCGCGCGCACGGCCGGACACGTTCGACAAGACGAAGGAGAGGATCATCGTCGTCCTCTCCGACACCCCCCTTCCCCCGGAGGAGTTCCTGGAGCAGTTCCCGGGGCTGAAGCTGGCCGCGAAGGGGAAGGCTCACGTCGTGTCGGTGGAGCTGAACGCGGATAAGGCGGTCACCTCCGGTTCTATCCTGCACGACGCCTTCGCCGCGACCGAGTCGTTCTGCGGTGCGGGCACACACGTCTTCAAGGCGAAGACCTTTGACGCGAAGGTCGTCGAGGGAACGCTCGGGACAGAGAAGCCCGTGGAGTTCGAGAAGAAGAAGTTCGAATACAAAGCGACATTCCGCGTGCCCGTCTGGCGCCGGCCGGCCCCCACCGCGACGGGTGCCGCCGCGGCGCAGACGGCCCCGGGCAAGGCCGCGCTCGCCTTCGTGAAGGCCGCGTCGTCGGGGGACAAAGCGGCGACGAAGAAGCTCCTGACCCCGGACGCCGAGGCGGCCAAGGCGCTCGACGGGCCGCAGGCCAAGGACGTCCTCAAAATGCTCGGAATGGTCAACCCCAAGCCGGCGGTCGCGAAGGTTGAGAACGTCTGGGTTCTGGGAAACGGCGCCGAGGTGACGATCTCCGGGAAGGCGGCGGACGAGGCGACCTCGCACACGCTGATCCTCGCCCTCGTCGGGAACGAGTGGCTCGTCGCGCAGGAGATGTCGAGCCCCTGGTTCTGAGCTGGCCGCACGGGCGGACCACGGTTGAAAGGGGTCGCGGAGTCCTTGCGGATCAATGGAGTGGGTGATGGGGATCGAAGAGGTCCGGTCGACATCGGGCCGGCGGAGGGCGCGAAAGGGCTCGTGGATGACGCGCAGGACGCGAAAAGGCGCGTCTCCGGCCGGCACGATTCGAGGGCACTTTCATGCAGCAGCGGGCCCCTTTGCGGTGCATCGGCACACTGGGGATCCACAGTGTCACGTCGCTGCCTCCCGCAGGGCAGTCTGCCCACGGAATGACGGTGTCATCGGGGTTGCAGAATGACAGTGTCATCGGGCCAGCCTCGCGGCGCATCGAACGCTCTGCAATGCGTTGACGTGCGGACACTTGGCCGCTTCAAGGTTAGTGGCACGAAAGACCGCGTCAAGGGCAGCCGGATCGATCCATGGGACCTCGAAATCTCGTGTCAGAGGGGAACGATTTATCCGCACGGTGGCACCCTGCTCCAGGCCTTTTCGACCCGGTCGCGCACCCGAAGGCTGCTCAAGGCGTTGTCGTGCGTGAGAGTCCACCAGGACGGCGACCTCGAAACGACGGTTATCTTCGACGTTCGGGACTTCGACGCTGTTGCCCAGGTGATGAGGCCGCGGAAGAGATGGCCGGATCCCACCTGGATGCGAGGGCGAGGCTCGCGTCGGAGACACCCTGGCTCCCCGACGCGCCGTTGCCGACCGTCCGCACGGTAGCTGGTGGGCCGCGCTTCGGGTGGGGCGTAACTCTTGGTTCCGCAGGAACGCCACGGCGAGTGTCGGGCTTTAGGGCCGCTGTCGCCTCATTCGCCGCGCGTGGCGCGCGACGGCTTTCGAGCTCGCCCGCTTGCGTTGCCTCTGCATGCGCTCGTGAACGGCGATCGGCGAGACGACGAAGCCGAGTCGCGGAGGAGTCGAGAAGTCGAGCACGTTCGCCGGGAGCGGTTCCTCGGCCGGGCGCGGCTCCGCCGGCACGTCGAGATCCACGGCACGGCGCGGGGGCATGGCGGAGAAAGCCTCTCATGCGTAACAATACGACGCCAGGTAGTGGGGACGGGAGGATCGACATGGGTGATCCTGACATTGACATTCTCGGCGACGGGAAGCTTTCGAAAGCATCCGACCCGAGCGCCCCGCTGATGGTGGTGTTCGGCGGCGTCGACGTGAGCACGATTCCGAGTGGCCAGTACATGTGGAACTACATGAACACGATCAAGAACAGGTTTCACATCTTCGTTGCGCAAAGCAATGCCGTGAACGGCCCCCATTCCTATCGCTCGCTGATGAGCACACTCAAGGCGCAGGGCCTCACCCCGTCCAAGCAGATCCTCTATCTCTTTTCGGGCGGCTACAGGCCTGCGATGGACCTGCTGGTCGGCGGCGGTCCCGCCCTGTTCTCGTCGATCTACCTGGTCGACATCTGGATGGGCGGAACCCAGGTCCCCGACTTCTACAAGGCCCTGGTGGATGCGAACACGGCGAAAATCACCTACGTCTACACGACGTTCGGGGCCAACAACGGAAAGGCGAGAGACTACATCGCGAACAAGCTGGGGTCGCAGAGAGCGATATTGGTTAAGGGTAAAGGCATGGATGTCCACATGGGGACTAATACTGTGGCCGTCGGGACTCTCCGATAGGAGCGCCGGTCCAGCTATCGCCTCCCCATGTCCACCGGCACCGTCGCCCAGCCCGCTTCGATCCTCGGCTTTTTCGACCCGACGCGAACGAACTTTTTCTGCGGCTCGTGTCGCTCGTTGGTCCAGGCGCCTCCCGGAGCTTCCACGATGCGAGAGTGCCCGACTCGAGGATAAACGCGGCCGACAGGGTTTGGGGTGTACGCGACGACGCCGAGAGCAAGAACAGCCGTGAGGATCCAGCCCCGATGACGGATTGCTCCCGAGCGAGTTAGGATCCGCCCGAGGTTGATATGACTAATTTGAGGCGGGTCATCCATCTTCTTCTGCTTCTTGGCGTCTTTACGATCGCTCATGAAGCCATCTCGGCTACGGCCTCCTCATCGAATCCCGAGGCGATCGTCCAGGCGCAAGTCGAGGCGTATAACGCGCATGACATTGACACTTTCGTGGCGACCTACACGGAGGACGCACAGCTCTTCGAGCACCCGGCGAAGCTTCTTGCTGCCGGTTCCGCGCAGCTGCGCGAGAGGTACGCGGCTCGGTTCAAGGAGCCGAATCTTCACGCGGTGATCGTCAAGCGGATCGTTATGGGTAACGTAGTCGTCGATCATGAAAGGGTGACGCGTACCTTCCCGGAGGGCAGCGGTGTGATTGACGCGGTCGCGATCTATGAGGTTCAAAATGGAAAGATCGCGAAGGCATGGCTCATCTTCGGCCCTAAGGCGCTCGAGGCGAAGCCATAGAGGAGCGGCAGCGGACTCGCTACGCTCGCCGCTGAGCTTGATATCGTGAGGCGCGCGATCCTTCGGTCTAGTCAAATATGAACCTGTTTCAAGTAGACGACGCCGGGTGCCTTTTCATCTCACCCACCATCGAGGACTGGAGTCTGCTTGCCTCAAAGCAAATCGACACCATCTTCGATCTCGACGGCACCCTTGACTCGGGTGTGCCTACCGTTCCCGATCAGTGCCTGTACGTCTTCTTTCCAATCTACGACGAGGCCTTGCCGAACCTTTCAAAGCTCTCAGGCCTCGCCACTCTTGGAGCTTCGCTCATTCAAGATGGTCATCACGTTCTTTCTCACTGTGGTATGGGCTTCAACCGATCAGCACTGTTGGCCGGCATCATTCTTCATCGGCTCGGCATGACCGGTCCGGCCGCAGTCGAGCGGCTTCGGCAGCGGCGTCCCGGAGCCCTTTTCAACGAGACGTTCGCGGCCTACTTGCTTTCCCTCTAGCAGCGTTCTGACGCCGCCTGCAGCGGGCTCGCTTGCGCTCGCCGCTGAACTCGATATCGTTAGGTGGCTTTACTCAAAAGTGGCCACCCGCTCTGGCTCGGCTCTTGCTTCGTCAGGACAGGACGGAACGCCATGAACTCCACTATGCGGGTGGGCGTCCTCGCCGCCGCGCTCTCACC
>ODAK010002768.1_pt1 | contig 18378 bp, 12 predicted proteins | sample 1539591 | NCBI WGS metagenome assembly ODAK01 (sample SAMEA3539303, study PRJEB22396) | soil metagenome | biome: tundra; feature: field; material: soil | place: USA | collected 2010-05 | depth 0.15 m | reverse complement strand
CGCGCGACGCCTGTCGCGACAGGCGTCGCGCCCTGAGCGGGCCGCGTCAGGGCGCGAGGTCCACGACGATGCGCGCGGAGCCAGCCGGAACGGGCACGCCGATGAGATGGAGATCGGCGGCGAGGAGCGTCACGGGGCGCCCGTTCACGCTGGCGGCGGCGCGCGGCGTGAAACTGCGGTCCACGTGGAGGACCGCGGGGCGCGCCCCCGACGTTTCGATCACGAGGCGGTCCGGCCCGTCCTCGAGGACGCGGGCCGCGGCCGAAGGATCGCGCTCGCTGGAGGCGAGCGCCGCGGCCTCCTTCCCGTAGACGACGACGTCGGTCTTCGGGTCGAAGTCCTCGCGCTCGAAGACCGCGACGGTCTCGCTGACCGAGCCCGCCGGCACGACGCGGCTCGAACGCCTCACGCCCGGCAGGGGCGCGGTGAGCTTCCAGAGCGTCACGGGCACGCCCACGGACGCCTCGACGAGGACGGGCGCGAGGCCCGGAGTGTCAGCCGGCACGTCCGACGCGATCACGGACGTCACGGCCGCCGCCCGGAGCCACTTCACGCGCCGCTCCCAGCTTCTCTGGCGAAGGACGTCGGAGGAGTAGCGCGTGAGGATCGTGTAGCTGCCGTCGGGATCGGGGTCCCAAGCGTACGCGAGGCCCCAGGGCGCACCGGAAAGCGCCCAGCCCTGCCGCACCTGCGCCGAGACGAGATCGAGGAGGCCGTCGCTTTCGATGCGCCCCGCGGGGCCGCGGCGCACAGCGTCGAAATCCTTCGACGCCCGCTCGAAGACGCGCCCTCCGAGCGCGGCGGCGCGCTCCACGAGAGGTGAAGGGCTCTCGTAGAGGGAGGACGGAACGCGCGGAATCGTGAGTGGGGCGCCGGCGAGGAGCGAAAGCGCGGTCGCGCCGAGCAGGATGAGGCCGCCGCGTGAGTCGGCGGCTCCGCGCACGAGGAGCAGCGCGACGAGGAGGAGCCCCGCGCCGGCGAGCGCCGCCTGACCCGGCAGCCGGTGCACGACCGGGGCGAGGACGACGCGCGGATCCGATCTCCACGACGGATCCCAGCCCGAAAGGAGCAACGTTTCGACGCGGTCGGGCGCGAGCCGCCCCGCGACCGCGAGGGCCGCAAGAATGCCGCCAAGCGCGAGGAGAACGCCTGCCGCGCGCCGCCGGAAGCGCGGCAGGGCGCCTTCGACGAGGAGCCGGTCCGCGCCGCGCGCCGCGAGGACCGCGAGCGCGAGCGTGCAGGGAAGAAGAGCCTTGACGGGATAGCGCAGCACGTGGGCGGCGGGTACGGCCTCGTACAGAGCGCGCATGCCCGGGAGCCACGGCGCGACGGACGCCGCGAGCGCGAGGGCGGCGACGCCGATCCAGAAGCGCCCCTCGCTGCGGCGCGCGGAGACGACGAAGGCGGCGGCAAGCGCGAGAGGGACGACTCCGAAGGAGAGCGAGGCGTGGTACGGCGGGTTTCCCTGCGTCACCGCAAAGCCCCAGAACGCGCCCGAGACGATTCGGGTGGGATCGCCGAAGAGAAGCGGAAACGGCGTCTCGAGGAGGCGCAGCGGGTGAAAGCCGACCGCGGCGAATTCGTTCCACGAGAACCCGCGTGAGCGGCGCGCCGCGAAGCTCGACGCGCGCGCGACCTCGAGGAGCCACGGCGAGACGAGGAGGGCCGCGCCGAGTCCTCCGCCAAGAAGGGCGAGAATGCCTCGCTTGCGCTCGGCGGCCGGCCCGCGGAGCGCCAGAGCGAAGGCCAGAAGAAGCGCGAGGGCCGCGAGCGCCGGCTCGCCTCCGAGGACGAGGAGCGCCGAGGAGACGAGCGCGAGTCCGCCCGCGCGGAGGAGGGCCGGCCGTCCCGCCGCCGTCCGCGCTCGTGCGACGGCGAAAAGCAGCCATGGCATCCACGCGATCGTCGTCGTCGCGTTCAGGAACGCCGCCGAAGACAGGACGTAGCCCGAAAGGCCGAAGGCGAACGCGCCGGTCAGCGCCGCCTCTCTCGAGCGAACCTCCGTGTTGAGGAACAGGAACGCTCCGAAAAGGCCGAGCCCGAGGTGGAGGAGGAGGTGGAGGCCGAGAAAACGCGGGCTCGCCGGAAAGGGATACACGAGGAGGAGGTTCGGATTGCCCCGATAAGCCTGCCCGAAGGACGCGTAGGGATCGAGGTGCGCCCCGTCGAGCCGGGCGGCGAGAGCGCGGGCGGGCCGCTGCGTGGTCGCGATGTCGCGGTAGGCGGGGGTCGTCCGGCCCGAGAGGAGATCTGCGTGGGAAAAGGCCGTGCCAAAGGCGAGGAGCGCCGCGGCGAGGGCGGCCGGGCCGAAGGGCGCACGCCGGTTGCTCACCGGAAAATCGGGTCGTTCCGCCATCCCCACTTGACGGCCTTGAACCGGGCCATGACGCCGAGGATCGAAAGGCCGTAGACGCATGAACTCCAGAAGTCGATCTGCGAGGCCTCGTCGAAGTAACGCGTCACGATCGGGACCTCGCGGATGCGCATGTTCTTCCAGATGCCCGCGGCGATGATTTCCGTGTCGAAGACGAAGCCGTCGGAGAAGGCCGGGAGGTTCACGCTCTCGAGATAGCGGCGCGAATAGGCGCGAAGGCCCGAGTGGTACTCGGTGAGGTAGAGGTAGAACGTGGCGTTCTCGACGGCGGTCAGGAAGATGTTCGCGAGGTACTTCCACTTCGGCATCCCGCCTTCGAGCGGGCGTCCCCCGAGCATCCGGCTGCCGAACATCGCATCTTCCTCGCCTCGCGCGATCGGGCCGATCAGGTCGGGGAGGACGGAGGCGTCGTACTGGTGGTCGGGGTGCACCATGACGCAGATGTCCGCGCCGCGCGCGAGCGCGGTCGCGTAGCAGGTCTTCTGGTTCGCGCCGTAGCCGCGGTTCTCTACGTGAGTCACGACGTGAAGGCCTGGAATCGCGCGCGCGACCTCGACCGTACGGTCCTTCGAAGCGTCGTCCACGAGGACGATGTCGTCGACCCAGTCCTTCGGGATCTCGTTCCACGCCAGGTGCAGCGTCTTCTCGGCGTTGTAGGCGGGCATCACCACTGCCACCCGCTTTCCCTGAATCGGCATTTCCCCGGGATTCTAGGGTGCCGCCGCCTCGAGCACGCGAAAGACCCGGAAACGCGGCTGGAAGCTTCCGTCGGCGCGCCGCGTGCCGGTCCGCGAGTCGAGGACCCGCTCGAGGAACGGCGCCGGGTGGGGCGCATCCGATTCGTGCACCCGACGCGCGAACATCCTCGCCGTGGGCGTGGGTGGGCGGCCGGCTGCGTCCGCGTAGGCGGGAAGCAGCGGCGTGAGGTCGGTCGTGACGAGGTAGCGGCACTTCGCCGCGGACAGGATCGCAAGCGCTTCCGCGTCATCCGTCGCCGTGAACAGCCGGCACTGTCGGCGCCAGCCGTAGACGAACGGATCGGCCGCGGACGGCCGCTCCGCGATCGCCGTCACGAAGTGCCCGGCGGACCAGGGCGGCATGACGCCCGGGATCGCGCCGGGGGTCGGCGGCGGCACGACCGAAGGATCCACCGGAGGCGGATCGAGCGCGCGGAGCCGCGCGAAGAGGTCGAGGACGTCGTATCCGGGCCCATCCGCGAAGGCCAGCGCCCGCGCGAGGTAGGGAACGCCCGGCAAGATGACGATGCACGCGGCAAGGACCATCGGAAGGGCGGTTCGCGCGCGCCCGCGAACCCGGCGTGGCGAGATCCGAGCGAGGAGCTCGGCGAGCGCAAGCGCGGCGAAGATCGCGAGGTAATAGACGTTGCGCTGCTGAAAGAGGGCCATTGCGAACACGGCCGCCGCGAAGGTGGCGAGCAAAAGGCGCGCCGCGGCCCGAGGCGAGAGCGGTCGCCGGAACACCGCCCCGAGCCACAGGAGCGCCGCGACCGGCACGAGAAGGAAGCCCGGAGAAACCTCGCGCACCGCGCGCTCGAATGAGCTCCACCCGCGCACGAGCGGCTGGCACTCGGCGACGAGGCGCAGGAACTCGGGTGGGTAGGAGAGGAAGCCGCCGTCCGCGAAGTCGTCCGCCCGCCCGCCCGCCCCACCCTTGAAGACATAAGCCCCGCCGTGAAAGACGGCCTCGAGAACGCGCTGCGCGTTGGGCAGCGTGACTCCGAGGCCGAGAGCCGTGAGTAGCCCCCACAGCGCGCGTCGCCGGGCTGTGGGCGCGCGCCAGATCGCCAGCGCCAGAAGCGGCACGGTGGCGCCCGCGAGGAGCAGAGGCTGGAACCAGCCGAAGGAGACGAACGAGAAGGGCACGGGTTCAGAAGGAAGAGTCGTCGCGGCTCCGAGGGCGACGAGCGCCGTCGCCACGAGGCCCGTCACGGCGGCGGCCTCGCCGAGCGCGAGCGCGGCCCACAGGAACGAGAGGCCGGCCACGAACACGGCCCCCTGCCACGTGAGGACGGCCAGAGCGATCGCGACTCCGAAGGCGACGGCGCGTGCGAATCGCGCGTCGCCGCGCGCGGCCGCGGCCCACGAGCCGGCCGCGAGGACGAGAAGCAGGTTCAAAGCCTCGGCCACGTGATGATCGAAATGGCCGAAGCTGCCCCAGAGAACTGCGGCGGGGAGCGCGACATAGGCGGCGGTTGCGATCCGCGCGCGCCGTCGACCGAACGCCCGCCTCGCCACGGCGAAAAGGGGCACGATCTGGAGGGCGCCGAGGAGCGCGGGAAGAGTCGCCGCGACCCTCAGGACCTGTTCCGTCGTCGCTCCGCGCCCGAAGAGGAAGCGCGCGGCGCCACCCGCGACGAGGTCGAACGCCGGAGGCCAGATGAAAACGCCACCGTCCGGATGGTTCAGGTACGGATCGCGATACGGGACGCGAGGGAAGTTCCGCGCGACCGAAACGGTCCGCCGGAGGTGCCCGTAGCAGTCAGGCGAAAGGAGACGCCAGCCGCGGGAGGTCGCAGCCGGGAACGGCGCGAGCCGCAGCGCGAGCGCTGCGAGGAACATGAGCAGCACGAACCGCCCGTCCCGCGAGAGGCCTCCGGAGCGCGCGCTCACCCCGAAGAGCGTAGCAGGGGTCGGGCCCCCTCCCCCCCTACAATCGCCGGATGGTCGAGGGTCGCCGCGCGAGATTCTGGGCCGCCGTGCTCCTTCTCGCCTCGGCGGGCTCGGCGCTCGTCTTCGATCACACGCGCCTCGACAGCCCCACGATGGACGAACCGTTCCACACGCTGGCGGCGGCGGAATACGCGATCGCGGGCACGTACTACGCGAACCTCGAGCACCCGCCGTTCGTGAAGCTCCTGTCGGGCTTCGCCATCCGGGCGGCCGGGGGGCGCGCGCCGAAGATGGACGTCCCGTTCTCCATGGCCTCGGCCGAGCAGCCCCGGCCCTTCAGCTTCAGCTCCCCTCTGCGCCCAGAGACGCTGTTCGCCGTCGCGCGTGCGCCGGTGACGGCGCTGTTCTTCCTTCTCGTCGTCGTCACCGGCTGGGCCGTGCGGTCGTGGGCCGGCGACCTCGCCGGGATTCTCGCGGCCGCGCTGCTCGCCTTCGAGCCGAACCTTCTTGCGCACGCGGGCGTCGTGCATACCGACCTCGCGGCCGCTCTCGGTTTCTTCGGCACGCTCGTTCTTGCCGCGCACGCCCTCGAGCGCCGGTCGCTCGGTCTCTGGGCGGCCACGGGAGCGGCGCTCGGCGCGAGCCTCGCCGCGAAGTTCTCATGCGTTCTCCTCGTCCCCATGGTCGCGCTCCTCGCGCTGACCGGGCTCTTTCGGGAGCGCCGCGCGGCCGCTCGCGAGCGCCGCCGTCCCGATCTTCTCGAGTGGAGCGGCCTTCTCCTTGCGGGCGCGACCTCTCTCGCGGTGCTCCTCGGAAGCTACGCGATCGCCATGCGGCACATGAGCGGCGCCGAGGCCGCCAAAGCGGTACGCCTTTTCCTCGTCTCGCGGCAGGCTCCGGAGGCGACCATCGATCGGATCATCGCGCTCTCGCGGATCTCGAAGGAAGCCGGTCACTATGCGGCGGGCCTCGCGGGCATCGCGGTCCAGAACCGGACGGGCGGCGGCGTGAACTTCCTCGACGGAAAACTTTCCGTGGACGGATTCTGGGAGTACTTCTTCGTCGCCTTCGCGGTGAAGAGCACGCTCGCCACGCTCGCGGTCCTCGGAATCGCATGCGCCGTGGGCGCTCTTCGGAGGGTCCGGCCCGATCTCATTCTTTTCACGCTCGTCCTCCCGCCGGCCTATCTTTTCCTGACCGGCATGGCGACGTCGTACAACATCGGGATCCGCCACATGCTGCCCGTTTACCCGTTGCTCCTCTCGGCGGCCGTCCTCGTTCTCTTCCGGTCTCTCTCCGCGCGCGCGGCGACCGCCATTCTCGCCGTCGCGGCCTCGGTGCAGCTCGTCGAGACCCTGCGCGTCCATCCCCATGAGCTCTCGTTCTTCAACGCGGCCGCCGGAGGGCCCGCGAACGGCGCGGCGTGGCTCAACGATTCGAATCTCGACTGGGGTCAGGACCTCGAACGTCTCGCGCGGCGGCTCGAGGCACGCGGAGAGGAAGGGCGCGCGACGATCGCGTATTTCGGCGGCGGCGACGTGCCGTACTACGCGCCGAAAGCGACCGTGTTCGTCCCTTCCAAGACGCCGTTCAACCCGGGCCTCTGGGCGGTCTCCTCGTTCCTGATGTGCTGTGGGCCCGAGACGATGGCTTTTCATGGCGATCCGGCCGCCGCCTTCGGCTTCCAGCAGCTCCGCCGCGAGATTTCCGCGCACGGAACGCCGGTGGGACGCGTGGGATACTCCATCGTCCTTTACGATCTGAGAGAGAAGAGCCCATGAAGCTGTCGATCGTGATGCCGGCGTACAACGAGCGCCGGACGATCCGCGAGATCCTCGCGCGGGTGCTCGCCGTGGACCTAGGACACCTCGAGCGCGAGATCGTGATCGTGGACGACGGCTCTCAGGACGGCACGCGGGAAATCCTCAAAGAGCTCGACGGCCGGGACGGTGTCCGCGTTCTGCTGCAGCCGCGCAACATGGGGAAGGGGGCGGCCGTCTGGGCCGGCATGCGCGCCTCGACGGGCGATCTCGTCGTCATCCAGGACGCCGACCTCGAGTATGACCCGGAGGAATACTCGGTCCTACTCGGGCCCATTCTCGCGGGCAAGGCCGACGTCGTGTACGGATCCCGCTTTCTCGGCAGCCCCCACGGGCACCGAGTCCTCTATTTCTGGCACACCGTGGGCAACCGGCTGCTCACGCTCATGTCGAACGTCTTCACGGACCTGAACCTGTCCGACATGGAGACCTGCTACAAGGTCATGACGCGGGGCGTCGTGGATCGGCTGGACCTCAAGTCACAGCGCTTCGGCATCGAGCCCGAGATCACGTGCAAGGTGGCGCGCATGCGCGCCCGGATTTTCGAAGTCCCCATCTCGTACAGCGGACGTACGTACGAGGAAGGCAAGAAGATCGGCGCCAAGGACGCCTTCCAGGCCGTCTGGACGATTCTCAAGTACTTCCGCTGGGAAGCGCCCGACAGCGACGTCGGGACGATCACGCTGCGCCGGATGGGAGAGCTCTCGGTCTACAACCGCTGGCTTCACGACCGGGTCGAGTCCTGGCTCGGGTCGCGCGTCCTCGAGGTCGGCTCGGGTGTGGGGAACCAGACGCGTTTTTTTGCCGACCGAGAGCGCGTCGTCGCGTCGGACATCGAGCCGCACTACGTGCGGGAGCTCCGCACGCGGTTCGAGAAACGGGGAAACATTCGCATCGCCTCGTTCCGGTTTCCGCTCATCCCGGAGGATCGCGCCGACCTCGAACAGGAGCGGATCGACTCGATCGTCTGCATGAATGTGCTCGAGCACATCGAGGATGACGCCGGCACACTCGTGGACTTCTGCCGCGTCCTGCAGCCGGGAGGGCACCTCGCCCTCCTCGTGCCCGCGCTGCCCGCCCTTTACGGCTCGCTCGACGAGAATCTGCGCCACTACCGCCGCTACGAGAAGGGTGCTCTCGCGACCCTTGTCGCACGCGCGGGCTTCGCGGTGGAATCAGTCCGATACCTGAACCGGCCCGGCGTTCTGGGCTGGTGGCTGAACTCACGCGTTCTCAAGCGCCGTGTTCTTCCGAGACGACAGCTGGGCGTCTTCAAATGGATCATGCCGCTGCTCAAGACAGAGGAGAAGACGGAGCCGTCGTTCGGGATGTCGCTCCTCGTGCTGGCGCGGAAACCCTGAGCGGCGTGAAGAAAGAGGCTCCGCGCCTTGCACCGGTTCTCGCCGTCGTCTTCGGCGCCGCTGCGCTCCGTTTCGCTCCGTTCCTGGCCGGGGGCACGCTGTACCGGCGCGACGCCGGCTTCTTCTTCGTCCCGTGGAGGCTCGTTCTCGCGAGATTCCTTCGGTCGGGCGAGGCGCCGCTCTGGAACGAGTGGATGTCGGCGGGGCGAGCCTTCGCGGCTGACCCGAATGCCGCCGTTTTCTGGCCCCTATCGCCGCTCCTCGTCGTCTTCTCGCCGACCGCCCTCGCGCTCGCGAACGTTTTTCTCGCCCTTCTCGTCTTCTTCTTCGCGCTCAGGCGCCTCGGGCTTTCGACGGTTGCATCCGGGGCCGGGACTCTCGTGCTTCTTTTTTCGGGCGTCTTCCAATCGCTGCCCGTGTACGCGACGACCTGCGCGGCCGCTCTTCCGGTTTCTCTCGCACTCGCCGAGGCCCCGCGCCTGTCCGCAGGCGACACGACCCCGCGCCGCCGCGCCTGCGCTCTTGCGGGGCTGGCCTTCGGCTTTTCGGCGCTCGGCGGCGAGCCCGCGGTGACGCTCATGGGCGCTGCGGCCTTCGTCGCCGTCGCGATCGGTGCGGGAAAGGGATCGCGCCCGCGCGCGGCCGCCGCCGCGCTCTTCACGCTCGTGCTCGGGGCGGGGCTCGCGGCGATTCAGATTCTCCCGGCGGCCCTCGAAACGGCACGGTCCGCTCGTGGCGCCGGCATGCGGCTCGAGCACGGCGCTCTCTTCTGGTCCGTGCGCCCCGCGCGCGTCCTCACGCTTGTCGAGCCCCGGCTCACGGGGGATCCGGCCGGCAACGCGGCCTCGTTCTGGGGATCGGCCACGTTCGACGCGGGGAGTCCGTATTTCGAGGACCTCGCGCTCGGCCTCGTCCCCCTCCTTTTTGCGGCGGCCGCGTGGCGCGACCGCCGCGGGCGCGCGGCGCTGCTCCTCGCGTTCGCGGGAACAGGTCTGTCCTTCGGCCGGTTCCTGCCCGGCTATTCGTTTCTGGCGGCGGCCCTCCCAGTCATCCGGTATCCGGAGAAGTGGTGGCTGCTCGTGACGTTCGCGCTCGCGGCCGCGGCGGCGGTGGGGGTGGAGGCCGTCTTCTTCGGCGAGGCCGGGGTGCGGGCGCGGGCGCGAAGTACTTTGCTGAAGACAGCGGCCGGAATGGCTCTCGTCTGCGGCGCGCTTCTCGTTCTGGCGATCGGCGCGGAAGATTTTCTTAGAAGGGGATTGTGGGCTGCTGGCCTTGGCGCGGGCGAAGCTTCAAGCTCGGCCGTGGCGGCCGCCCTCAGGGTACCGCTCCTCATGGCGACCGCGACGCTTCTCGTGTGCGCTGGCGCTCTTTCTCCCTCCCCATTCACCTTCGAAGAAAAACGGCGATGCCCGTTGCTCGTCGCTGGCATTCTTAGCGTGCTGTTCTTCGCCGACGCCGCTCGGCGTGTCGCCGGGACGTGCCCCGCGGGGCCCCCAGACCTCTACAGCCGCGAGACGCCCGCGGTTGCGCTCGTGCGCGAGCAGGCCGGGCACGGGCGCTTCTACGATGACGGCGCGGACGACGCCCCGACCGTCGCGCGAAGGACGCGCGAGGCGGGCGGCCTCGACCTGCTGCACCCCGCCACGGGCGTGGCTTTCGGCATCCGGTACGCGGGGGAGAACGACGTGGACCGCATGACGGCGGCCGCATCGGTGCGCTTCGCGCGAGACACCGCGGGCCTCGCATGGGGGGAGGAGAAGGTCGCGCGCCTGCGCCGGCTCGGGGTGGCAATCGTCCGAACGCCGGCGGCGCCCCCCGATCCCGCCGGCGTGGTCGAGGTGGGTCGCTTCGGCGGGGATCGGATCCTGCGCATCGGGGGGGCGCGCGAGGAGTTCGCGCTCCTGCCGACGGGAGGCGGACGCGTGACGGTGGGGGAACGCGGCGCGAACCTCACGCGCCTCGAGGTCCACGTCGCGCTTCCCGCCGCGGTCCTTGCCGTCTCGCGGACATTCGAACCAAACTGGCGTGCCCGCCTCGACGGGAAAGAGCTCGCGCTCCGTCCCGCGGACGGATTCCTGACGGCTGCGGACGTGCCGAAGGGAGACCACGAGATCGTGCTTCGGTACGAGAATCCCGCCTTCGGACCCGGAGGGGCGCTGTCCCTGGCATCGCTCCTGGCCGTCGCCCTTCTCGCGCTGCCGCCGAGCCGGCCATGAAAGCTCGACTCCGCGTTCACCTGCCGCTCGCGGGGGCGATCCTTCTCGCGCTCCTGCCGTTCCGTGACTTCCTGGGCTCCGGCGTGCCGGCGGGCCGCGACCTTCTCTTCTATTTCTTTCCGCTGAAGGCGCATCTCGTCGAGGCGGTGGTGCGCGGAGAGATGCCGTGGGTGGACCGTTTTCGATGGGGCGGGTCGCCGCTGCTCGGTTCGCCTTCGGCGGCGCCCTTCGACCCGGCGAATGTTCTCTTCGTGCTCCTTCCGCTCGGCGCGGCGATGAAGGCGTGGATTCTTCTCCATCTCGCCGTGGCCCTCGCGGGATTCGCCGCGTTCGCGCGGCGCCTCGGCCTCGAGCGCGCGCCGGCGGCCGTCGCCGGCCTCGTTTTCGCGCTGGGAGGAACGACGGTGTCGCTCGCCGCGTTTCCGCCCACGCTATCGGCCCTCTCGATCCTTCCGTGGTTTGCCGCATTCGTCTTCGACCTCGTGAGGGCGCCGGGAAGACGCACGACGGCGGCCGTCGCTGCTGCGGCCGCCCTCATTCTCCTCGCCACGTCGCCTGAATTCGTGTTCTTCGCCGTGTGCGTGGCCGTCGCGGTCTTCTTCTCGGCGCGCGGCGGTGGCGGGACGTGGCGGCAAAAGGCACGCCCGCTGGCTTTCCTCGCGGCGAGCGCGCTTCTCGCCGCCGGCCTCGGCGCAATCTCACTCCTACCGGGGGCGGCCACGGCCGCACGCAGTGTCCGGTCGCCGGGGGGCGGCATGGGCCCCGGGGCCGCGGCGATGAAGCCGCTCGTCGCGCCGCGACTTCTCGAGCTTCTCGTCGACGGGGCCGTCGCGGACTGGACGGTCGCGGCGTCCGCCCCGCGCGTTCCGGATTATCCGTATCTCCCCTCGCTGACCCCAGGCCGCGTCGCGTGGGCGCTCGTCCTCGCCGGGCTCCTTCGAAAGGGCCCCGGACGAATCGCGGCCGCGGTGCTCGCGCTCTTGGGAACTCTTCTCGCACTCGGCGCTGCGACACCGGTTTTCGGCCTCGCGGCGGGCGCGCTCCCGCCTCTCGGTTGGATCCGGTACCCGGAGAAGCACATGATTCTCGCGGGCTTCGGCCTCGCCTGGCTCGCCGCGCTCGGGCTCTCCCGGCTCGCCCTGGCCATCTCGCCGCGCGGTCTGACGATCGTCCTGCCGCTTCTCGCCCTCGCCGTTTTCCTGGACCGGGAAGAAATGGCGCGTCGCCTCTCGCCGGTCGAGGACGCGGCCGTGCTGACGCAGCGACCGCCTCTCCTCGCGGGGCTGCCAGAGGCCTCCGGCGACGCGCCGCCACCGCGTCTCTTTTTCAACGATGCCTACAAGCCCGCTCCGGTTTACGACACGCGCGACATCGGGGCCGCGAGCCGGGTCGGGTGCGAGACTCTCCTCCCCGCGTACGCGTCGCTCTTCGGCGTCGGCTATCAATTCGAGGTCGACTACGACCTGTCGCTTTCGGCGGAGGCGTTCGAATGGACGCGGCTTCTGTCGCGGGCGGTCCCGGAGACACCCTCGCTCGCTTTGCGTTTCGTCCGGGGGGCCGGCGTGTCGGCGATCGTCAAGAGTGACCAGGGAGCAGACGGACGCTACCGCCCGCATCTCATGCGGATCGGGAACTCGCTCCCGCCGTACCGGTTCGCGGCGCACGTCGTCGCGTCCGCCGACGCGCGCGCGGTCTTCGCGCGGCTTCTCGAGGACGGCTTTTCCGCCGACACGGCGTACGTCGACGCCGCGCTGCCGGGCCTTCCCGCCTCTCCCGCGGCGGGCCGGATCCTTTCCGCGGCCGACCGGCCTTCGGGACTTTTCCTCGACGTCGAGGTCGACGGCCCGGCTCCGGGCTTCCTCATGCTCTACCGCCTGCGGGAAGCCGTCGAAGAAGCGACGCTCGACGGCCGTCCGGTTCCGGTCTCGCAAGTGGCGTTCGGGTTCGCGGGCCTTCCGGTGCCGCCGGGGCGCCATGCTTTGCGATTGCGGCCCGACACGCGCTGGGTGAAGATCGGGGCGTTGATCTCCGCCCTCACGGCGCTCACGCTCGCCGCCGCCCTGCTTGCCGCGCGGTGCCGCACCGCGTCCGGGAGCGTATGAGCCTGGGGCCGGCCGCTCGCCGCCGCGTCGCCTTGTACGGCGGAGCGGCAGTTTTCGCCGCGCTCGCGCTGTGGGCGATTCCGGCGGTCCTGTCGCGGCTCGTCCCTGGCGTGGCCGTGCGCCGGATGGATATCGAGGCCGACGCGGCGATGAAGACCGAGGCCGTGAAGCTCCTCAGGGAGTACGTGCGCATCGACACGTCGAACCCGCCCGGGATCACACGTCCCGCGATCGAGTTTCTCGCCCGGATCCTCGGTTGCGAGGGGATTCCCGTGACGGTCACTGGCGCCGACCCTGAGCGCCCGATTCTCGTGGCGCGCCTCAAGGGCCGTACCTCCGAGGGAACGCTCGCGCTTCACAACCACGCGGACGTCGTTCCGGCCGGAGATCTCGCGGCGTGGAAAAAGCCGCCGTTCGCGGCTGAGCGCGGCGAGGGCGCCGAGCACGACCACCTGTATGGCCGGGGAACGCTCGACATGAAGGGACAGACGATCGCGAACGTCCTCGCACTCGCGTCTCTCGTGCGCGCGGGCATCGTTCCGCTCCGCGACATCGTGTTCGTCGTGGAGTCAGGGGAGGAAACCTACGACGAGAGCCTCGGAATGGGGTGGCTGGTGGAACATCGCCCCGACCTTCTCGCGGGAGTCACGGACGTGTTCAACGAGGGCGGCGTCAACGAGGTCAAGACCCAGCGAGTCGAACGCTTCGGCATCGAGGTCATGCAGAAGGCGATCCTCTTGGTGGACGTTCTGTCCAAGGAGCGGAAGCCGCTCGAGGATTTTGGCGCATTCCTGAAGGCCGAGGAAGCGAATACGCCGATACGCCTGGTGCCCGCCGTGCGAGAGTTCCTGCGCTTCATCGCGCCCTCGCGCTCGGACGTTTGGGGCCGCCGCATGATGGGCGACGCGGAAAAGCTCGGCCCCGGGACGGAGTTCTGGCAATACGTTCCCGAGGTTTACCGCTCGCTCCTCAAGGACAGCATTTACCTGGGCGCGATCGAGAAGGACGCGGAAGGCTTCTCCGTGCGCCTGGTCATGACCTTCCTGCCCGGGAGCCCGGTCGCCGCCGCCCGCGCCCAGGTCGATGGCTGGCTTCGGGACCGGAAGCTAGGCCTGCGCGTCGTCATGGCGACCGCGGACTGCGTGCCGAGCCCTGCAGAAGGGCGCGCCTACCAGGCCGTGGCCGATGTATTCAGCCTGGACGCGGATCGCGCCCCGGTCGGGCCTTATATTTTGAGCAGCCAGTACACGTCGTCGGAGGGCATTCGCGCGCGTGGCATTCGCGCCTACGGCGTATCGCCGTTCGCCGTGAGCATCTACGACGCGCAGACGATTCATCACGAGAACGAGCGCATTTCCCTGCCGTTCTTCGTCGACGGGATCGAGCGGATGAGACGCATCCTTTTCGAGTTCGCGACCGCGCCCTGAGCGGGCCGGCTGCTACACTTCGGAGTTCGGGGTCGCTGGCACGCTCCTCGCGTCATCGAGGCACCCCGTGCCGGCCCGGCCGGACATCCCGTTCAGGAGTACCGATGAAAGTCTCGTTCGTTTTCTTCGCGGGCCTGGCGCTCGCGGCGCTTCCGGCGGCCGCGCAGGTGCAGGTGCAGACGACGCAGGTCGGACCCACGCCCGGAGCGAATGCATCCGGCACCGGCGCACCGGCCCCGCAGCCCACGCCGCCACCCTGCCCCGGCATGGCCGGGCTCGAGATCGGCCAGACCCGTACGTTCTCGTTCGAGCGCATGGCGCTCCACGAGCCGGCGAAAAAGACGGTCACGCGCGACCTCAAGGTCGTGCACACGCCGGAGGGACGCCCGTGGACGGTCGACGTCACGTACGCTTCCGACGCGCTCGACGCGAAAGTCGTCGCGCTTCACTACCTGCTCGACCCGCCGTCGGGCCTTTACGAGGGCATCCTCGAGAGGTATGGCAAGGGAACGCCGGTCGCGTCCGACCCGGGCGTGTCGTCGTGGGCCGTTCCGTTCTGCGTCGGAGCGACGAAGGGCGTACGCCTGCGTTACCGGACAGGGATGTCGGACAAGCAACGCCGCGTGGAGGAGCTCTGGGTGGAGCCCCTGACGGCGAGAAACGCCACGGCCAGGAAGCGCTAACCGGTCTTTACCGCACGATGAGGCGCGCTCTCTCGGTGCTTCTCGCCGCGGCTCTCGCGGCGGCGGTGCTCGCCCTCGCCGCGCTCGGATTTCTCGTCGAAAAGAATCTCCCGGATCTTTCTTTCCCGAGGATTCCGGGCCTCGAGGCGAAGGTTTCCGTTTCGTTCGACGATCGTGGCGTTGCCACCGTGGCGGCCGGGAGCGTCGGAGATGCCCTCCGCGCTCAGGGGTATCTGACGGCGCGCGAACGGCTGTTCCAGATGGAGCTCCAGCGCCGCGCCTCCGGCGGCGAGCTGGCCGAGATCTTCGGAAAGGTCGCTCTGCCGTCGGATCGCCTGCACCGGATCTACGGGTTTTCCCGCGTGGCCGACGCGGCGGTCCCGCTCCTGCCTGCGGCGGAGCTCGCGGACGTTCAGGCGTTGACGGACGGCATCAACGCGTTCGTCGAGACCCACGCGGGCCGATGGGGACTGGAGTTCGCCCTGCTGCGCCTCGCGCCGCGTCGGTACACACCCGCTGATGCGCTGCGCGTCCTGCTCCTCATGTGCGAGGACCTCTCGTCTTCCTGGCGCAAGGAGCTGGCCGCCGAACGCCTGCTCAGGCGGCCGGCGGCGGTGCGGCGGTTCTTGACCTCGCCGTTCACGGCCGACGACCTCGTCCTCGTTCCGGACGCCACGAAACCCGAACTGCCTCCGGTGCCGGGGCTGGAAGGCACGGCCCCGGCCGCAGCCCTCGGTCTCGCGCGGTCGAACGCGTCCGAGGAGGTCCCCGGCTCGAACGGCTGGGTCGTCTCCGGCGCCCTCACGAAAAGCGGCAAGCCGATTCTCGCGAACGACCCGCACCTCGGCCTGAACATGCCGGGAATCTGGCTGCCCATGCGGTTCGTCATCGGCGGGCATCTCGTCGAGGGCGTGACCTTGCCCGGGCTGCCCGGCGTCACCCTGGGGCGGAGTGAACGCGTCGCGTGGGGATTCACGAACCTCTACGCCGACGTCGAGGACCTCTACCGCGAAACGATCGTGGACGGCAAGGCGAAGCGCGGTTCGGGGTGGGAAACGGTTCGCGAACGGGAAGAGATGATCCCGGTGCGCGGGGCGGCGGGAGAGCGCGTCATCGTCCGCGAGACGTCGCACGGCCCGCTCGTGTCCGGGAACCTCGCGTTGAAGTGGGTCGCGCTCGACCCCGCCAATCTGCGCCTTCCCTCGACGAAAATCATGCAGGCCGTCGATTCCGCGGGCGTGAAAAGAGCCCTCGACGAATTCCTCGAGCCCGCGCAGAACGTCGTCTGGGCTGATGCGGCGGGCAACATCGGCTGGCGCGCGACCGGCCTCGTCCCGGTGAGGCGGCCGGGTACGGACGGAAGCGTGCCCTACGACGGATCGGACGTTTCGAACGACTGGCGGGGTTTCGTGCAGCAGGCGAAGATGCCGCGGGTCGAGAACCCGGCGGGAGGCTTCCTTGCCACCGCGAACCAGCGCGTCGCGGGGACGAGCTGGCCCCACGCGCTCGGGTCCGACTGGCCCTCGCCCGCGCGCGCGCGACGCATCGCCTCGCTTCTCGAGGCAGGGGTGCGCGACGGACGCAAGCTCGACCGTGCCGCCGCCGAGGCGATCCAGCTCGACACGGCTTCGCCCGTCCTCGCGGCCACGATGGAAGCCCTCGCGCCGCTCTTGCCCCCGGAATGGGCCGCGCGCTTCCGCGGATGGGACGGACGCGCCGACGCGGCGTCGACAGCTTTTCTGGTCGCGCGCGCCTTCCGCCGCAAGCTCGGCGAGCACGTCCTCGCGGCGTGGCGCATCCCGCCCGAGATCGGTCTTGCGGAGTACCGGGTCCTGGATCTCGCCCGGGCGGACGACGCCGCGTTTCGGCGCGCCGGCCTCGGCGCGAAGGCGGCGCTCGTCGGCCGGGCCTTCGACGAGGCGCTCGCCGACCTCGCCGCGAGAAACGGCAAAGACCCCGCGCGTTCCCGTTGGGGCGAGGCGAACCGGCTCGCCGTTCGGCATCCTCTCGGCCGGGTGCCGGGTCTCTCCTGGCTTTTCGATCCGCCGTCGTTTCCGCAGTCGGGCGCAACCGGAGTGGTGAGGGTCGCCTCCGGCACGTTCGGACAGTCCATGCGTTTCATCGTGGACTGGGGAGCGCCGGAGGAGGCGACGCTCGTGATTCCCTTCGGTGTCTCGGGGCACGTGGGCTCGCCACATCGCCTCGACCAGCTCCCTTTCTGGCGCGACGGCGATCCGTCGGGCCTGGCGACGCGCCTTGCGCGGCCCGCGCGCGAGAAGGCCGTCCTGACGCCTTGAGATTCGCCGTCTTCGCCGTGGTCGCGCTGGCGGTTTCTCCGGCGCCCCCGCCTCCGCGCTCTGCGGGGTTGACGGTCACGGCCTCGTCCGCGACACCCCGGCAGGGCGGCATCGTCGCCATCACGGTCCGAAGCGAGCGCCCGCTGCCCGAGCTCGTGCTCGCCGACGGCGACATCCGCTCTCGGCTCGAGCGCGGGGCGGACGGCACCGTCTTCCGCGGCCTTTACGGGCTGGACCTCGCGGCCTCGACCGGCCCGCGCCGCGTCTCTTTCGAGACTCCCGACGGCGCGACGCCGCTCGCCTGGTCCTTCCACGTGGCCTCTGGCCGCTTCCGGGTCCAGCGCCTCTCGGTCGATCCGCGCTACGTGGAGGTGCCTAAAGAGGAGCTGGAGCGCGTGAAGGCCGATCAGGCCCGCGTCGCGGAGGCGTACCGCCGCGGTTCGGCCGTCCGCCTCTGGACGTCGTTCGCGCGGCCTCTCGAGGCGCGCTCGAACGGCAATTTCGGCGCGCCCCGAATCTACAACGAAGAGACGCGGAGCGTTCATGCGGGGCTCGACCTCGCCGCCGCGGAAGGCACGCCGGTCGCGGCCGCCGGGGACGGGCGCGTCGTTCTCGCGGGAGATCTCTACTTCAGCGGCGGCACGGTGCTCCTCGATCATGGAGCCGGCCTTTTCACGCAGTATTTCCACCTCTCTCGCATCGACGTGAAGGAGGGAGATGCCGTCGTGAAGGGGGCACGCCTCGGCGCGTCGGGACACACGGGCCGCGTCACGGGCTCTCACCTGCACTGGGGCGCGAGGCTCCTCGGGGCGCGCGTGAACCCCGAGGACCTCCTCGCGCTTCCGGCCTGGCCCCTTTCCAGGCGCGGGCGCGGCTCCTTGAACTAGACTTCCCGCATGAGCGTCTCGATGACCGGCCGACTGACCTCTCCCACGTCCACCGAGCTCAACCACGGCCCGTCTGGAGCGCTTCTCGAGACCACGGCGCCGAAGGACAACGGCGGCGATGGAAGCCGCTTCTCGCCCACGGACCTCTGCGCCGCCTCGCTGGCCGCGTGCGCCGCGACGACCCTGAGCCTCTATGCGACGCGCAGCGGGATTCCGCTGATCGGCATCACGTTCGAGATCGAGAAGCACATGACGGCCGAGCCTCCGCGGCGCATCGCGAAGCTCGTGGTGCGTTTTCGTGTCTCGTCCCCGTGCGGCGATGAGGACTTCAAGAAGCTCGTCAACGCAGGCAAGACCTGTCCCGTGAGGCGCTCGCTGCACCCCGACGTGCTCGTCGAGGACGTCTGGGAGCGGGGCTGAACGCCGCAACGAGGCAGCCCGGCACCGTGGTTCTCGATCTCGAGTGAGCCAGCCGACCTCAAGGAAAGGAGCCCGTCTCTCTCAGGGGAAACCGCTCGGCTTCGATGTCGTAGCCGGCGGCTTCCCACGCGTCGAGCCCGCCTTCGAGCGGGCGCACGAGC
>ODAK010002766.1_pt1 | contig 18383 bp, 19 predicted proteins | sample 1539591 | NCBI WGS metagenome assembly ODAK01 (sample SAMEA3539303, study PRJEB22396) | soil metagenome | biome: tundra; feature: field; material: soil | place: USA | collected 2010-05 | depth 0.15 m | reverse complement strand
TTGTGGTCCCTGCTGCTGAAGGTCGAATTGCAGATTGGCCACATGAACGCCGAGGCACCGGTCGGCGTTGCGCCAAGGAGAGCCGCCGCGTAGTTGGCATGCGCTTGCACGCTTGCGCCAACCGTCGTCCTCTCAGGCGCGGTCCGAGGGCTGCTCCGATATAGCTGCAACCCGCACGCTGACGACCGCGGGCTGGCCTGCCGCTACCCTGTCGAGCGCTTGCGAGAGGCCGGCTTCGAGCTCGCTCCTTTGCGTGATGGTCGCAGCGAAAGCACCTCCAGCCGCTGATGCGATTCCGGGCAGGTCGGCCGTCTGCGCGAGATTCACCCAATAGCGGTCGGTCCGGTCTGCGGCCCCGCCCGGGTATTGGAGGCGCACATTCTGCTTGGTCGCGTTCCACCCACCGTTGTCCAGAATCACGCACAGGAAAGGCGTCGCGTAGTGTTTGGCGATCCAATAGGTCGAAGCAGGCACACTGAAGAAATAAGTGCCGTCGCCGACAAGGCTGACGACTGTCCGATCGGGCGCCGCGAGCTTGACGCCGATTGCCGCACCGCCGCTCCAGCCGAGTGAGGTGCCGCCGTTGCCCAGCATCGTGCCGGGCCGGTTGCGCGGCAGATACCTGAACACAAGTTCCAAGTTGGTGATCGTTTCATTGACGATGACGGTGTTCTCGTCGATCAGGCGATTCAGCACGGAACAGACGAGTTCAACCGTGATCTTGTCGGCAGGAAATTGCTCCAATTGTCTTGCCCACAGGTCCCTTTGACGGCGATGCATGCTTGCGTAGCGTTCGGTGCGGGATGCAACCGCTGCCGCATCGATGCGGGCGCTGCGGGCACGCAGCAACAGTTGATCGAGCACGATTTCACTGTCGGCGCGAATGAAATGGTCCGAGGGCATGTACCACAGGGGCAGGTCCTCTTTGAGAGGATCCGCGTCGACGAAATAGATCAGTGCAGCAGGCGACGGCCCGCGCCTCGACTGGATCCACGGAGAGTCGGTGTCAAGAGCGAGAATGACATCGGCGTCGGCAATCACATCGTCGACCGCGTAGCCGATGTGCAGGGGATGGTCCGCCGGAAAGTTCATCTGCGTCTTGACGGTCTCGACAACCGCGACGCCCAGACGTTCCGCCAGTTGCACGAGCTTCGGCACGCAGGCCGCGTTTCGGCCCAGGTACGAGGTCACGATCAGCGGGTGCCTCGCCCTCGCCAGGGCGTCGACCATTCGCTCGATCAGATCATCGGGGGCCGGTATTCGTGCGATCGCGGTCCATCGATGGCGGGCGAGTTGCGGGCGTGCCGCCAACTCGGCGAGCACCTCGCGTGCGCCGGTGAGATAGACGGGACCACAGGGAGAACTGGTCGCCAGCTGCAGCGCGCGATAGACGAGCTGCTTGACGTTCCGGCCGGTGCGGATGTCGTAACTCCATTTCACGTAGGAACGAACCAGCCCGTGCTGGTCACGCAGCTCCTGCATGTGATTCACCTGCGAATTGCGGGAACCAGGCAGTTCACCTTCCAGCGTGTAGGGCGTCAGTCCGGCGAAGATGAGAACGGGTATGCGGGAGCGTGAGGCGTTGTGAACGCTGCCGCCCAGATTTGCGGTCCCGACGTCGGTGTGCACGAACACGGCCTGAGCGCGCCCGCAGGCCAGCGCGTAGCCGTGTGCTGCGCTGAGCGCGCTCATCTCGTGGGGACAAATCACCATCGCTGGCGTGGCGGCTCCGCGTTCGCGCGCGGACGCCATGGCCTCTATCAGGGCTGTGTGATCGCTGCCGAGATTTGCGAAGATGAATGAAACTCCGCACTCCTGAAGGGCCTCGATCAGCAGTTCGGCGGTGGTTGCCACGCCGCCTTCCAGCGCAATATGCGTGTTCATCGCTTGACGGTCGTGGTGGCCTGGGCAGCGGAGGACTTCGCCTCCTGAATGCCACGGTAGACCCGGGTACGCAGTTCGGCGAATCTCGGCTCGATGCGGGTGCTGGCCTGGCCGCGCGGCCCGGAGATGTCGATCGCCACGTCGTCAAGCACGCGGGTCGGGGACGACGAGAGCACCAGAACGCGCTGTCCGAGATAGACGGCCTCGTCGATATCGTGTGTCACGAAAATGACCGTCAGGTCCAGTTCGGTCCAGAGCCGGAGCATCAGGTCTTCCAGGTCGGCGCGCGTCTGCGCGTCGACCGCGGCGAACGGCTCGTCAAGCACCATCACTTTTGGCTGGTATGCAACTGCTCGTGCGATGGCGACCCTCTGCTGCATGCCACCCGACAATTGCCAGGGATAGGAGCCTCCGGCTCCGTCCAGATCCACCGCCTCGAGCGCCTCCTCGACCAACCGTGCACGCGCGGCCTTGCCAAGCCCTTTCTCGCGCAAGGGAAGTTCCACGTTTTCACGCACCGTCTTCCATGGGAACAGGCTGCGGCCGTATTCCTGAAACACCACGGCCATTTCCTCGGGGGGCCCCGAGACCTGATGTCCGTTGACCAGGATCACGCCGCTGGTCGGAGCGATGAGCCCTGCCAAACACTTCAACAGGGTCGTCTTGCCCGCCCCAGACGGACCCACGATACAGGTGAAGTCCCCGGAATTGACCTCGAACGTCAGATCTCCGATCGCTTCGACCCGGCGCTCCTTCGATTCATAGACCTTGTTGAGGTGGCTGACCGATACCACCGCAACGGCTTCAGTAGCCACTCAGATTCGCCTTTCCAGGTTTCTCATGCCGTAGTACCAGCCGAGCGCGCGCCGCTCGAAAAGCCTGAAGAGGATCGAGAACGTGAATCCGATGAGCCCCAGCATCAGTACACCGCTCCACATCTCGGGAATCTCGAAGCTGCGTTGAAAGATGATGATTGCGGCACCGAGACCATTTGTCGCGGCGAACATCTCGCTTATCACCATGAGGATGATGGCGATCGACAGGCCCACGCGCATCCCCACGATGATCTGCGGGCTCGCGCCGGGAATCACGAAGTGCCACAAGCGGCTGGCTCCCTCGATGTGGTAGGTACGGCAGGTCTCGTCGAGCACCGAGTCGTAGCCTTTGACACCCTCTACCGTATTCAACAGAACCGGCCATATGGACCCCGTGACGATGACAGTGACCTTCATGGAATCGCCGAAGCCCGCCAGCATGATGAGCAACGGAATGAGCGCGGGCGGCGGAATGGCGCGGAAGAATTCCAGTACGGGTTCTGCAGCCCGACGCACCGGCCGGACGATCCCCAGGAGCACCCCGATGGTGATGCCGGCAAGGCAGGCAATTCCATAGCCGAGAAGCAAGCGCCCGAGGCTGGGCAGAACGTCGCTGGCGAACCTGCTGCCCAGCCACAGGTCATCGAACCGGTGCAGTATCTTTGCCAGTGAGGGGAAGTAGAAGCTCGACGAGAACGAGCTGATCCCGAACACGAGCAAGAAGAGGACGAGTGGAAGCGCCAGTTCCACCATCGCCAGCCGCGACAATCTTGCAAGCATCGGAATCAACCCCTTCGTGTGCTTGGCGGCGCACGTTTGAAACTCTAGCGTCGAAGATCTAGTACGCCTCGGTATTTCGTACTGACGAATGCCACCACAGCACCCGCTTCTCAACCGCTCGGGCGGCGATGTTGATGCCGACACCCATCATGCCGGCCACGATCACCAGCGCATACGTCGTAGCGATGGCACCTGAGGTCTGGGCGATGACGATGCCTCGTCCGATTCCGAAGGTTCCAATCACCATTTCGGCCGTGACTGCGAGCACCAGGGCAATCGATGCAGCCAAGCGAACGCCGGTGAAAAGGTAAGGTAGCAGGGTCGGCCATGCAAGGTGCACGATGAAGCCGGTCTGGCTGAAGCGAAACGATCGAGCGGTGTCTCTGGCAACCGAGTCGATGTCGTTGAGACCGTACAGCATCTGCAGCAGAACCTGCCAAAACGCGGCATAGGTGATCAGCACGACACCCGACTGAAAGCGGGATCCGAAAATCAGGATGACCCCGGGGATCAGCGCTACCGAGGGGATGGGGCGCAGGAACTCGATGGTCGAATGGGTGTACTTTCGCGCACCGGGTACGAGCCCGATCGCCAGACCAACAACCACGCCAGCCGTCGTCGCGAAGAGCAGGCCGATCGCCCACGTGCGCGCTGTACTGACCAGATACGCCCAGAACTCTTGCGTCGTACCAAGTCTGAACAATTCTCCAAGTAGATTGCTCAGTGGCGGGAAGAACTTGGGATTGACAAGGCCGTATCGCGGCGCCATTTCCCAGAGGACCGCGAGAAGCACGAACCCGCTGATGCCGTTCAGCGTCCGCGGGAGCCAGTCTGCCCTTGCCCAGGCGCGCGGTGCAGCACCCACCCTTTCCGGGTTCATCTCGTCTCGGCTCTAGCGGGCTCCTATCGCGCCTCGCTCCAGACGAGGTCCTCGTACGACGCCGGCTTCAAGATCATCCCGTATTCCAGGGCGTACTTGGAAAACAGATCGATGGATTCCTTCGGCACCGCGGGAAGGTAGCTCGGGAGAATGAGTTTGGCGGCGACATCCGGGCCCAGCTTGGTGAACTTCGGAAGCTGTTGGCGCACGCCATCGGGGTTCTTCTGAGCGTAGTCGAGAGATTCATTGATGGCGGCCCTGATGTTCTTGAACAATTCAGGATTCTTCTTGAGCTGATCTTCGAACGTGAAGTAGGCCGACGTAAGCATGCTCTTGTCGGACATGGCGGTGTACGGGGAGCTGATTGCCGGGAAACCCGCTGCGATGGCCGCAGTGCCGAACGGCTCTGCACCGACCATGGCGTCGGTCTTGCCGGACTCCAGTGCGGCCAGCGCGTCGGCGAACCCGAGTTCGATGAAACGCACTTTTTCGGGATCACCGCCGTCGGTCTTGACCGCAATCTTGCCGAGCAATTGCAGCAGGCCGTTCAAGGCATTGACGCTGACCGTCTTGCCTTCGAGATCTTTCGCAGACTTGATTCCGCTCTTCGGTCCGGCGTGGATCATGGTCACGTCGGCTCCCTTCGTGGCAGTGGAGCTCGAACCGGCAGCAATGATCTTGACTTGGAGTCCCTTGTCGCGCGCCTGCAGCAAGGAAACCAGAGAGCTGAAGGCGAAGTTGTATTCGCCGCTCATCACCGACGGGACAAGAGCCGCCCCGGTCGTTCCCATGTTCACCTTCAGCTCGATGCCGTGTTTCTTGAAGATGCCCACCTGGTCGCCGAGATACAGGGCGGCTACGTCCGTCACGGGGATGAAGCCCGCCTGAACTGTCACGATCGTATTCGGCGGCAAATCTGTCTCGGCAGGCTTCTTACTGCAGCCGACGAAGGCAAACGTCATGAGGGTGATGACGGCAATGCGGTTCCAAGAAATTGCAATCAAGATAATCCTTCTCGATCTAATGAAGAAAGTTGCAAAAGAGAGCGCCCTGACAAGGGATGAAGCTCACTCGGCCGTGGCGCCGGAGGCCTTGACGACCTTGGCCCATCTATCGATCTCGGTGCGAATGAACGCATCGAACTCCTCCGGCTGGTTGCCGACGGGAGTCAATGCGATCTCCGCCATCCGAGCCTTGAGTTCCGGGACCTTGAGGGCCGCGACCACGTCGTCGCGGATCTTCTGGATAGTCTCCTTCGGCGTGCCGTGCGGGACGACCATTCCGAATATGCTCTGCACGACATAGCCCGGAAGCGATTCGACGGCAGCCGGAATCTCGGGAGCGATCGATTCGCGCTGCGGACTGAGAACTGCGATCGCCTTCATCCGGCCCGACTTGATGTGCGGAAGTGAAGAGAAGAGGGGGTCGAAGAGCAGATCGACCCGCCCGGCGAAAACGTCAGGGTAGGCTTGGCCGGCGCCGTTGTACGGCGCGTGCAGGACGTCGATACCGGCGGTCGTTTTCAGGAGCTCGCCGGCGAGGTGCATGGAACTGCCGATGCCCGGTGATGCGTAGGTGAGCTTGCCCGGCTCCTTCTTCGCGAGCGCAATGACTTCCTTGAGAGTGTTGGCGGGCAGATCCGGCCTTGCCGACATGACGATCGGCGAGGTTGCGACCAATGTCACTCCGGACAGGTCTTTCAGCGTGTCGAAAGGAAGGCTCTTGCGCAGACTCGGGTTGATCATGTGTCCGGTGATGACCATCCCGATCACATGGCCGTCTGGCGGCTTGGACTTGGCGACGAAGTCGGTGCCGATCACCGTCCCGGCGCCCGGCTTGTAGACGACGATGACCGGTTGGCCCCAGATTTCCCGCAACCGTTGTTCCAGCAGCCGCGCCAGGATGTCTATGGCGCCCCCTGGCGCGTTCGGAACGACCAGAGTCACCGCGTGGTTCGGGAATCGAAGCTGGGCAAGGGCCGGCAACGCCGCGAACCACGTGCCGGTTGCCAAGGAGACGACAAACGGTCTGCGTTTCATGGTGAAGAAATGGTAAGTCGTGTCATTCTGGCACATGAATCCGTAAAGGGACAGGTTGGATCCGGATATAAGGGTAAATCTGGTCGGATCGTTGACTATTTTGAAACACGTGTCCAGAATCATACATTCTGGACGAAGTAACTATGAGAACGACCCAACGCGGCGATGAGCGCATCCTGTCTTCCGATGTGTTCGAGCGGGCCGGCAGCTATCAGCGTCCCGTTCTCGGCTCGTGGCACGAGCCGGGTCGTGAGATCCCGATCTACCATCGTTGCGAAGTGCTGGTCGTCGGCGGTGGCCCGTCAGGCACGGCGGCTGCGGCAGCTGCTGCCAGGCAGGGCGCGGACGTGGCGCTGCTCGAACGCTACAACCACTTGGGGGGCCTTTCGACTGGCGGGTTGGTGATCTGGATCGACCGGATGACCGATTGGGACGGCAAGCTCGTGATCCGGGGATTTGCCGAAGAACTGTTCGACCGTCTGCCTGCCGAAGCCGTCGCAGGGCCGTCGCGCGCGGAGTGGGGGTCTCGCGATGCGAGCAAGGCCTCGTATTGGGCGAATCGCACGGCTGCCTATCACGGCGTAGTGACCTGGTCACCAACGATCGACCCGGAGCGCCTGAAGCTTCTCTCCCAGGAAATCGTGCTCGAGCGCAAGGTCAAGCTGATCTATCACTCCTGGGCCGCCCAACCGATCGTCGAAGGCAGCGCAGTCCGCGGCGTCGTCTTCGAAAGCAAGGAGGGACGAATGGCCATCATGGCGAAGGTCGTCGTCGACGCCACCGGCGATGGCGACATCTTCGCTCGCGCCGGCGCCGCATTCGACAACGACATCGAAGAAGCCGATGTACACCACTGCATGAACACGTCTTGGTTGTTCGGCGGGGTCGACATGAACCGGTGGATCGACTTCAAGACCTCGCAACCTGAGCTGCACGCGGCGTTCATGGCGCGTGGCCGTCAGGAGAATGGCTTGTTCGAGCGGCCCTTCGTCTCATGGCGCAACGACGTCGCGCTGTTCATGGGGCCCCGCCAGTCGGGCTATTCGGCCCTCGACATCGACGACCTGACGGAAGTCGAAATTCGCTCGCACCGCGCCATGGCCGCGCACCTTGAGTTCTTCAGGCGACATGCGCCCGGCTTCGAGAACGCATTTCTGATGCTGAGCGCGCCGCAGATTGGTGTGCGCCACGCGCGTCGCCTCAGGGGCGTCGACAGCGTACTGCGTAGCCGCTGGCCCGATGGCGTGCCTCTGGCCGACGAGGTCGGCGTCACGCCGGCGGTATCGCCGAAATTTCCGAACATCTCGATTCCCTACGGCGCGCTCGTGCCGCAATCGCTCGACGGCCTGCTGGCCTGCGGCAGACATATCTCGTGCGACAAGAACTCGCATGGCTTCATGCGCGAAATACCCCAGTGCTGGATCACGGGCCAGGCGGCCGGCACGGCGGCCGCTGTGGCGGTTGCGGCCGGCGTCGAGCCTCGCTCGGTCAAGATCATCTCGGTGCAGGCAGCGCTCGCGAAGCAAGGCGTTTTCTTGCGCGCGGCCGATGTCGATGCGGTGGCCGAGCAGCAGGCGGCCTGAGCGTCGTCGCCGCATTTCAAATCGTCGAAAGCGCCCGCGTCGTGCCATCCGCAGTTGTTTTCCCGGGCGATCCGTCGCGCACTGCATCAGCCGGCGAGAACGATGTCGTTCCTGCCGGTGTCCTGCCGGCCGGCGATGGCCCGTCGGTTCGTCCGGACACAGTCAGCGCGCTCGAGCGCGGCATCACCGTCCTGCGGTGCTTCAGCGAAGATACGCGCGTCCTCAGCAACACCGAGCTCGCGCGGCGAACCGGCATCCCGCGGCCGACGGTGACGCGCCTCGCCGCGACGCTGGTGGCGCTTGGCATGCTCCAGCAGGAACGCGACGGCGACCGATTCGCGCTCGCGGCCGGAGTCCTGGTGCCGGCGCGCGCCTTCCTTGCGGCGCTCGACGTGCGGGCCGTGGCCCGACCGCACATGCAGCGCCTCGCCGAGCGATTCGGCGGCTCGGTCTATCTGGCGGTACGCAACGGATTGGAAATGGTTCTGATCGAGGCGTGTCGGGCGCGCTCGACGATGCTTTCAGCACGACTCGACGTCGGCTCGCGCGTGCCGATGGGCAATTCGGCGCTAGGCCGTACCTATCTTGCGGCTCTGCCGCCGGATGAGCGTGAGCAACTGATCGAGACGCTGCGGTTGACCAAGGGAAGCGAGTGGAACGTGCTCGAGGCAGGGCTGCAGGCTGCGCTCAGCGCGGCCGAGGTCGACGGCTACACCATCTCCGCAGGAGAGTGGCATCCCGACATCAATTCCGTATCGGTGCCGCTGGCAGGGCCGCAGGGCGAGCTGATGGCGCTCAACTCCGGCGGCGGCGCATATCTCTATACCGTGGAGCGGCTGCAACGCGACATCGCCCCGAGCCTCCTCGCGATGGCTCGCACGATCGCCGCCGAGATAGGCGGCAGCGTGCCCCCGTTCAACACCTCGAAGGACCGGCGCCATGCGGCTGACTGAAGAAGAGCAAGCGATGTACGAAGGCCGGGACGGGCCGGCGGTGCAGCGCGCAATGGACCTGCTGATGCGGTATGGCCGCGCGCTCGGGGCTGAACGGCTGGTCGAGACGAACAACGTCACGGCGAGCATCAGTGCCTCCACGCCGTTCATGCGCGACTTCGCGAAGCAGAAAGGCGGCATGAACGCCGTCTTCTCCGAGTTCAGCCTTGACAGCCCCGACGTGGTCGAGATTCCCAAAGTCAAGGTTTTCACAAGCCATGTACAGCTCGGCTTCGATCCGGCCCAGGCCGCACGGATGGGCGTGCCCGAGGAGGCTGTGCACTTCTATAAGAAGGGCGAGGCATTCACGACGGGCCTGGGAGTACAGGCAATGAACACTTGCACGCCGTACCAGGTCGGTAACGTTCCAACTCGCGGCGAGCACTGCGCGTGGATGGAGTCGTCGGCCGTCATCTACTGCAATTCGGTGCTGGGGGCACGAACGAACACCGAAGGGCGGGAAAGCGCCGGTGCGGCCATGCTGACCGGTCGCATCCCTTACTGGGGATATCACCTCGACGAAAACCGGCTCGGCAGTCATAAGGTGGAACTCGGCATCGACGTCGAGACGACTGCGGACTGGGGCATGCTCGGCTACTGGATCGGCGATCAAGTCCAAGAGCGCGTGCCAGTCGTGACCGGTGCAGGTGGACGCTTCTCGAAGGCACCCAACCTCGCTCGGCTCAAGCATTTCGGGGCGGCGGCCTCGTCGTCCGGCGGCGTCGAGATGTACCACCTTGTCGGCATTACGCCGGAGGCGATGACGGTCGAGCAAGCCATCGGCAGCGGGCGGCCTGTCGATACCCTGCACTACGGCGCCGAGGAACGCTTGGCGACCTGGCGCAAGCTCAATGCGAACGCGACCGACACGGCAGTCGACTACGTGATGCTCGGTTGCCCGCACTACACGATCGAGCAGATCTGGGAGGCGGCGCGTCTCCTGGAAGGCCGCAAGGTCCACGAGAACTGCGAGCTCTGGCTCTTCACCCCGCGAGCCATCAAGACGATCGCCGACCAGAACGGATACACGAAGATCATCGAGGAGGCCGGCGGCCACATTCTTTCGGACAGCTGTTCGGCAATGAGCAGAGCCACGCCGAAGGGGACGAAGGTCGTGGCGCTCGATTCGGCCAAGCAGGCGCACTATCTGCCGGCAATCCTCGGCCTGCAGGCTTGGTTCGGAACCACCGCCGACTGCATCGAAGCGGCTTGCACCGGCCGCTGGGACGGCAGACTGGCATGAGCGGAAGCACCGAACCCGAGATCATCGTCCTGCACGGGCGTGGCATTGTTCCCGGCGTGGCAGAGGGAGAGGCACTCGTCACTCGTGACCATATCTCCGGCTGGGGCGGCATCGATTCGCGCACTGGCACCATCGTCGAGACGCGTCACGAGCTACGCGGTGTGAGCTTCGCGGGAAAGGTGCTGGTGTTCCCGGGAGCCAAGGGTTCGTCCGGCTGGTCGAACGCTTTCCACCTCACGCGGACGATGGGAACGGCACCCGCGGCGATGCTCTTTAACGAAATGACGACGAAGATCGCTCTGGGGGCCGTCGTCACCCACGCCCCCACCGTCACCGACTTTGATCGAGATCCGCTCGACGTTATCGAAACTGGCGATTGGGTGAGAGTCGACGGTGACAAGGGGACGGTTGAGATTCGGAAACGACGGCATTCGGACGGGCGACCGAAAGAGAGTTGGTCCAAGCCCGAGCCTCCGCCGCGCTCGTGCGCCTTGACCTGACCAAGTGCCCGCGAACTGAGTCTTCAGCGACCTGATTCCTCTCGATTTCGTCGTCTCTATGTACGGCATCGCACAGACCAAAAGCCGCGGCGGCCGCATTGTTATTTTTTCGAAGTGCCCAGTTTCTCAACGCTTTCCTTCGCAAAGGGTTGGGGTGCAATGGCTCGGCTTGCCCCGAGCGCGAAATTTGCGACATGGTCAGGCTCGCCCCCGAGCAGGGCGCTGCCGCTGTCCACCGGAGAAGCCCATGATTGCCTTTCAAGTGAGTGACATGACTTCCAGCCGATGCGCGGGCGTCGTCACAAAGGCGCTGAAGGCCGTGGACCATGCTGCTTTGGTGCGGGTCGACATGGCAACGCTCACCGTCGAAATCGAGGAAAGCAAAGCGAACGCACGTGAATTGAGCGATGCCATCAAGCGAGCTGGCTACTCGCCGATGGCCGCCTGAGCATCACTCAACCGTCAAATTTTTCGCGCGTCGGCAGGAGATGTCGGTCCCCGTGGCAACCCTGGGCCCGTCGAGCTACGTACACTGGACGCGACGCCTTCCTCCTGACGTTCCGACCCGAATGCCTTCCACCTCCGCCATTGCTCTTTCAGGCATGAGTGCCGCGCAGACTGCCCTGCAGGCCTCGGCGCAGAACATTGCGAACCTGAACACGGATGGCTTTCGCCGCCAGCAGGTCCAACAGAGCTCCATGCCTGGCGGCGGTGTCAGCGCATCGCTGTCCCGGACGACCGAGGCGGGTCCTTCGATCGAGACGGACCTTGTCGGACTGCTGCAGTCGAAGAATTCCTTTCTCGCGAGCCTGGCGGTATTTCGTGCAGGCGACCGGATGATGGGCTCGCTGCTCGACGTGGCGGGTTGACGCTGCACCCACGCCGGGTGGCAGGGGATCGGGCGGCGCAGCCAGGGCCGTTGCAGGACCGGCAGTCGCCGCCGTGGGCAAGGCTTACTTCGCGTACTTGCGGAAGTCGGGCTTGCGCTTTTCCTTCAGCGCATTGACGCCCTCGCGCGACTCGTCGGTGTCGTAGTACAGCTTGAGCGCGAGCATGCCCATGCCGGCAATGCCGCTCTGGTGCGCCGTGTCCATGTTGAACGAGCGCTTGGCGATCGCCAGCGCGGTGGGGCTGCGCTCGCAAAGCTCTTCGCCCCACTTCTGCACTTCGACGTCCAGCTGATCGTGCGGCACGCAGACGTTGGCCAAGCCCATCGCCGCGGCCTCGGCACCCGAGTAGCGGCGGCACATGTACCAGATCTCGCGCGCTTTCTTCTCGCCAACGGCACGGGCCAGATAGGCCGTGCCGTAGCCAGGGTCTACCGAGCCCATCTTGGGGCCGACCTGGCCGAAGATAGCCTTGTCGGAGCAGATGGTCAGATCGCAGATCGTGCACAGCACGTTGCCGCCACCGATGGCAAAGCCCTGGACGCGGGCGATGACCGGCTTGGGCACATCGCGGATCGCGGTGTGCAGCTCTTCCATCGGCAGGCCGATGGTGCCGCGGCCGTCGTAGTTGCCGTTGTGCGCCGACTGGTCGCCGCCGGTGCAGAAGGCCCGGTCGCCGGCCCCGGCCAGCACGATGGCGCCGATGCTTCGGTCATAGCCGGCGCGGCTCAGCGCCTTGATCAGCTCGTCGCAGGTCTGGCCGCGAAACGAGTTCATCTTTTCCGGGCGGTTGATCGTGATCCAGGCGACGCCGTTGCGCACTTCGTAGAGGATGTCTTCGAATTCCATGAGGGGCTCTCCGAACGAAGGCGCGCGCGGGCGCCGCTCATTTCCGCCGAACTTTAGGTGGCGCGGGTGACCTTCTGACGATCGAGCGCGGTGCGCGGGATGATGCTCGCCTCGGCTCGCCAGCGAGCGGCCCCGGAGCGGCCGGCCCGCTGGCCTTCTGTTTCTCGATCAGCCGCAGCATGGTCGCCAGCGTGATCGAACTGAAGGTGGCCTTCGCGTTCTCGTCGATTTCCGACAGCACCACGCCCAAGGCCATGTCGACGGGCGTCATCCCGTCGAGCGTGCGCCGTTCCGCCACGGGCGGCCCGAACTCTTCGAACATCTGGATGATGTCCATCAGCGTGAGGCGTCGCGCGTTGCCGACGAACCGGTATCCGCCGCCGGCCCCCCGAACCGACTCCACGACGCCGCTGCGCGCGAGTTCGGCGAGCACCTTGGCAAGGTGGTGCGAAGAAACGCCGTACCTGTCGGCGATTTCGGACGCCGAGATGTGACGCGCCGGGTCGCTCGCGAACTCAAGCACGCTGTGGAGCGCGAGCGAGGTGTTCTTCTGCAGCCTCATCGCAGGGGATGGCCAGGGGCCGAGTGTTCAGCGTCAGCCCGTCCGGCGGGCGGCCGGTCATTCGGCAGGCATTCGGGAATCCTGCGGAACTGCACCGGTCCCGTCTCAGCCCTCAAGGTCCATCTCCAGCGAAATGAGCGGTCCGGCCATCATGCCCTGGCTGCGGAAGAACGACAGGATCAGCCCGTTGTCGCGAGCCAGCATCGTGCGCAGCTTGCGCACGCCGGCGCGGTAGAAGCTCGCGCTGATGGCTTCGAGCAGGCGCGTGCCGATGCCCCCGAGCCGCGCCTGCGGGTGCACGTCGATGGCGAACACCCAGCCGCAGGGAGGCGATCCGAACTCCCAGTCACGCACTTCGCCGATGACGAAACCGACGACATGTCCTTGCGCCAGCGCGACCAGGAACTGCTGCCCGCTGCGGTCGCTGGCGCCGTAGCGCCGATAGACCGACGCCCAGTACTTGCGTTTCTCCAGGCCTGTCACGGTGGCGTCGATCGCAATCACCTGGTCGAGGTCGCCGCGCCGCACCGGACGGACCACGAGGCCGTCGTCGGCGCCGGGAGAAACCTCCGCATGAGCCCGGCCGCGTCGTCGTGGTGTGGGCTCCTGCTTCATTGGGAGCCTCTGAACATGAGCCAGATCAAACAAATTCCTGCATTCCGGTACCACAATGAGTTTATAGGGGGAAGTCTATCCGTTTCCGCCGGCTGGCTCGCGCTGAAGAGCCCGTGCGGCTCGGGGTTCTCCAGCACCGAAGAGTGTATCGGTCGATGCGGCGCCGCCGGCCAGGGGCTGCAACACCGCAGTGTTCTGGCAATGCAACAGGAGACAAGCATGAGGTTCACCGCATACGCCCGCGCGTCGCTGCGCAATGGCGCGCTGGCCCTGACGGGCGCGCTGCTCGCCGGCAGCACCTTCGCGCAGGAGCCGATCCGCATCGGCAGCTTCCTGTCCGTCACCGGACCTGCGGCATTCCTCGGCGATCCCGAGCAGAAGACGCTCGAGATGGTCGTCGAACGCATCAACGCCGAGGGCGGAGTGCTCGGCCGCAAGCTGCAGCTCATCACCTATGACGACGGTGGCGACGCCGAGAAGGCGCGCACCTTCGCCAAGCGGCTGCTCGAGCAGGACCGGGTCGACGCGATCATCGGCGGTTCGACGACGGGCACGACGATGGCGGTGGTGCCGCTGGTTGAAGAGGCGCAGACGCCGTTCATCTCGCTGGCCGGCGCCGTGGGGATCGTCGAGCCAACCAAGAAATGGGTCTTCAAGACCCCGCACACCGACCGCATGGCATGCGAGAAGATCTTCGTCGACCTGCGGGCGCGCAAGCTGTCGAAGGTGGCGTTGATCTCGGGCAGCGGCGGCTTCGACAAGTCGATGCGCGCCGAGTGCCTGAAGGTCGCACCCCGGTACGGCGTCGAGGTGGTCGCCGACGAGACCTACGGCGCTGCCGATACCGACATGACCGCGCAGCTGACCAAGATCCGCTCGAGCGGCGCGCAGGCGGTGCTCAACGCCGGATTCGGCGAGGGGCCGGCGATCGTCACCCGCAACTACCGGCAGGTCGGTCTTGTCCTGCCCTTGTACCAGTCGCACGGCGTCGCCTCCATGGAGTATGTCAAGCTGTCCGGCCCGGCGGCCGAAGGCGTCCGCCTGCCCGCCGCCGCGTTGCTGGTGCCAGAACTGCTGGCCGACAATGACCCGCAAAAGCCGGTCGTCACGGCCTACAAGCGGGACTACGAAGCGCGTTACAAGACCGATGTGTCGACCTTCGGCGGCCATGCCTACGACGGCCTGATGCTGGTCGTCAGCGCGATCAAGCGCGCCGGCTCGACCGACAAGGCCAAGGTGCGCGACGCGCTCGAGTCGACGCGGGGCTATGTCGGCACCGGTGGCGTCGTCAACATGTCGCCGAGCGACCACTTGGGGCTGGGCCTCGGCGCCTTCTTGATGCTCGAAGTCAAGAACGGCAAGTGGTCGATGGTGCGCTGATGGCCTCCGAGTTCGCTGCGTTCGCGGCCCCCCAGGGGGGCGTTCCCTGGGAGCGGCCCTGCGCCGACTGACGCGCACCGGGCCGCTGCGATGAACAGTCAGTGGCTCCAGTACGTCGCCAGCGGTCTGACCGCCGGCGCGATCTACGCACTCGTCGCGCTCGGCTTCTCGATCATCTACAACGCCAGCGGCGCGATCAACTTCGCGCAGGGCGAGTTCGTGATGATCGGTGGCATGAGCGCCGTCACGCTGGTCGGTGCCGGCCTGCCGCTGGCTGCGGCCGTGCCGCTGGCCGTTCTGGCGGCGGTGGTGGTCGGGCTGCTGCTCGAGAAGCTGGCGATCGAGCCGGCGCGCAAGGCCGACACGGTGACGCTGATCATCATCACCATCGGTGCGGCCCTGTTCCTGCGCGGGCTGGCGCAGCTGGTCTGGGACAAACGCGTCCACGCGCTGCCGGCCTTCTCCGGCGACGAGCCGCTGCGGATCATGGGCGCCACGGTGTTGCCGCAAAGCCTGTGGGTTCTCGGCGGCGCGGCTCTGGCGGTGGCGGGCCTGTCGTGGTTCTTCGGGCGCACCTTGTTCGGCAAGGCCATGCTCGCGACCTCGTACAACCCGCTGGCCGCACAACTGGTCGGCATCAACACCCGCACGGTGCTGTTCGCCAGCTTCGGCCTGGCGGCGATGCTCGGCGCGCTCGGTGGCGTGCTCATCGCGCCGATCGCCTTCATCTCGTACGACAGCGGCATCATGCTCGGCCTGAAGGGCTTCGCCGCGGCGATGCTGGGCGGGCTCGGCAGCTTCAGCGGCGCGGTGCTCGGTGGCCTGCTGCTCGGGCTGACCGAGGGGCTCGGGGCTGGCTTCGTCTCCTCCGCCTACAAGGATGTGATCGCCTTCGTGATCATCCTCGCGGTGCTCTTCTTGATGCCGGGAGGCCTCCTTGGCGCCCATCGCAGCGACCGTGTCTAGCGATGACGACCCCCGGACACCTGCGGTGTCGCCCCCCGAGGGGGGTCAGCCCTCTTCGGGCGGCCGAGCGAGGCCTGAGATGAGGCTGGCAGACCTTCGGCGCTGGGTCGCCAGCCCGCGCACCGGCGGCCTGCTCGTGCTGGCAGCAGCGATCGCGCTGCTGCCGCTGGCGCTTGCCAACAACTACTTCTACGAGATCGCGATCCTTGTCGCACTGAATGCGATCGTCTGTGTCGGTCTGAACCTCCTGATCGGCTATGCCGGCCAGATCAGCCTCGGTCACGCCGGCTTCTTCGCGCTCGGCGGCTACGGCTCGGCGATTCTTTCCGCCAGTCATGGCTGGCCGACGTGGCTGTCGATGCTGTCTAGCTGCGCGGCGGTCGGAGCGCTGGCGTACGTCGTCGGGCGCCCGACGCTGCGCCTGAAGGGCCACTACCTGGCGATGGCCACGCTCGGCCTGGGAGTCATCATCGCGATCGTCCTGTCGACCGAGGACAGCATCACCGGCGGGCCCGACGGCATGTCGGTGCCGGCGCTCGTGCTGTTCGGCTGGGTCGTCCGGGGCGAACGCAGCTGGTACTGGATCGCCGGCGCGGGCCTGCTGCTCGCGGTATGGCTGGCGCAGAACCTGATCGAGTCGCCGGCCGGGCGCGCGCTGCGCGCGTTGCACGGCTCCGAGATCGCTGCCGAGACGGTGGGCATCGACAGCGCGCACTACAAGCTGAGCGTGTTCGTGATCTCGGCGGTCTTCGCCGCCGGTGCCGGCGCGCTGACCGCTCATTACGCGGGCTTCATCACACCGGCCGGAGCGTCGTTCATGCACTCGGTCGAGCTGGTGATCATGGTCGTCTTCGGCGGCATGGCGTCGATCTTCGGCGCGGTGGTCGGCGCGGCGATCCTGACGACGCTGCCCCAGCTGCTGACCGCACTCAAGGACTACGAGATGATGGTCTTCGGCGCGGTGCTGATCGCGACCATGGTGTTCTTCCCGCAGGGCGTCGTGCCGACACTCGGCCGCTGGCTGGGATGGGGGCGCAGATGAGCGCCGCAGGGCCACTCCCGAGGCGCTCGCCCCCCCTCGGGGGGAACGGCGCGCAGCGACGCAGGGGGCTCCGATGACCCTGCTCGCGGTCGAGAACGTTTCCAAGGCCTTCGGCGGCGTCCGCGCGATCGAGGGGCTGTCGTTCGATATCCGGCCTGGTGCGGTGCATTCGATCATCGGCCCGAACGGCGCCGGCAAGACGACCCTGCTGAACATGATGACGGGCATCTATGTGCCCGACTGCGGGCACATCAGGCTCGCAGGCCGCGATCTCGCCGGCGAGCCCACGCACCGCTTCGCCGCCGCCGGCATCGGCCGCACGTTCCAGAACCTGCAGGTGTTCTTCAACATGACGGCGCTGGAGAACGTGATGACGGGCCGCCACCTGCGCGAGCGCTGCTCGCTGCTCGCGGCCATGCTGCGCACCCCGGCAGTGGCGCGCGCCGAGGCCTCGTGCCGCGACGTGGCGCGCCGGCTGCTGCGGCTGGTGGGGCTGACCGCGTACCAGGAGGCGACGGCCGACTCGATGCCGTACGGCGCACTCAAGCGGCTCGAGATCGCCCGCGCGCTGGCCGCCGAGCCGCTGCTGCTGCTGCTCGACGAACCGGCGGCCGGCCTGAACCAGACCGAGGCGCGCGAGATCGACGCGCTGATCAAGCGGCTGGCTGCCGACGGCACGACGGTGATCCTGGTCGAGCACAACATGCGGCTGGTGATGGAGGTCTCGGACCACGTCCTGGTGCTGGACCACGGCAAGAAGCTGGCCGAAGGCACGCCGGCACAGATCGTCCGCGATCCGCAGGTGATCGAGGCCTATCTCGGCGCGGCCGACGCGGCAGGCGACCATGCTTGACGTCGTTCGCCTCGACAGCCGCTACGGGCGCATCCCCGCTCTCGCCGGCGTCGATCTGCGGGTGGCGGCCGGCGAGCTCGTCGCGTTGGTCGGCGCCAACGGCGCCGGCAAGACCACGCTGCTGCGCGCGATTTCCGGGGTGCAGCCGGCGAGCGGCGGCGAGATCCGCTTCGACGGGCGGGACCTGGCACGCCTGTCGGCGCGGCGGCGCGTGCAGCTGGGCATCGTGCAGGTTCCCGAAGGCCGCCAGGTGTTCGGGCCGTTGAGCGTCGAGGACAACCTGCTGCTCGGTGCGTTCGCGCGCGGCTCGCGCGACGGCCTCGAACACGTGCTGGCGATGTTCCCGGCACTCGAGCGCAAGCGCCGCGAGCCGGCCGGCACGCTGTCGGGTGGCCAGCAGCAGATGCTGGCGATCGGGCGCGCCCTGATGGCGAACCCCAAGCTGCTGCTGCTCGACGAGCCGAGCATGGGCCTGGCGCCGCGGCTGGTGGCCGAGATCTTCGCGCAGATCGC
>ODAK010002765.1_pt1 | contig 18385 bp, 18 predicted proteins | sample 1539591 | NCBI WGS metagenome assembly ODAK01 (sample SAMEA3539303, study PRJEB22396) | soil metagenome | biome: tundra; feature: field; material: soil | place: USA | collected 2010-05 | depth 0.15 m | reverse complement strand
ACGGTCGACGGCGACCGCTCGACCAACGACACCCTGCTGCTGTTCGCCACCGGCATGAGCGGCGCCCCGCCCATCACTCGGATGAGCGACCCCCGCCTCGAGGAATTCCGCGAGAAGCTGGAGGCGGTGCTGCTCGACCTGGCCCTGCAACTGGTCCGCGATGGGGAAGGGGCCTCCAAGTTCGTCAAGATCACCGTGAACGGCGCGAAAACCCCGGCCTCGGCGCGGCGGATCGCCCGCACCATCGCCGAGAGCCCGCTGGTCAAGACCGCCTTCGCCGGCGAGGACGCCAACTGGGGCCGCATCGTCATGGCCGTCGGCCGGGCTGACGAGCCGGTCAATCGCGACCGCATGAGCGTGCGTTTCGGCGATCTGGTCGCCGCCCATGACGGGACGGTCTCGGCCTCCTACGACGAGGCCAAGATGAGCGCCTACATGAAACGGCCGGAGCTGGAGGTCAGCGTCGATGTCGGCGTCGGGCGCGCCTCGGCGGTGATCTGGACCTGCGACCTGACCAAACGCTACGTCGAAATCAACGGCGATTATCGCTCGTAGACGCCCCGATGAGCGAGATTCTTCTGGTCGCCGCCGCGGCGCTTGTTGACGTCGATGGCAGGGTTCTCATCTGCAAAAGACCGCATGGTAAACATCTGGCAGGCATGTGGGAGTTTCCAGGCGGTAAGGTTGAGAAGGGGGAAACCCCCGAGGCCTGCTTGATCCGCGAGCTGCATGAGGAACTCGGCATTAACGTCGTTCAGGCCTGCCTCGCCCCGTTCGTGTTTACCAGTCACGCTTACGATTCATTTCACCTACTCATGCCACTTTACGTGTGCCGAAGATGGAACGGCGTGGTCCAGGCACGGGAACACGAGGCGCTCGCATGGGTAAGACCGAACCAAATGGCGGACTATCCGATGCCGCCGGCCGATGCGCCCCTGGTCGCTTGGCTGCGCGATTTGTTATGAGGCTGTTGGCCGATGAGTCCGGCGCGACGGCCATCGAATACGGCCTCATCGTCTCGCTGATCTTTCTGGTGATCGTCGCCGCGGTGACCAATTTCAGCACCAAGTTCACCACCGTCCTGAATACGGCGGCGGGCACCATCGGCGGCGCGCTCTAAACCGCGTCAGGCCGGGGTCCAACCGGTCAAGGTGACGATGTCGAAGGTGGCGGGCAGCCGCCCGTCGGCTTCCGCGAAACGCTCGGCATAGATTTCGAAGGCGCGCGCCAGCACCGCGCGGGTCAGCTTTGGCCCGTCGCGATCGGCGAAGGCGCTGGTCTCGCCCATGGCCCTGAGTTCTTGCAGCAGCTTCAGGGGATGCGGGTAGCGGGCGCTGACCCGATCCAGGTCCGCCACCGGCAGAACGAACCCCGCGCGCTGCAGAAGCCCCACGGCGTCATAACCGTCGAGAAAGGGCGAGATCCGCGCGCCAGCTCCGCCCAGAACCTCCAGCTCGGCCTGGGTCAGGGCGGTGCGAAGCTCGCCCAGGGTCTCGCCGCCCAGGACCGCGCCCAGAAAAAGCCCGTCGGGCTTCAGCGCGCGACGGATCTGGATCAGGGCGCCGGGCAGATCATTGACCCAGTGCAGGGCGAGGCTGGAGACCACCAGGTCGAGGCTGGCTTCGGCGAACGGCAGCCGCTCTTCGTCCAACAGCACCCGCCGCCCGGAGCGGGGCCGCAGCATCGCGGCGGAGAGATCTGTCTCGATCAACAGGCCCACCCGCGCGCTGGCTGGGCTGGCGGCCAGCGCTGCGGCGAAGCTCCCATCCCGCGCGCCCAGGTCGACGGCGACCGGGAAGTCGCGCACTATAGCCTCCAGGCGTTCGACCAGGTCGGCGGCGGCGCGCTGTTTCAGGAAGTTCGCGCTTTCGAACGCACCCGCCGCACGGTCGAGGCGGCGGCGATGCAGGTCGCGGTCGAACAGGCGGGGTGGGGTGGCCATGAAGCTGGACCATGACGGCAACCGGGCCTTCTGGAAACCGGGACCGGGCGCGCGGGCGGCGGCGCGGGGCCTGCTGGACCTGGTCTTTCCGCCGCAGACCCTCGACCAGTCCGGCCGCGCCCAGTCGAGCGGGCTTTCCGCCGAGGCCTGGACCAAGGTCGCCTTCATCGCCGAGCCGCTATGCGATGGCTGCGGCGCGCCGTTCGAATACGACCCGGGCGAACGCTGCGCCGCCTGTCTGGCGCGGCCAAGGGCCTTCGCCCGCGCCCGGGCCGCGGTGCTCTATGACGACGCTTCGCGCGATCTGATCCTGCAGTTCAAGCACGCCGATCGCACCGATCTGGCGCGGCTGCTCAGCGGCTGGGTCAGCCGCGCGGCCGACGACCTGCTGGCCGAGGCCGACGCGGTGGCGCCAGTGCCGCTGCACCGCTCCCGGCTCCTGGCCAGGCGCTACAACCAGGCCGCGGAGATCGCCCGGCCGCTGGCCAGGCGGCATGGGCTAAGCTTTCTGCCGGACACGCTGGTGCGATCGAAACGCACCGAGAGCCAGGCCGGCAAGTCCGGTTCCGGCCGCCGACGCAATGTCGCGGGCGCTTTCGCCGTCCCGCCCGGCCGGCGCCGGCGCGTGGAGGGCCGGCGCATCCTGCTGATCGACGACGTCCTGACCACCGGCGCCACGGCCGAGGCCTGCGCACGCGCGCTGCTGGCGGCGGGCGCCAGCGCGGTCGATCTGGCGGTGGTGGCCAGGGTGCGCGAGGCGGCAAGTCTCGCTATATGACGGCCATGCCCAAGATCACCATCTACACCAAACCCTTCTGCCCCTATTGCAGCCGCGCGCTCAGCCTGCTGGCCGCTAAGGGCGCACAAGTCGCCGAAGTCGAGGCCGCCTTCGACCCCGCCCTGCGCAAAGAGATGCTCGAGCGTTCAAACGGCCGGGCCACCTATCCGCAGATCTTCATCGGCGATAAACATGTCGGCGGCTGCGACGAGCTGATGGCGCTGGACCGCGCCGGCCAGCTGGATCCCCTGCTCAGCGCATGAGCGAGGTTCGGGTCGCCCTTTTGCAGCTTCGCACCCCGGCCGGCCAGGCCGCGGCGTTCGCGCAGGTTGAGCCGCTGGTCCGCCAGGCCGTGGCCGATGGCGCGGGGTTCATCGCCACGCCCGAGGCCACCAACATTCTCGAACGCGACCGGACCAAGCTGTTCGCGGCGCTGAAGCCCGCCCAGACCGATCCCTGCGTCCAGGGCCTGATCGCGCTGGCCGCCGAACTGAAGGTCTGGATCCTGATCGGCTCGGCCCTGGTGCTGCGCGAAGACGGCGGGGCGGCGAACCGCTCCATGCTGATCGACCCGGCCGGCCAGGTCACGGCGACCTATGACAAAATCCATATGTTCGATGTCGACCTGCCCACCGGCGAACGCGCGCGGGAGTCCGAGGCCTATACGGCGGGCGCCGAGGCCGTGGTCGCCCAGACTCCGTTCGGTATGCTCGGTCTGAGCATCTGCTACGACATCCGCTTTCCCTATCTCTATCGCGCCCTGGCCAAGGCCGGCGCCGAGATCCTGACCATACCCGCCGCCTTCACCCGGCCGACCGGCGAGGCGCACTGGGAGATCCTGCTGCGCGCCCGGGCCATCGAGACCGGCGCCTTCGTGCTGGCCCCCGCCCAGGGCGGCCGCCATGAGGATGGCCGCGGCACCTGGGGCCGCTCGATGATCGTCGGCCCCTGGGGCGAGGTGCTGGCGGCGGCGGCCGATGACGAGCCCGGCGTGATTGCCGCGACCCTCGACCTGGCGGCATCGGCCAAGGCCCGGGCGGCGATCCCGGCGCTCGCCAACGAACGCGCCTTCACCGGTCCAGTGGCGGCGTCATGATCAAATATGCCCTGGTCTGCGCGCACGAGCACCCGTTCGAGGGCTGGTTCGGCGCTTCGGCGGACTATGACGACCAGAACGCCCGCGGCCTGGTCGAATGCCCGGTCTGCGGCTCAAGCGACGTCCGCAAACAGATCATGGCGCCGTCGGTCTCAGGGACCAAGGCGAGGGGTTCGGCCGAGTCCGACCCGCAGATGCGCTCGATGATGATGGAGGCCATGCGCCGGGTGCGCAGCCACGTTACGGATAATTTCGACTATGTCGGCGACCGCTTCGCCGCCGAGGCGCGCGCCATCCACGAGGGCGCCTCGGAAGACCGGGGCATCTATGGCGAGGCGTCGCCCAAGGAGGTTCGGGCGCTCATCGAGGATGGCGTCCAGGTCGCGCCGCTGCCGCCCGAGCCGCCGAAGAAGACGGAACTGAACTAAGCGCCCTGGCCTGGCGGGCGCCGTCGGTGGCTGGGCCAGCCGCGATAAACAGCATGATGGCCGAGGCGACCGCGATGCCGGCGATCTCGGCCGTCAGGTCGGACAGGCTGCCGGTGCCCGGCGCCAGGCGCCAATGCTGCGCCCATTCGACCAGGGCGCCGCCGGCCGAGAGCAGGGCCGGCACCGCGGCTTTGAGGCGCGGAAAGGATTGCGCGCCCAGCGCGGTCAGCACGGTGAATACCCCTGTCAGCTCCAACTGGCTCCAGGGCGAGGCGAGGGGCAGGTTGAAATAGGGCCGGCCGAACTGATTGAACACGGCATAGCCGACCGCGACCATAAAGGCGGTCTTGGCCCAGGTCAGGCCTCTGGCGCCGACGCTGGGCCGCTCCGCGCGGTTGGTCCGGCGCACATGGTCGTAGCCAAAGTCGTAGTGCAGATGATCGTCGAACTGCCGGGTCAACACGGCGTCTTCCGCGGCCGGCAGGCGGATTCTGGACCGCTCGCCGGCGTCCGGCACGATCGCCTCGCCATAGGCCGGGTCGAGGGTCGAGCGGACGGCTTCGCGAGTGGAGACCTCCATGGCCGCGGCGATCGCCGCGGCGTCGAGGCCAAGGCCGATATGGTCGGAAATCCGCTCGAGCCAGTATTCGGGCGCGTTCTGCAGGTCTTCGTAACGCACCACCAGCACATACTCCGGCGCGGCCCTGGCCATGCGGCCCCAGCGATTGAAGAAGTCGATGTACCACCAGCCGTCGGCCAACTGCTTGCGCTTGGTGGACGAGTTGCAGATGTAGTCGTGCAGGCTGAGCGACAGCACCTCATGCCATTTGACGTAGTGGGAGAGCATCGCCTCCTTCGGATCGCGCACCAGCACCACGACCGGCGGCAGGTCGAACAGCCAGCGCACCCAACCCCATGAGAGGATGGATGAGGGCAGGTTGTGCGAACTGGCGATGAAGGGCAGCTCGGGATGCCTCCGCGGCCAGCGCGGGTGGCCGACAAAGTCCTCCGAGCTTCGCCCGCTCGAATGAACGGGCGGGGCAAGGCCGTAGCGCCGCGCCATGGCGTGGCTGAGCATGAACCGCAGCCAATGGGTGCCGGAATTCTTGCCCGAAACCAGGAAGCCGGTGACGCTGCGATACTGGAGCAGGTGGAAGTTGCTCAGGTCGATCAGCAGCCCGCGCCAGATCAGCGCGCTCCGGACTTGAAGTCTTACCCACTCGCTTCGCATCAAGCCCTACCCGCCGGCCGGCCGCCGAACGTCCGAGGACGACGACGATCCGATTCACGCAAACGCGCCATGCAGCGCCATCGATCAGCCTAGGCGAATCGATTTGCGGCCGAATGTCGCATCTGTAACACACGGAGAGCCACGCCTGTTCCGTCGCTTCGGCGTCGCGCGGCGCCGACGAAACGATCAGGTCCAGCAGGCAGGATCATGCGCCATCGGCGCTGCAGCAGGCCGGGCGTGGTTCTCGCGTTTCGTCCGCCGGCGGCCAACCGGCTCTAACGCGTCAGTCGGTCGGGCGGCTCACCGTCATCATGTAGTTGATGTCCGCGTCCGGCCCCTGCGTCCAACGGCCGGACAGCGGGTTGAAGTTGACACCGAACGGGCCCTCCACCTCGACCGGCTCACCATCCAGAAAGCCGCGGATCTCGTCGGGTTTGAGGAACTTGCGCCAGTCGTGGGTTTCCGGCGGCAGCCAGCGCAGCACGTATTCCGCGCCGATCTTGGCCAGGGCCAGCGCTTTCAGGGTGCGGTTCAGCGTCGCCACGATCATCAGACCGCCTGGCTTCAGCAGGCCTGTGCAGTCGCGCAGATACTGGCCGGGCTCGGCGACGTGCTCGACCACCTCCATGTTCAGGATGAGGTCGAACCGCGCCTGGTCCTCGCCGAGCAGCGCCTCGGCCGTCGAGCAACGGTAGTCGATGGTGAGCGCCATCGCCTCGGCGTGGGTGCGAGCAACCTCGATATTACGCTCGGACGCGTCGACACCGGTGACCGCGAAACCCAGGCGCCGCATCGGTTCGCAGAGCAGGCCGCCGCCGCAGCCGATGTCGAGCAGGCTCAACCCCTCGAAGGGGCTGCGCGCCTTGGGCTCGCGCCCGAACCGGGCCAGGGCCTGCTCGCGGATGAAGTCCAGCCGCACCGGATTGAACCGATGCAGCGGCGCGAACTTGCCGTTCGGATCCCACCATTCCTCGGCGATGGCCGAAAACCGCGCGACGTCGGCGGGGTCTATGCTGGAAGCCGCGGTGGACATACGAGCCTTGCTGAACCGGTGGGGCCGACGCGTCAACGAATGAGCTGAACCTCGATGCCGAGATTGAGCGCCTGCCAAGCCCGGTCCGCGCCAGGCTCGTCGAGTAAGAGAGCCAGCGCGGCCGAGGCGTCCAGCACCCAGTCAGCCATTCTCTTCCGCCGCGGCCTCGCGACGCCGATCCGCGATCAGGTCATCCACCAGCCCGGTCCGGTTCGGGATCAGCTCACGAACCATCTGCCGCACGCGTCGGATCGACTCGCCGACGCTGAGCACCGTGAGGCGATCGGCTTGCAGTTCGGCGATGGCGATGCCGCCTGGCGTCAACCCCAGAGCCTCGAGAACCGAAGCCGGAAGCTGAACCGTGCCATCCTGCCCGATCCGAAGCCGGAGCATCGAGGCGTCCGCTTCCATGGTGAAGGCCGGCGCGGCCGCCTCGCGGACATCGGCGAATTCCACGCGTCCGACGGTGTAGCGCTCCTTCGGCGGTCCTTCGACCAGCACGTTGCGGACATGCTGGTAGCGTTTGCCGAGAAACCTGGCGATCTCGGCCCGCGGCGCGCCGGCGGCGTCGAGCGCCCTGATCTTGTCCGATACCGTGGTGAAGGGTTTGACGATCTCCGTCATGCGGTCGGTGGGCAAGGACATGCCTATCTCCTATTTGATAGTTAGATAGGTACTCACGCCTGCAGGCGCGGTCAAGACCCTCCGATTGATCCGGCCGGTCCTCGTCGCTAGAAGGGCGCCTCATTTTTGGAGCGCCTCGGCCTTGTCCCGCCTGGTGATGAAATTCGGCGGCACCTCGGTGGCCGATCTGGAGCGCATTCGCCGGGTGGCGCGCCTGGTGGCGGCCGAGGTCGATGCCGGGCGCGAGGTCGCCGTCGTGGTCTCGGCCATGGCGGGACGGACCAATGAACTGGTGGCCTGGACCGATGGCGCGGGCGCCGCGGCGGCGGGCGTGCCGTCGTCCGACGACGAATACGACGTTGTGGTGGCGTCCGGCGAACAGGTCTCCGCCGGGCTGCTGGCCATGACCTTGCGCAACATGGGCTATTTCGCCCGTTCGTGGCTGGCCTGGCAGATCCCGATCGTCACCGACGACGCCCACGGTCGGGCGCGCATCCAGGAGGTGTCGCCGGACAAGCTGCTGGCGGCCATGGCCAAGGGCGAGATCCCGATCATCGCCGGCTTTCAGGGCATCGATCAGGATGGACGGCTCTCCACCCTTGGCCGCGGCGCCGGCGACCTTTCGGCGGTGGCGGTGGCCGCGGCGCTGCGGCCGGCCGTCTGCAACATCTACACCGATGTGGACGGGGTCTACACCACCGATCCGCGCATCGAGGAGCGCGCCCGAAGGCTGGAGCGCATAAGCTACGAAGAGATGCTGGAAATGGCTTCGCTTGGCGCAAAGGTGCTGCAGAGCCGTTCCGTCGAGCTTGCCATGGCGCAGCGGGTGCCGCTTAGGGTGCTATCCAGCTTCGTTGAGCCCGGCGAAGACCAGGGCCAGGGCACCATTGTCTGCGACGAGGAGGAGATCGTGGAAAAACGCATCGTCAGCGGGGTCGCCTATAGCCGCGATGAGGCCAAGATCAGCCTCTTTGGCCTGCCCGACCATCCGGGCGTTTCCTCGCAGATATTCTCGCGCCTGGCCGACGCCAATCTCAACGTCGACATGATCGTCCAGTCCCGCGCCCGCCACGGCGATTCCGCCAACATGGAGTTCACCGTCGGCAAGCGCGACGCCGCCCGCGCCATCGAGATCGTCCGCGCCGCCCAGGCCGAGATCGGCTTCGAGGACATGGCCGTGAACGAGGACGTGTCCAAGGTCTCGGTGATCGGGGTCGGCATGCGCAGCCATGCCGGCGTCGCCAAGACCATGTTCGGCGCGCTGGCCGAGCGTGGGGTCAATATCCAGGTGATCTCGACCTCGGAGATCAAGATCAGCGTGCTGATCGACGCCGCCTATACCGAACTGGCCGTGCGCGCGCTGCACGCGGCCTATGGGCTGGACCAGATCTAGCTAGGCCGTTGGTTTCGAGGCGGCCGGGGCCGCCGGCTTAGCCGCTGCCCGCGGCGGCCCTAGCGCATTGGCGCTGGCGGGAAAGACCGCCGTCCCGGCGACGATGTACCAGGTGATGAAGAGGGCGCAGATGAAGGCGCCGGCCGCATAGTCGCCCGTCCGCCGATAGGTGAAGGCGGCGATGACGCCGATCACCGCCAGCAGCGGCACGAACTGGAAGGCGATGATGGTGTTGAGCGGCTCGCCCGGAGTCAGCAAAAGCCCGGTCGCGCGCATGTTCAGATACTGCGCCAACAGCATCACAGAAAAACCGAGCGCCATGGCCAGCGCACCAATGATCAGCGCCGAAGCCTCGCTCTCGCCCTTGACCGGCAGGCTGGCGCAGAAGCCCCGCAGGCTGAGCAGGAAGAAGACGGTGAAGAAGGGCAGGTAGATGACGAAATAGGCGAAGTGACGCGCGTCGAACGGCTTGAGGCCAAGGACCCAGAAGCGAAAATCCACCTTGAACAACAGGTCGACGATGACCAGAGCCAGATAGGCGACGCCGACGCTGGCCATGGCGGCGCCCCAGGCCTCGGACCAGCGCGGCGCGAACACCGGCCTGCCGCTGCGCAAAACGAAAGACAGCAGCCAGCCGATCAGGCCGGTCAGCACCGCCCAGACCGCCAGTTGGTTGGTGATCTGCTCGGAAAAGGTGGTCAGGCCGAACGGCAGACTCCTGGTCAGGGCGAAGGGCGCGAAAAAGACCAGGGGCGCGATCTTCATCAGCGGATAGAAGGTGAGCGCAGGCAGGGCGGTTGTGACCACGAAGGCGAGCCACCAGCGGGGACCTCGGCGGCGCGCCGCTGGCTCCGGCGCCTGGCCCAGCGTCGCGAACAGCCGCGTCGGGACCAGCAGCTGGAAGGTCCCCAGCATCAGCACCACCGCGCCGATGAAGCCGATCAGGGTGCCGATTTCCTTGCCGAACCAGATCTGGTCGCCGGGCGGTTTCGGCGCCGCCGCCCCTTGCAAGGTCCGCTGGAACCAGTCCACCGCCGCGGCCACGCCCGCCGCGCTGAAATGCTCCTGCGGGTGGTCGACCGGCGGATTGACGAACATCCGCGCCGTGCCTGCGCCGATGTCGCCATAGAGCTGGCCGGCGACGACCGGGGCGGTGGTCCCGAACATCTTCATCAGCCGCACCGAACGGTTGATGTCCGAGCCCTTGGCCTCCTGCCACATCAGCGGTGCGAACTCGTCATACTGGCCCATGACCACTTCGAGATTGTGCGGAAAGGTCGTTGAACCCTCGCCAGGCTGGCCCAGCACGCCGGTGGTCGAGCCCTCCAGCACGATCGACTTGTAGCCGTCGGGAAAGGCCAGGGCCGCGTTGACCACCGGCGCGCCGCCCAGGCTGTGGCCTTCCAGGCCGATGTTGGATTTGTCGACGAAGGGCAGGGTGCGCAGATAGCCAAGCGCCGCCGGCCCGCCGAAGCCCTGCTCGCCAAGCGCCCCGCCGGAAAACCCATGGCCGCTCATATCCATGGCCATGACCACGAAGCCGCGCCTGGCCAGTTCGATGGCGAACGGGCTTTGCATTTCGCGGGTGTTGATGAAGCCGTGGCTGACCAGAACGGCGGGGGCCGGATGCTGTGCGGTCGCGGTGGCGGGCACATAGAGCAGGGCGGAGAACTGCGTCGTCCCCTGGCCTGGAAAGCGGATGTCCTGAATCTTCACCCCGCCCGAGGTCTGCACCAGGCTGGCGATCAGGCCGCCGGCCAGCACCAGCACCCAGCCCAGCGCGAACAATCCCCACCGCCTGCCCATTCACGCCCTCCCCAGGTCGTCGCTCTTGTTCGAAAGTTTGAGGGCCGGGGCGAATGGCGTCCAGCGGAAACCATTTTCGTGCCGGATTGAGCGGCTGCCGAAAACGCGGGCGCTTTTGCAATTCGGCGTGTGAACGTGTCGGCCAAATTGCCGCTTCGTCGCCATTCCGTTAGGTAGGCCTGATAGGGAGACGCCCGGGAATAAGGGAGATCAGCGCCGCATGCCCATGCCGGGGCCGGCCATACGCGGACCGCGCAGCCTGCTTCGGCAGATTCGCGAAGCCATGGAAAGCGGCGGGCCTGTCCAGGCCCGGCTGGACATGGCCGTGCGCACGATCGCGCGCTCGATGGTCGCCGAGGTCTGCTCGCTCTATCTGCGGCGGGGGTCCGGCGACCTCGAACTGTTCGCCACCGAGGGCCTGAGCCGCGAGGCCGTGCACGTCACCCGGCTCGGCCCCGGCATCGGGCTGGTCGGCGAAATCGTCAAGCTCGGCCGACCGCTCAACCTGTCCGACGCCCCCAACCATCCCGCCTTTTCCTATCGGCCGGAAACGGGCGAAGATCCGTATCACGCCTTTCTCGGCGTGCCGCTGCTGCGCGGCGGGCGCGCCATCGGCGTCCTGGTGGTGCAGAACCGCACCGAGCGCATCTATGCCGACGACGAGGTCGAGGACCTGCAGATCATCGCCATGGTGCTGGCCGAGATGGTGGCCGGCGGCGAGCGGCTGGCCGAAGGCGCGCTGAAGGACGTCGAGATCGCCCCACACAAGCCGGAGCGGCTGAAGGGCGTCCGCTTCGCCGAGGGGCTGGCCTATGGGGTCGCGGTGCTGCACGAGGCCCCGGTGCCGCGCGAACAGCTGCTCTCCGACGACGCCACCGCCGAGGAAGCCCGGCTGAAGGACGCCATCGCCGCCCTGCAGACCCAGATCGACGAGATGATGGACGGCCAGCACGGCCTGGTTGGCGCCTCGTTCGAGGTGATCGAGACCTATCGCATGTTCGCCCACAGTCGCGGCTGGAACCGCTCGCTGGAAGAGGCGGTGCGTTCGGGCCTGACGGCCGAGGCGGCGGTCGAGCGGGTGCGCTCGGAGCATCGCGCCACCGTCGGCCAGGCCCGCGACCCTTACCTGCGCGAACGGTTGCACGATCTGGAGGACCTGAACGACCGGCTGCTCCGCCACCTGTCGGGCGACGGCGGCCGGGTGCATCAGGAACTGCCCGACAACGCCATCCTGATCGCGCGCAATCTAGGCCCGGCCGACATCCTGGAATATGACCGCGGCCGGCTGAAGGGCATTCTGCTGGAAGAGGGCTCGGTCGCCAGCCACGCCGGCATTGTCGCCCGCGCCCTGGAAATCCCCTGCGTCGGGCGGCTCTCCGGCCTTCGCGACCGGGTCAACCAGGGCGACCCGGTGATCGTCGACGCCGAGAGCGGCGAAGCCTACCTGCGCCCACGGCTCGATGTGGTCGAGGCGCTGAAGGCGCGGATGGCCGTGCGCGACCAACGCCGCGCCGAATTCGCCCGCCTGCGCGACACCCCGGCCTTCACCCGCGACGGGGCCAAGATCTCGCTGCTGATGAACGCCGGCCTGGCCGTCGATCTGGATATCCTGGCCGAGACCGGGGCGGAGGGCATCGGCCTCTTCCGCACCGAGTTCCAGTTCATGGTCGCCGAGGAGCTGCCGCGCTTCAACGCCCAGACCCAGCTCTATACGCGGGTGCTGGAGGCGGCCAACGGCATGCCGGTCACCTTCCGTACGCTCGATCTCGGCGGCGACAAGATCCTGCCCTATCTGGAAGCCGAGAGGGAGGACAACCCCGCGCTCGGCTGGCGCGCCATTCGTATGGGGCTGGATCGCCCGGCGCTGCTGCGGCTGCAACTGCGTGCCCTGATCGCCGCCACGCGCGGCCGCGAGTTGCGGGTCATGTTCCCGCTGGTGGCCAGCGTCGAGGAGTTCCGCGCCGCCCGCGCCATGGTCGATGTCGAGATCGCCTGGGCCGAGCGCCGCGGCCGCCCGGCGCCCAGCCAGCTTCGGGTCGGCGCGATGATCGAGGCGCCGTCCCTGATCTGGCACCTGGACGCGCTCTTGCCGATGACCGATTTCGTCTCCGTCGGCACCAATGACCTGATGCAGTACATGTTCGCCGCCGATCGCGGCAATCCGCGGGTGGCCGACCGCTACGACCCGCTGTCGCCGCCGGCGCTCCGTGCGCTGAAGACCATCCAGGACGCCTGCGCCGAAAGCGGAACGCCAGTCTCGGTCTGCGGCGAAATGGCCGGACGGCCGATCGAGGCTTTCGCCCTGATCGCGCTCGGCTATGATCAGTTGTCGATGCCGCCAGGCGGGATCGGCCCCGTCAAACAGATGGTCTTGTCCTGTGATCGCGAGGCCGCTCGCCGCGGCGTCGATGGCTTGCTGAAAGGCACCGAAGGGTCCGTTCGCAGCCAGGTCGAAACCTTGGCCAGAAAGTTGTCGGTGGTCATATAACTACTTGAGATTCGTGCTGAATCCCGATAGTTATCCACAGGGTGTTGATTTGCGGATCGGGGCGCAGTCAAAAGTCATGTCCAATGTCAGCGTATCTTGGATGATGTCGTCATGCCGGTAGATGCTGGCTTGATGACTCCAGGTTTCGACCTGTCGCCGGGTCGAGCGGCCGACGCCGCGCGCGCCGGCGATTCGCTTGAGGGCGCCGAGAGCCTCGGCGCGGCCTTCCGTATCCGGCGCGAAGCCCGCGGCCAGGACGTCGAACACCTCTCGCTCGCCACCCGCATCCGGCCGCAATACCTGGCGGCGATCGAGGCGATGCGGCTTGACGAACTGCCCTCGCGGCCCTTCGCCATCGGCTATGTCCGCGCCTATGCCAGCGCGCTCGGGCTCGACCCCGAAGAGGCCGCCCAACGCTACAAGCTCGAGGCCCCGGAACGCGACCCGGTGCGGGCCGCGCCGGTGGGCGTCGACCCGGAACGCGATCCGAGCTTCAGGATGGTCATCATCCTCGGCGTCCTGGTCATCGCCGCGATCGTAGCCTGGAACATCGCCCGGCATGTGATGAACCGCGGCGCCTCGGCCCACGGAACGCCGCCCGCCGCCCAGGCCAGGATGGTCAATTCGTCCAAACCGCCGACGGGTCCTGTGTCGCTGGGCGCGCCGCTGCCGCCGCCGACCGAATCGACGACGCCGGAGCCCTATGTGACGCCCGGGCTGAATACAACGCCAGGAGCTCCAGCATCGGCCGCCGCGCCGATCACCACGCCCGCCGCGGCCGTGGGCACGCCCTTCGACGCCAAGGGCCCGATCTATGGCGCGCCGGCCGCAAGCGCGCTGGTGATCCTGCAAGCCAGCAAGCCCACCTCGGTCGTTGTCCGCGGCGCTGACGGCGCGGTCTATTTCGCCCATCAGCTCGAGACCGGCGAGGCCTATGGCGCCTCGACCCTGCAGGGCCTGAGCGTCGAGGTTTCCAACCCCGCCACCATCAGCGTCTTCGTCGGCCGGGCGCTAAAGGGGCCGCTTCCCGCCGCCACGGCTTCGCTGTCCAGCCTGGCGGGCGTCGCCAAGCCCTAGTGTGGCCATTCAGAAATTCGCCAGTGCTTGGTGGCGGGCTCTGAGCGAATTTCTGAATCTATGGCCACACTAGGAACGTTTGATTGCTAGTGTGCTTATTGGATTTGAAGTTCGCGCAGAGGTCGACCCATAAGCGGGCGAACTTCAAATCCAGCACACTGGACGAAACTTTCATGACGGGCTTGGGCAAGTCGTCCAAATGGCCTATTTCTAGGTGGTCATGACCGCACAAGCCCTCGAACACGTGCGCCCCTGGCGCGCCATCCAACGCCGCCCGAGCCGCAAGATTCGCGTCGGCTCCGTCGAAGTCGGCGGCGACGCGCCGATCAGCGTCCAGTCGATGACCAATACGCTGACCGCCGACGCGGCCGCGACCATCGATCAGGTCCGCGCGCTGGAAGAGGCCGGCGCGGACATCGTGCGGGTCTCCTGCCCGGACGTGGAGTCCACGGCGGCGCTGAAGGCCATCGTCAAGGGCTCGAACGTGCCGATCGTGGCCGACATCCATTTCCACTACAAACGCGCCATCGAGGCCGCCGAGGCCGGCGCCGCCTGCCTGCGCATCAATCCGGGCAATATCGGCTCGGCCGCCCGTGTCCGCGAGGTGGTTCAGGCCGCCCGCGATCACGGCCTTTCCATGCGCATCGGCGTCAATGCCGGCTCGCTGGAGCGCGACCTGCTCGAGAAATACGGCGAGCCCTGCCCGGAAGCCATGGTCGAGAGCGCGCTCAGCCACGCCCGCATCCTGCAGGACCACGACTTCCACGAATTCAAGATCAGCGTGAAGGCCTCCGACGTGTTTTTGACGGTCGCGGCCTACCAACTGCTCTCCGAAGCCATCGACTGTCCGCTGCACCTGGGCGTGACCGAGGCCGGGCCGACCCGGCCGGGTACGATCAAGTCGGCCATCGGCATGGGCTCGCTGCTCTGGGCCGGCATCGGCGACACCATCCGCGTCTCGCTCGCCGCCGATCCGGTCGAGGAGATCAAGGCCGGGTTCGACATCCTGAAGTCGCTCAACCTGCGCCACCGCGGCGTCAACATCATCGCCTGTCCCTCCTGCGCCCGGCAGGGGTTCAACGTCATCGAAACCGTTGGCGTGCTCGAAGAGCGGCTGGCGCATGTGACCACGCCCATGTCGCTGTCGATCATCGGCTGCGTGGTCAACGGCCCGGGCGAGGCCCTGTTCACCGATGTCGGCTTCACCGGCGGCGGCAAGGGGGCCGGCATGGTCTATCTGGCCGGCCGCCAGGACCACAAGCAGGACAATGTCGGCATGGTCGATCACATCGTCCAGCTGGTCGAGGCCCGCGCCGCCGTCATCGAGGCGGAACGCGCCCAGGCGCTGCAGGCCGCCGAATAGGCTGACGCCCCGGCGCCCTTGCGCCGTGCAGGTAAACGCTGTTTAGATTTTCGCATAAACACAACGGAGGGACCCCATGTCCGTAGACGGCAACTGGAATATCGTAGTCAGCTCACCGATGGGCGATCAGCCCACCACGCTCTCGCTGAAGAACGACGGTGGGACGCTTACGGGCGAACAAGGCGCGCAAGGTCAATCGAGCGCGATCTCCAACGGCAAGATCGACGGCGACACGGTCACCTGGGCGAACTCCATCACCCAACCGTTCCCGATGACGCTCGAGTTCACCGGCACCCTGGCCGGCGACACCCTGAACGGCAACGTCAAGGCTGGTTCGTTCGGCTCCTTCCCCTTCAAGGGCTCGCGCGCTTAGCTCGACCCGAAAGCCCTTCCCCCGCGATGGGGGAAGGGTAGGGTTGGGGGCGACTCAGCCCCCAACCTGTTGGCTCCCCACCGCGGAGAGCCCCTTCAAAGTCCATTTCCCGTGCAGCTGCCCCAGGCCCGTCTAGAACAGGTTCTCGATCGCTACCGCGAGGTCGAGGCGCGGATGGGCGCGGCCGCCGACGGCGCCGAGATCGTGCGGCTGGGCAAGGAGCACGCCGAGCTCAAGCCGGTCGTCGACTCGGTCAATGCGCTGGAGCATGCGCGCGCCGAGGTCGCCGATCTCGAAGCCATGGCCAAGGGCGACGACGCCGAAATGGCCGCGCTCGCCCGCGAAGAGTTCGATGAGCTGAACGCCCGCCTGCCGGATCTGGAGCGAGCGGTGGCGCTGCATCTGGCGCCCAAGGACAAGGACGAGAACGCCTCGGCCATTCTGGAGGTGCGCGCCGGCACCGGCGGCGACGAGGCGGCCCTGTTCGCCGGCGACCTCTTCCGCATGTACCAGCGCTATGCCCAGAGCCGCGGCTGGACGGTGGAGGTGGACAGCGTCTCCGAGGGCGAAATGGGCGGCTACAAGGAGATCATCGCCTCGATCAACGGCGATGGCGTCTTCGGCCAGCTGAAGTTCGAGAGCGGCGTCCATCGGGTCCAGCGCGTGCCCGACACCGAGGCGCAAGGCCGCATCCACACCTCCGCCGCCACCGTCGCGGTGCTGCCGGAGGTGGAGGATGTCGAGATCGAGATCAATGACGGCGACCTGCGCATCGACACCTATCGCGCCAGCGGCTCCGGCGGCCAGCACGTCAACAAGACCGACTCCGCCGTGCGCATCACCCACCTGCCCAGCGGCATCGTGGTGACCTCGTCGGAGAAGTCCCAGCACCAGAACCGCGCCCGCGCCATGAAGGTGCTGAAGGCCCGCCTATACGATCAGCAGCGAGAGGCGCTCGACACCGCCCGCGCCGACCAGCGCAAGACCCAGATCGGCTCCGGCGACCGTTCCCAGCGCATCCGCACCTACAACTACCCGCAAGGCCGGGTGACGGACCACCGCATCAACCTGACCGTCCACAACCTGCCCAAGGTGATGGAGGGCGAGGCCCTGGACGACATCATCGGCCCGCTGATCGCCGAGGACCAGGCCGCCCGCCTGGCCTCGCTGGAGGACCGGTGAGCCAGACCCTGGTCCAGGCGTGGAACGCGGCCAAGGCGCGGTTGCAGGCGGCGGGGGTCGATGGGCCGGTGATCGATGCGCGGCTGCTGGTCGAGGCGGCGGCGGGGGCCAGCCGGACCGACATCATCGCCGATCCGCGGCGCGTCCTCACTGAGGAGCAGGCGGCGACGCTGGAAAGCTTCATCGCCCGGCGCGAGCGGCGCGAGCCGGTCAGCCATATCCTGGGCCGCAAGGGCTTCTGGAAGATCATGCTGCAGGTGACGGCCGACGTGCTGACGCCAAGGCCGGATACCGAGACCCTGGTCGAGCTGGTGCTGCGCGAACTGCCGGAGGCCAAGCCGTTCAGCGTGCTCGACCTTGGCGTGGGCTCCGGCGCCATCCTGCTGGCCATCCTGGCCGAGCGTCCGGCGGGCAAGGGGCTCGGCGTCGACGTCTCCGACGAGGCGCTGGCGGTGGCGCGCGAGAACGCCGCCAACCTGGGCCTGGCCGGCCGGGTCGCGCTGCTGCGCGGCGATTGGACGCGTGGGCTGGGCGATGCGAGCTTCGACCTGGTGGTGGCCAACCCACCCTATGTGCGCAGCGCCGAGATCGCCGGGCTGGCGCCTGAGGTGCGCGACCACGAGCCCAGGCTAGCCCTCGATGGCGGGCCGGACGGGCTGGATGCCTATCGCGAGCTTGCGCCTGAAATCCTTCGGGTTTTGAAGCCCGGCTGCCCGTTCGCCGTCGAGATCGGATTCGATCAGTCCACTGAGGTCGAAGCGCTGTTCAAGGCGGCGGGCGCCGAGGCCGTAGCGACACACAAGGACCTCGCCAACCGTGACCGTGTGGTCGCCGGCGCGAAATCCTTTTGAGAAATCCCTTGGAAGAATGGGCGCGAGTCGCTAAATCACATGTGTCTCCACCCAAATCGTCGGGGCTTTGGGGTTGAGCGTTCGGAAGCGAACGCGGCTCCTTTCGACGGGCGAGGTGTAAGTCGCCGGCGCGGATGCGCCAGGGCGGGGACACGGACTCTAGCGCTTTCGAACAGGATCACTCCGGGGAAACGACCCCGATCCGACAAAGGCCATGGCCCTCGGCGCCTCCAAGGACAATCCTTGAGCGCCCAGCCAAACTACTGGAAAACATGAGAGATTTCAAAGGTATGAAGCGGCAGCGCAGCCGCAATCGGGGCGGCGGTGGCGGCAATAACGGCAAGCCACAGCACAACGCCAATCGCGCATTCGAATCCAACGGGCCCGACGGCGTCAAGATCAGAGGCGCCGCCCAGCACGTTTTCGAAAAATATCAACAGCTTGCCCGCGACGCGCTCACCGCCGGCGACCGGGTGCTGGCCGAGAGCTATCAGCAGCACGCCGAGCACTATTTCCGGGTCTTACGGGCAGTGCAGCCGCAGCGGCTGGTCGGCGAGATCATGAACCGCGACGCCTTCGCGTCCGGCTACGACATCGATTTCGAGGACGAGAGCGGCGGCGAGGGCGAGGCCCAGGCCGAGCCCGTCGAAGCCGAGGCCGAACGCCCCGACAATCGCGGCGAATGGCGCCAGGAGAACCGCCAGGAAAACCGCCAGGAAA
>ODAK010002764.1_pt1 | contig 18385 bp, 17 predicted proteins | sample 1539591 | NCBI WGS metagenome assembly ODAK01 (sample SAMEA3539303, study PRJEB22396) | soil metagenome | biome: tundra; feature: field; material: soil | place: USA | collected 2010-05 | depth 0.15 m | reverse complement strand
AGTACGATACGCACATGACAACCGCAAAAACCAGAATCCTCGTGGTCGATGACGATCTGCGACTGCGCGATCTGCTGAATCGCTACCTGTCCGAGCAGGGCTTCAGCGTCCACGGCGCCCAGGATGCCGCCGCCATGGACAGGCTGCTCGGCCGCGAGCGCTTCGACCTGATCGTGCTCGACCTGATGATGCCAGGCGAAGACGGCCTGTCGGTGTGCCGGCGCCTGCGCGGCGCGAAGGACACCATCCCCATCATCATGCTGACCGCCAAGGGCGACGACGTCGACCGCATCGTCGGTTTGGAAATGGGCGCCGACGATTACCTGCCTAAACCGTTCAACCCGCGCGAACTGGTGGCGCGCATCCATGCGGTGCTGCGCCGGCGTGCCGCACCGCTCCCGCCCGGCGCGCCCGCGATCGAGGAAGGCCAGATGAGCTTCGGCGAGGTCACGATCGATCTCGCCACTCGCGCACTGACCCGCGCCGGCAGCACCATCCCCCTCACTACGGGAGAATTCGCCCTGCTGAAAGTCCTGCTCGCGCACCCGCGTGTACCGCTGTCGCGCGACAAATTGATGGAACTTGCGCGCGGGCGCGAATACGAAGTATTCGATCGCGCCATCGACGTGCAGATCTCGCGCCTGCGCAAGCTGGTCGAGCCCGACCCGGCGCATCCGGTGCACATCCAGACGGTATGGGGTTTCGGCTACGTGTTCGTGCCGGACGGAAAAGCGTGACCTTGCTCCCGCGCACGCTGCTGTGGCGCTCGTTTTTTCTGATCAGTCTGTTGATGACTATCTCCGTCACGGCGTGGTTTCAGATTCTGCGCAGCCATGAACGCGAGCCGCGCGCAAAGCAATTGGCGCAAATGGTGGTAAGCGTGGTCAACCTCACCCGCGTCGCCCTGGTCACCGCGCATACCGATAAGCGGCGCGCGTTACTGAAGGAACTGTCCGAGCGCGAGGGCATACGCGTCTATCCGGCCGAGCCAGGGGAAAGATTGCTGCCCTCGCCCGACGTTCCGTTCGCACACATGCTCCATGCGGAAGTCCGGCGCCAGTTGGGCGAGCAGACCCGATTCGCCTCCGGCATCGGGGACCTGCACGGCTTCTTCATCAGCTTTCACATCGATGACGACGAATACTGGGTGATGCTGCCGCGCGAACGCGTCGAACGGCCGTTCCCCTGGCAATGGCTGGGCTGGACCGCGCTCGCTCTGCTGTTGTCGCTCATCGGCGCCTGGCTGATCGTGTCCCGCATCAACCGGCCGCTCAAGGCCCTGGCCGCCGCTGCAGCCGACATCGGCAAGGGCAAGACGCCCGTGCCGCTGCCGGAATCCGGGCCGGCCGAGATCGAGACCCTGGCGCGCTCCTTCAACCAGATGTCGCAAGACCTGGCGCGGCTGGATGCCGACCGGGCGCTGATCCTCGCCGGGGTGTCGCACGACCTGCGCACGCCCCTGTCACGCCTGCGGCTGTCGACCGAAATGAGCGGCAGCGATGAAGCACTCAAGCAGGGGATGATCGCCGACATAGCGGACATGGATTCCATCATCGGCCAGTTCCTGGACTTTGCGCGCACCCAGAGCGAGGAGCCGGCTGAACCCACCGATCTCGCCGCGTTGGCGCGCGAGGTGGTGGAGCACCAGTTGCACCTGGGCGACGCAGTGCAGGCGAACATCGAACCGGTGCCGGTGTGCGCGCTGCGCCGCATGGGCATCAAGCGCCTGATCTCCAACCTGCTGGACAACGCTCTCGCCTACGGCGAGAAGGACGTGTGCGTAGCCACCCGCTGCGAAGGCGGCAAGCTGATTCTGGAAGTGCTCGACCGCGGCCCGGGCATCCCGCCGCAAGAGACCGAACGGCTGAAGCAGCCGTTCACGCGCCTGGAGCAGGCGCGCAGCGGCAAAGGCGGTTCCGGGCTCGGCCTCGCAATCGTCGATCGCATCGCACGCCATCACGGGGGCAGTCTGGAACTGCTCGCGCGCGAGGGCGGCGGCCTAATCGCCCGCGTCAGCCTACCGCTTCAGGATGGCGCCGCCTTGCCTGGTCGCTGACGCGCCTGCTCGGTCAGCCTGCCGCTGCAGGAAAGCGCCGCAGCAGCTGATAAGTAACACGGCCTTCGACGCGCGTCGAACTCACCAGCGCAAAATCGTTGGCTTCCCAGACGAGCGGAATCCAGGCCGGCGCCGCGGGGAGTCCGGCCGCATTGCGCACCAGCGTCACATGCGATACGAAGGGTTTGGGATCGAACCGTATGCCGGCGTCGGCGAGGCGCGCGCGCAGGTCCCCGACCAGGGCGGTGAGCGCCTGCGGCTCCTCGCCGGCGCCGCACCAGATGATGCGGTTGTGCTTCCAGTAGCCGACGCGGTCGAGCGGCAGGCGGATCGGGGCGAAGCGCACGCCGGCAGCGAGCGCAATCAGGTACGGGACGAGATCGGCGTCGGTGGCACCGAGAAACGCAAGCGTGAGATGAATATTCTCGCGCCGCATGGCCCTGCCCCTGCCGGCAACCTTATTGGCCCATGCCGCGAGCGTGTCCTGCAGATCGCTCGCGGGCCACAGCGCGAAGAACAGCCGCACCGTTGCGGCGGCCTCGCCCATATGCTCAATCCGTCAAGCGGCGGAATACCAGACAGGCGTTGGTGCCGCCGAAGCCGAAGCTGTTGGACATCACCGTGTTGAGGCCCGCGTTGTCGACGCGCTCGCGCACGATCGGCATGCCCACCGCCCCGGGATCGAGTACTTCGATATTCGCTGATACGCATGCGAAATCGTGCTGCAGCATGAGCAGCGTATAGATCACTTCGGTTGCGCCGGCGGCGCCTTGCGCATGTCCTGTGAGCGACTTGGTCGAGCTGATCAGCGGCGATTTGTCACCGAAAGCCGCGCGTATGGCGTCCAGTTCCTTGATGTCGCCGACCGGGGTGCTGGTGCCATGCGTGTTGATATAGTCGACCGGCGTATCCACGCCGGCGAGCGCGAGGCGCATGCAGCGCACCGCACCTTCGCCCGAAGGTTGCACCATGTCTACACCGTCGGAATTGGCGCCGTAGCCGATGAGCTCGGCATAAATATGCGCGCCGCGCGCCTTCGCGTGCTCCAATTCCTCCAGAACCACTACGCCGCCGCCGCCTGAAATCACGAAGCCGTCTCGCGCGGCGTCGTACGCGCGCGATGCCTTGGTCGGCGTCGCGTTGTACTTGGACGACAGGGCTCCCATGGCATCGAATAGCATGGTGAGATAAGGATGCACTTCTTCGCCACCGCCGGCGAAGACGATGTCCTGCTTGCCCCACTGGATCAGCTCGGACGCATTGCCGATGCAGTGTGCGCTGGTGGAGCAGGCCGAGCTGATCGAGTAGTTGACGCCCTTGATATGAAACGAGGTCGCGAGGCACGCGGAGGTGGTGCTCGACATGGCACGCGGCACCATGTAGGGTCCGATGCGCTTGACACCCTTGGTGCGCAGCAAATCCGCTGCCTCCACCTGATTCTTCGGCGACGCACCGCCGGAACCGACAATTAGACCGGTACGCTCGTTCGATACCACGTCGGCTGTCAGGCCGGCGTCAGCGATCGCCTGCTCCATCGCCAGGTAGCTGAAGGCGGCGGCATCGCCCATGAAGCGCAGCAGCTTGCGGTCGATCAGTTCCTCCGGTTTCACGCGTACGGGGCCGTGCACCTGCGAGCGAAAGCCCAGCGTTGCGTATTCCTGCGAGAATTCGATGCCGCTGCGGCCTTCGCGCAGTGACACCAGCACCTCGGCTTTGTTGGTGCCGATGCTGGAGACGATACCCATTCCGGTGACGACGACGCGACGCATGGCGCTACCCTCAGAATCCGTCGGTGGATGTGAACAATCCCACCTGCAGGTCCTTGCCTGCATAGATATCGCGACCGTCGACCTCCATCACAGCGTCGGCGATACCCATCACCAGCTTGCGCAGGATCACGCGCTTCATGCTGATGCGGTAGGTTATTTTCCTTGCGCTCGGCAACACCTGGCCGCTGAACTTGACTTCGCCGCAGCCGAGCGCGCGTCCGCGACCCTTGCCCCCCATCCAGCCCAGATAGAAACCGATCAGCTGCCACATCGCGTCCAGCCCCAGGCATCCAGGCATCACCGGGTCGCCCTGGAAATGGCAGGCAAAAAACCAGAGTTCGGGGCGCAGGTCGAGCTCGGCGACGATCTCACCCTTGCCGTAGGGTCCGCCCTTTTCGCTGATGTAGATGATGCGGTCGAACATCAGCATGGGCGGCAGGGGCAACTGCGCGTTGCCGGCGCCGAACATCTCGCCGCGCCCGCAGGCGAGCAATTGTTCATAGGAAAAATTGGATCGTTTCGTCAAAGCGCTGCTGCCCTCAGAAAACACCGGAGTTTCGCAGGTGGCTAACCCGGAGCCGAGCATAAGTATAAAGGCTTTTTGGCGCAAACCGGCTCAAACTGCCCAATTGAGCAATACCACCGCCTCGGCGGCGATGCCTTCGCCGCGGCCGGTGTAGCCGAGCCCCTCGGTTGTCGTGGCCTTGATGTTGACCTGGCCGCGCGACATACCAAGGTCGGCGGCGATGTTGTTCACCATGGCGGGAATATGCGGCGCCATTTTCGGCGCCTCGGCGATGATCGTGGCGTCGATATTGACGGTGCGGTAGCCGGCCTCCTGCACCAGCCGACTCACCTCGCGCAGCAGCATGCGGCTGTCGGCGCCTTGGTAACGCAAATCGGTGTCGGGGAAATGCCGGCCGATATCGCCCAAACACGCGGCGCCGAGCAACGCGTCGCACACGGCGTGCAGCAGCACATCGGCGTCCGAGTGTCCGGCCAGGCCCTTCTCGTTTGGAATGTCCACGCCGCCGATGACGAGCTTGCGCCCCGGCACCAAGGCGTGAACGTCGAATCCCTGCCCTATTCTCATGTTTGCGTTCCCCGGCTTGTGAGGATGGCTTGCGCCAACTGCAGGTCCTCCGGATAGGTCACCTTCAAGTTCGCGGTGGAACCCTGCACCAGTCTCGGCTTCAGTCCCAGAGCCTCGACGGCCCCGGCCTCGTCGGTCAATTTTGCCGTCCGGCCCAGTGCCTCGAGCAGCAGGCCGTGGCGAAACATCTGCGGCGTCTGTGCCTGCCACAGGTGCTCGCGCGCTTCGGTCGCCTGGATCCGGCCGGCGGAGTCGGCGCGTTTAAGCGTGTCGGCCAAAGGCACTCCGAGTATTCCGCCGACCTCATCCATCGCGAGCGCATCCAGCATGCGCTGCAATTCGCGCTGCGCGAGACAGGGCCGCGCCGCGTCGTGAACCAGTATCCAGTCGTCAGGCTCGACCATGGACGAGGCCGCAACCAGGCCGTTCAACACGCTATCGTGCCGCGTCGCTCCGCCGCAGTACAGCGGCGCGACGCGCTCGCCGAATTCGCCCCACGGATGCCGCTTGAATTCCTGGTCCGCCGGCGCGAGCACCACGAATACGATATCGATCCTGTCGCTGGCGAGGAGCGCATTGACGCTATGGTAGAGCATCGGGCGTCCCAGCAGCGAAAGGTATTGCTTGGGTGTGGCTTGGCCCATGCGCTCGCCCGCGCCCGCCGCCGGGACCAGGCCGAAAAACCGCTCGGACGTCATTGTTTTTTCGAAATAATTGGCTGCCGAAGCCGTTATAATACAGCTTAGTGAAACTATGATGTCAGCCGAATCGCCTCTCCCAAGACAGGGCCCCGCAGGGCCGTGCCCGTGGCCTGCTCTTTTCCGATGATCAAAGCCCCGACCCAGACGCCGCAAAAGCGCCGCTACACCCAGCTGCATGGCTCGAGCGACGCCCTGGCGCTCGCGCGCCTGGCGGAGGATGCCAAGCCTTTGATTGTATTTTGCGCCTCGGCGCTGGACGCGCAGCGCTTGTGCGAGGAAATTCCGTATTTCGCGCCCGGACTGGCGGTGAACCTGCTGCCAGACTGGGAAACGCTGCCCTACGACAGTTTCTCGCCGCACCATGACCTGATTTCCGAACGCCTGGCCACGCTGTACGCGATCACCCGCGGCAGTTGCGACCTCGCGCTGATTCCGGCGAGCACAGCACTCTACCGCCTCGCGCCGCAATCCTATCTTGCCGCCTACACCTTCTTCCTCAAGCAGGCGGAGAAATTCAGCCTGCCGCAACTGCGCGCGCAACTGACGCTGGCCGGGTACAGCCACGTCACTCAGGTAGTCGCGCCGGGCGAGTATTGCGTGCGCGGCGGGCTCATCGATCTGTTCCCGATGGGCAGCGCCCTGCCCTACCGCATCGACCTGCTCGATGAGGAAATCGAATCCATCCGCACCTTCGACGTCGATACGCAACGCACCATCTATCGGGTGAAGGAAGTGCGCCTGCTGCCGGCACGCGAGTTTCCGCTCGACGAAGCCGGCAGGACGCGCTTTCGCGCGCGCTTTCGCGAAACTTTCGAGGGCGATCCATCCCGGAGCAATATCTACAAGGACGTGAGCAACGGCATCGCGCCCGCCGGCGTCGAATACTACCTGCCCCTGTTCTTCGATCAGACCGCCACCATATTCGATTATCTGCCGCCTGGGGCGACGATCTGCCTGCACCACGATGTCGCCGCAACCATAGACGCCTTCTGGAAAGACACGCAGTCGCGCTATCAGCTGTTGCGCGGCTACCGCGAGCAGCCGCTGCTGCCGCCGGTGAAGATGTTCCTGCCGGCGGAGGAATTCTTCATTGCCGCAAGAAATTTTGCGCGCATCGACATCAGCGCCCCGCAGGAAACCGGCGCGGCAGCAGATGGCGGCATGGTCGCCGCCGAGCTGCCGCCGCTCGCAGTCGAGCGCCGCGCCGCCGATCCGCTGACGGGGCTGAAGCAGTTCCTCACAAGCACGCCCGCACGCGTGCTGCTCCTGGCGGAATCTCCCGGGCGGCGCGAAACCATGAGCCAGTACCTGGCCGAATACGGCGTCTCGCCTGCGCCCTGCGCGAACTTCGCCGAGTTTCTCGCCGCCAGCGCACGCTGCATGCTCGGCACGGCGCCGCTGTTCAACGGTTTTGCGCTGACGAGCGAGAATATTTGCATTGTTACCGAAGCCGAGCTCTATGCCGGCACGGTGCGCGTGAGCAAACGCGCCGAAGCCCGTCCGACCTCGGTCGAGGGAATGGTGCGCGACCTGTCGGAACTGCGCATCGGCGATCCGGTGGTGCATGCCCAGCACGGCATCGGCCGCTATCTCGGCCTGGCGAATCTCGATCTGGGCGAGGGCACAACGGAATTCCTGCACTTGGAGTATGCCGGCCAGGACAAGCTTTACGTGCCGGTGGCGCAACTGCACCTGATCAGCCGCTACAGCGGCGTTGCGCCGGATCAGTCGCCGCTGCACAAGCTCGGCAGCGGCGACTGGGACCGCGCCAAGAAGAAGGCGGCACTGCAGATCCGCGACACCGCGGCCGAATTGCTCAATCTCTACGCCCGGCGCGCCGCAAGACTAGGCCATCAATTCGAAATCAAGCAGCACGATCTGGACGCCTTTGCCGAGGGCTTCGGCTTCGAGGAAACGACCGACCAGGCGACGGCAATCCAGGCTGTCGTCGACGACATGTGCTCGGGCAAACCCATGGATCGCCTGATTTGCGGTGACGTCGGTTTCGGCAAGACCGAGGTGGCCCTGCGCGCGGCGTTCGTCGCAGTTTGCGGGGGTAAGCAGGTCGCCGTCCTCACCCCTACCACCCTGCTCGCCGAGCAGCACTTCCAGACGTTCTCCGACCGCTTCGCGCAGATTGCGGCCGAGTGGCCGATAAGAATCGCCCAGCTGTCGCGTTTTCGCACCGCCAAGGAGCAGACGCAAAACGTGAAGGCGCTGGCGGATGGCTCAGTCGATATCGCCATCGGCACGCACAAGCTGCTGCAGCGAGACATAAAATTCAAGCGCCTGGGCCTGGTTATCATCGACGAGGAACATCGCTTCGGCGTGCGTCAGAAGGAAGCGCTCAAGGCGCTGCGCGCCGAAGTGGATGTGCTCACGCTCACCGCCACGCCGATCCCGCGTACCCTGGCCATGTCGCTCGAAGGCCTGCGCGATTTCTCGGTCATCGCCACCGCGCCGCAGAGGCGTCTCGCGATCAAGACTTTCGTCAGCCGCGACAGCCAGGGCGTGATCCGCGAAGCGGTGCTGCGCGAACTGAAGCGCGGCGGGCAGATCTATTTCCTGCACAACGAAGTCCAGACCATCGAGAACATGCACCTGAAGCTCGCGCAGCTGCTGCCCGAGGCGCGCATCGTGGTGGCGCACGGGCAAATGCGCGAACGCGAACTCGAGCGCGCGATGCGCGAGTTCCATCAGCAGCGCTACAACCTGCTCCTGTGCACCACCATCATCGAGACCGGCATCGACATTCCCACCGCCAACACCATGCTGATCAACCGCGCCGACAAGTTCGGCCTGGCGCAACTGCACCAGTTGCGCGGCCGCGTCGGCCGCTCGCATCATCAGGCTTATGCCTACCTGCTGATCCACGCCGAAGAGGCGCTCTCGGCGCAGGCAAAAAAGCGCCTGGATGCGATCCAGATGATGGACGAGCTGGGCTCGGGGTTCTTCCTCGCCATGCACGACCTGGAAATCCGCGGCGCGGGCGAAGTCCTGGGCGAATCGCAGTCGGGCGAAATGCAGGAAATCGGCTTCAATCTGTACGCGGACATGCTCAATCACGCGGTGCGTTCGCTCAAGGCGGGAAAGGAGCCGGACCTGTCCCAGCCGCTGGGAATTACCACGGAAATCAACCTGCACCTGCCGGCGCTGCTGCCGAACGACTATTGCAGCGATGTGCACGAGCGGCTGACGCTATACAAGCGCCTGGCCAACTGCGAAACCGCGGAAGAACTCGATCTGATGCAAGAGGAACTGATAGACCGCTTCGGTCCCGCGCCCGAACCCGCGCAGGCGCTGATCGAGTCGCACCGCCTGCGCATCGCCGCACGCGCACTGGGCGTGGCGCGCATCGATGCCGGCGGCGATGCGATCCAGCTGCAGTTCATCGATCAGCCGCCCATAGACGGGGCGCGCATCATCCAGTTGCTGCAGCGGCACGGCCACTGGAAACTGCCCGGCCCAAGCAAGCTCAGGGTACTGACGCCGAGCGAAGGCCTGGCGCCGCGGGTGCAGACGGTGAAAGAATTGCTCAAGACTCTACGCGGAGCGACGTCATGAAACCGGCATGCAAGGCCGGACCCGGCCGGCGGGCGCTACGAACATGCATCTGGTGATCCAGGGCGCCGTACTCGTCGATGACGATTTGCGGCAGCTCGCGCAATTGGCGGGCGCGGAGCGCATCGAGCGCCTCGGCCCCGGAGCATGCCGGCTGATCGGCGCGCAGGAACGGCCGGGCATCGCCGAGTATTGCGCCCGGGCCAGGCTCGACTTCGGCTTTATCCCGGAGAAGCGGAAACTGGCGGACGTAGGACTCTTGGCGATCGACATGGACTCCACGCTGATCACCATCGAATGCATAGACGAAATCGCGGACCTGGCGGGGGTCAAGGCCGAAGTTTCGGCGATCACCGCCGCCGCGATGTCGGGCGAGATCGATTACGCCGAAAGCCTGCGGCTGCGCGTCGGCTTGTTGCGTGGTCTGGACCAGGATGCCCTGGGGCGCGTCTACGACGAACGCCTGCGGCTCTCCCCCGGCGCCGAGACCATGCTCGCCGCGATGCAGCGCGCCGGCGTCAAGACTCTGTTGGTATCGGGCGGCTTCAGTTTTTTCACCGAGCGCCTGAAAGCCCGGCTACGGCTGGACTACAGCATCGCCAACGTGCTCGATTTCAAAGGCGGCCGCCTCACCGGGCGGATAGTCGGCCGCATCGTGGACGCGGAGGCGAAAGCTGCAAAGCTGCGCTCGGTGCGCGATGAATTGGGGCTGGCACCAACCCGGGTCATCGCCATAGGCGACGGCGCGAATGACCTCGCGATGCTGGCCGAGGCGGGCGTATCCATCGCCTACCGCGCGAAAGCGGTGGCGCGGGGCAAGGCCGACTACGCCCTGGACCACGTCGGCCTGGATGGCGTGCTGAACTTATTTGCCGGAACTAGTGCGTTGCCGGAGCATTAGCGAATCAAACCGGCAACGAGACGGACTTGCGCGCAGCTGCCCGGCGCCGGTCCACCAGCAAGCTTACATTCCCGTCTTTCGCCAGTTGCTCGTTCACGAGGTCCTGCAGGGTCACCGAGCTCAAATATTCGTACAACTTCTCGTTCAGAGTGGCCCACAAATTGTGGGTCATGCAGCGCTTGTCGTCCTGGCAGTTTTCCATGCCGCTGCATTGCGTCGCATCGAGCGGCTCGTCCACGGCAAGGACGATGTCGGCCACCGAGACTTTTTCGGTCGGGCGCGCCAGGCGGTAACCGCCGCCGGGACCGCGCACACTCTCCACCAGTGCATGGCGGCGCAGCTTGCCGAACAGTTGCTCCAGATAGGACAGGGAGATGCTCTGGCGCTGGCCTATGCCGGCCAGGGTCACCGGGCCCCGCTGGTGGCGCAATGCAAGGTCCAGCATCGCGGTCACGGCAAATCTGCCTTTGGTTGTCAGTCTCATAATCGTCTCCAGGCCAATACCCGATGTATTTTGTCAACTATAGCAAAACTCGAGTCTTTCGCTCAACTATTTTTCCGCTGCCTGGCGCGACCGGCCCGGGTCGAAGCGCTCGGCGACTGCGCGATCGTCCTCGGTCCGTCCTCTTAGCGTCTCGATCTCATGCTGCAACTGCTCCAGGCGGCGGTCCTGCTCCATCGAGTGGTCGAGCAAGCCCTGGAGCGCCTTGGCTAGAGGATCGTCCGCGGCTTTGGCCGTTACGGCATAGGCCGAAAAGCCAAGCTTGGCCGCCTTCTCCTCACGCGATTTGTCCTGCTCATCGAGGATAATGCGAGCGGGAATCCCGACTGCGGAGGCACCCGGGGGGACGTCTTTCACCACCACCGCATTGGAACCGATCTTCGCCCCCTCGCCCACGATGATCGGTCCGAGCACTTTGGCGCCGGCACCGATGACTACTCCATTCCTGAGGGTCGGATGGCGTTTGCCCTTGTTCCAGGAGGTGCCACCCAAGGTCACACCATGGTACAGGGTGACGTCGTCGCCGATTTCCGCGGTTTCGCCTATGACCACCCCCATGCCGTGGTCGATGAAAAAACGCCGGCCGATGGTGGCGCCGGGATGAATTTCGATGCCGGTCAGAAAGCGTCCGATATGCGATACCAGTCGTCCCAGCCAGCGCAGGTTGCTATGCCACAACCAATTCGCGATGCGGTGAATGCGCAGGGCGTGGAATCCTGGATAACAGGTAATCACCTCCCAAGTCGAGCGCGCGGCGGGATCACGATCGAATACGCTGGCGATGTCCTCACGGATGTTTTTGAACATAGGCGTGTCTGTAGCTCCCTAGTCTCCAGCTCGATTTGCGCTCTGATACCATATTAATGTGACTTGCTAATTTTATCTTTCAATTAGCTGTTTTAAATAAACTAATAAAAGACATACTTTCAAAAAACCTTACCTAATAGTCTACTAATCCCAAGTATTGTAGTCAACTATTTGCGGAAAGAATTCAGCATTCCTCGCAGGATGTTCACTTCCTCCTGTTCCAGGCGGGCGCGGCCGAACAGGCGCCGCAGGCGCGGTATCAGGCGCCTGGGGTTCGCCGGATCGAGAAAACCGCTGGCGAGCAGACTTTGCTCGAGGTGAACGTAGAAATTCTCGACGTCCTCGTGTCGCGCCAGACCGGATTCGCTGGGAGGGAGCAGTCGCGCACCCAGCGCCGCCACGCGGGCCTCATAGGCCATCACCTGCACCGCCGCGGCAAGATTGAGCGAGGAATAGGCCGGATCGGCGGGGATATGCGCCACAGCCCGGCATTGCAGGATTTCCTCATTGGTCAAACCGGACATTTCGGTGCCGAAGACTATGGCGACCTCGCCTTCCCGTGCCGCCGCCACCAACTCCTGCGCGGCGCTGCGCGCCTCGGTGGACGCGTAGGCGAGTTCGCGCCGGCGCGCGCTCACCGCCAGAGCGTAGACCGTGCCGTGCAAAGCCTCGGCCACGCTGGCGCAGACGCGTGCGCCCCGCAGCACGTCCGACGCTCCGCTAGCCATGGCTTCGGCTTCGGCATCAGGAAATTTTTTCGGGTTGACCAGATAGAGCGAGACGATGCCCATGGTCTTCATCGCACGAGCCGCCGCGCCTATGTTGCCCGGATGTGAGGTGTGCGACAGCACCACACGAATGTGCGGCAGCAGATCGGCGCTCATATTAAAATCAACGCTTCGGCGCAGGCCGCGATCACGGACCCCATACTCATATGCACCCCATGCTCAATATCGCGGTAAAGGCCGCGCGGCGCGCTGGCGCCATCATCAACCGCGCCGCGCAGGACATCGACGCCCTGACCGTATCGACCAAGCGCCATAATGATTTCGTCACCGAGGTGGACCAGGCGGCGGAACAGGCGGTGATCCAGATCCTGCTGAAGGCCTTTCCGGACCATGCGATTCTAGCAGAGGAGTCCGGAGCGCACGGCAAATCGGACTTCGTCTGGATCATCGATCCGCTGGACGGAACCACCAATTTCATTCATGGTTTCCCGCAATATTGCGTCTCCATCGGCCTCAGATACAAGGGCGCCGTGACGCAGGCGGTGATCTACGACCCGGGGCGCAATGAACTATTCACCGCCACGCGCGGACACGGCGCCTATCTCAATGACCGGCGCATGCGCGTTTCCAAGCGCAAGCAACTGGACGACGCGCTCATCGGCACCGGGTTTCCGTTCCGCTCCGGCGAGCACATGGACGAATATGCGGCCGTCCTGCGCAAGGTGATGGAGCAGACTGCGGGCGTGCGCCGCGCCGGCGCCGCCGCGCTCGATCTCGCCTATGTCGCCGCCGGCCGGCTGGACGGTTTCTGGGAAATGGGTCTCGCTCCCTGGGATATGGCCGCGGGCAGCCTCCTGATCCAGGAAGCGGGCGGCCTGGTGAGCGATTTCGAGGGCGACGGCACTTACATGGAATGCGGGAACATCGTCACCGGCACGCCTAAAGTATTCACGCCGCTGCTGCAGATCGTGGCCGCACACCGTCCCAAGTAATTTGTTTAGAACCCGTTGCAAAATGAATTTTGAAACGGGCCGATCTAGGGGAGCATGACGGGAGGCGCCCCGAAGGTCTCGATCCCCCTTGAGGGGAAAGTCCCCTTGGGGGATATCCCCTCATTTTGATACAGGTCCTCATGCCATTGTTGCAGTCGCTGCGGGGATGGTTCGGCGGCGGCAAGGCCGCGCAACTCGACGCGGCGATCCGCTTGCACGAAAGCGGCGATCTCGCCGGCGCCGAGCGGCGCTACCGCGCGCTGCTCGGCGCCGACGCCAGAGATCCCGATGCCACGCACCTGCTCGGGCTGATCGCCCATCAGCGCGGCGACCATGCGCTCGCGGTCGCGCAAATCGGCGCAGCCATCGCGCTAAAGGCCGACAAGGCGGTCTACCACTACAACCTGGGCAATGCCCTCCTGGGGCTAGGCCGGCCGGAGGCGGCGATGGATTGTTTCCGCGCGGCGATCAAGCTCGATCCGGCGAATGTCGCTGCCAGTTTCAACCTCGCCAGTTGCATGGAAAGCGGCAATCGCTGGAGCGAGGCAGCGGAAATCTACTCCGCCTTGCTGAAGTCACAAGGCGATCTGGCCACCGCGCATAACCGGCTCGCCAATTGCTATAACCAGCTCGGGCGCATGGTGGAAGCACGCAGCCACTATCTCGAGGTCTGTCGAATCGAGCCAGGGTTTGCGCACGCGTGGACCAGCGCGCTCGCCTGCCTGAACTACGACCCTGATTGCCCGCCGGCGCGGGCGGCAGCCGAACACCGGCACTGGGCCGAGCAGGTAGCGGCGCCCCATTACCCCAGGCACGTCCACTTCGACAACGATCGCAACCCGGAGCGCCGCCTGCGCATCGGCTACGTCTCGCCGGACTTGCGCCGCCATCCGGTGAGTGCGATTTTCGCACCCATCCTGCAGGCGCACGATCGCAGCCGGTCGGAAGTCACCTGCTACTACAACTTTACCAGCGAAGACGTGGTCACTTTGCGGCTGAAGTCACTGGCCGAACATTGGCGGCCGGTCTCCGGCATTGATGACGACGCCCTGTGCGAACAGATCCGCGCCGACCGCATCGATATCCTGGTGGATCTCGCCGGCCATACGACCCACAACCGCTTGCTCGCGTTCGCGCGCAAGCCCGCGCCGATACAGGTGAGCTGGCTCGGTTATTTCAACACCACCGGGCTCGCCACCATGGATTATTTTGTGAGCGACCCCTGGTCCTCGCCTGCCGGCCAGGAGCGCTATTACGTCGAGCAGTTGCTGCGCTTGCCGCATACGCGCTTTTGCTATCAGCCGCCCGAGTACATGCCCGTGGTCAGCCCGCTACCCGCGGAAAAAACGGGCCATGTCACGTTCGGCTGCTTGAACAATCTATCTAAGGTCAACGAGAAAGTGCTGGCTCTGTGGGGCGATATGCTGCAGGCTGTTCCGGAGGCGAAGCTGCTCGTCCAAGCTGCGGCACTGGATGACGCGCCCAACCGCTCGCGCTTTAGCGAACTGTGCGCGCGCCACAGCATCGCGCCGGACCGGCTGGAGTTGCGAGGTTTTGTCCCGATCGATCAGGCGCCCGCCAGCTACGCGGCAATCGACATCGCGCTCGACCCCTTTCCCTTCTGCGGCGGCATGACCAGCCTGGAAGCGCTGTGGCTCGGCGTTCCGGTGGTCACCCTGGTGGGAGCAACCATCGCCAGCCGCCAGAGCGCGAGCATGCTGGTGAACCTGGGGTTGCCCGAGCTGATCGCCGAAAATGCGGGGCAATACGTTGATAAAGCTGCGCGGCTGGCGCGGGACCTGCCGCGCCTGGCCGGACTGCGCGCCGGACTGCGCCAGCGCTTCGCGAGCTCGCCCCTTATGGACTACGCCGGCTTCGCGCACGAGCTCGAGGCCGCCTACCGCGACATGTGGCTCAACTATATCGCCTCAGACCAGACGACGGTGGCGCATGGGTTCAACCCGTAGATCAGGTTCAAACGAAGACGCCGTACACCGTGCCCGAACATGATTGCGCATCATAGTTGACTGAAACCGTCAGGTATTGTATAGTTGACAAAGTTACTCATGTATTGCCTGTGCAGGCCTTAGCCATCTGATATTTAATGGGGTTTTCATATGAGACTGACGACAAAAGGACGCTTTGCCGTGACGGCGATGGTAGATCTCGCGATGAGTCAGGGCAAGCACCCGGTGACCCTGGCGGCGATCAGCGAGCGCCAGAAAATCTCGCTGTCTTATCTCGAGCAGTTGTTCGGCAAGCTGCGCCGCCGCGCGCTGGTCGACAGCGTGCGCGGCCCTGGCGGCGGCTATCGCCTCGCCCAGGACATGACGCAGATATCGGTCGCCGACATCATTCTCGCGGTCGACGAGACGCTGGACTCGACGCAATGCGGCGGCAGGGAAAATTGTCGCGATGAGAACAAATGCATCACTCACAATCTGTGGGCCAATCTCAACCAGCATATTTTCGGTTATCTTGGCGCGGTAACGCTCAAACACCTGGTTGACGAGCAGAAATCCGGACAAGACGGCGTGGCGCAGGTGCACGACATGCGCCAGACTCTGCAAAAGCGCGAGCGCGCCGCAGTTGCGATCTAACAACTCACACAGGCGAAACCATGGCGATTTCAGTGACTGAAAATGCGGCAAAACAGATCCGGAACCAGCTTGCAAAGCGCGGCAAGGGCGTGGGCCTGCGCGTCGGCGTCAAGAAAGTCGGCTGTTCCGGCTTTGCCTATACCTTCGACTACGCCGACGAAATGCGCCCCGGCGACAAGTTGTTCGAGGCGCACGACGCAAAAGTGGTGGTGGATGCTGATACCCTGTCGTTTCTGGACGGCTCGCGACTCGATTTCGTCAAGGAAGGCTTCAAGCAGGTGTTCAAATTTGACAATCCCAATGTCGACAGCACTTGCGGCTGCGGCGAGAGCTTCAACGTCAAGCAATCCGCCAAAGCCTAGCGGCAAAGCTCCTGAAGGACTTGCAAAGACACGCGTGTTTTTCCGGCGCCCCGGATATTCAACCATCAGGTTTGTGAAACCGCAATGAGCACAGCACTGCAGAATCTGGTCAACCAACCCTACCAACACGGTTTCGTCACTGATATCGAAGCCGATGTCGCGCCTAAAGGCTTAAGCGAAGACACGATCCGGCTGATTTCGGGCAAGAAGAACGAGCCTGAGTGGCTGCTCGAACTCCGGCTCACGGCCTACCGGCACTGGCTCACGATGAAAGAGCCGCAATGGCCGAACGTGAAATATCCGAAGATCGATTTTCAGGCGATCACCTATTACTCCGCACCCAAGCCGAAGAACAAACTGGCCAGCATGGACGAGGTCGATCCCGAATTGCTGCGCACGTTCGAGAAACTCGGTGTGCCGATGAACGAGCGCGCGAAACTTGCCGGCGTAGCGGTCGACGTGATATTCGACAGCGTATCGGTGGCGACCACCTACAAGGCGAAGCTCGCCGAAGTCGGCATCATTTTCTGTTCGATCTCCGAGGCGGTGCATGAGCACCCCGAACTGGTGCGCAAGTATCTGGGCAGCGTGGTGCCGGCCGGCGACAACTACTATGCGGCGCTCAACTCGGCGGTATTTACCGACGGCTCGTTTTGTTTCATCCCCAAGGGCGTCAAGTGCCCGATGGACCTGTCGACCTATTTCCGCATCAATACGGAAAGTTCCGGGCAGTTCGAGCGCACCCTGATCGTGGCCGAGGAAGGCGCGTCGGTGTCTTATCTCGAAGGCTGCACCGCTCCCAAGTTCGACACCAACCAGCTGCATGCAGCGGTAGTCGAGCTGATTGCGCTCGATGACGCCGACATCAAGTATTCGACCGTGCAGAACTGGTACGCGGGCGACGAAAACGGACTGGGCGGCATTTACAATTTCGTCACCAAGCGCGGGCTGTGCAAGGGCGTGAATTCGCGCATCTCGTGGACGCAGGTCGAGACCGGCTCGGCGATCACCTGGAAATATCCGAGCTGCATTTTGCGCGGCGATAACTCGGTCGGCGAGTTCTATTCGGTGGCGCTCACCAACCATTACCAGCAGGCCGACACCGGCACCAAAATGATCCATCTGGGCAAGAACACGCGCAGCACCATCGTCAGCAAGGGCATTTCCGCCGGCCATTCCAACAACAGCTACCGCGGGCTGGTCCGAATTGCCCCCACCGCCGCCGGCGCGCGCAATTACTCGCAGTGCGATTCGATGCTGATCGGCGACCGCTGCGGCGCGAATACGTTCCCCTATATTCAGGTGAACAACCCCAGCGCCAAAGTCGAGCACGAAGCATCGACCTCCAAGATCGGCGAAGACCAGTTGTTCTATTTCGCCCAGCGCGGCGTCGGCGCCGAGGAGGCGGTGTCGATGATCATCAACGGGTTCTGCAAGGACGTTTTTCAACAATTGCCGATGGAGTTCGCGGTCGAGGCGACCAAACTGCTCGGCCTCAAGCTCGAGGGAAGCGTAGGATGATCTACCAGGACAGCAAGACCCTTCTCGCCGTGCGCGGGCTGCACGCGACCGTCAACGGCATCGAAATTCTCAAAGGCATGGACCTCACGGTCAAGAGCGGCGAAGTGCACGCGATCATGGGACCGAACGGCTCCGGCAAGAGCACCTTCGCCAAGGTGCTTGCCGGCCACCCCGCCTACGAAGTCAGCGGCGGCGAGATCGTGTATGAAGGCAACAACCTGCTCGACCTTGCGCCCGAGGCGCGCGCGCGCGCCGGGCTTTTCCTCGGGTTCCAGTATCCGATCGAAATACCCGGAGTGGCCAACAGCCAGTTCCTGCGGCTTGCGTACAACACGGTGCAGGCCGGGCGCGGCAAGGACGAACTCGATCCGCTGGAATTCGACGACTTCGTGCGCGAGAAAATGAAACTGCTCGAGATGAATCCGGATTTCCTCGACCGCAGCGTCAACGAAGGTTTCTCCGGCGGCGAGAAGAAGCGCAACGAGATCCTGCAGATGGCCCTGCTCGAGCCGAAGCTCGCGATCCTCGACGAAACCGATTCCGGCCTGGACATCGACGCTCTCCGGATCGTCGCCGGCGGCGTAAATCAGCTTGCGCGCAAGGACAACGCCATCGTGCTGGTCACGCACTACCAGCGCCTGCTCAATTACATCGTGCCCGACTACGTGCACGTGATGGAGTCGGGCCGCATCGTCAAGACCGGCGGCAAGGAGCTGGCGCTCGAACTCGAAGCCAGGGGCTACGACTGGGTCAGCGCGGAATTCAAGGCGGACGTCCGCGTGAGCGCATGAA
>ODAK010002763.1_pt1 | contig 18389 bp, 18 predicted proteins | sample 1539591 | NCBI WGS metagenome assembly ODAK01 (sample SAMEA3539303, study PRJEB22396) | soil metagenome | biome: tundra; feature: field; material: soil | place: USA | collected 2010-05 | depth 0.15 m | reverse complement strand
ACACCGCTACGGGGGACCCAGGAGTCGAACCTGACGCTGCGGTTTTGGAGACCACCGTGTTACCGATACACCAGTCCCCCACGGGGTCGCTCAGTCTAAAGGGCCGTGGGCGTCGCGCACCGCGTTGGCGCCCGCCGCCCAGACGTCCTCGGCGCGCCGCGCGGCCGCAGCGCCGGCGGGGCGTCTCTCATGGGAAGGTCTAAACTTGCGTTGAGGCGGTCAACCCGGGTCGGCCTCGCCCACAAGGAGGACTCCGATGCCCGTCCACAGTCCAGTGCAAGTGGACCGCCGGCGCGTCGACCAGCTGCTGGAGCGCGAGCTTGCTGCGCTCAACGCTCGCACACAGCGTTCGGCGTCGATGTACGAACGTGCGTGCCAGTCGCTCAGCGGCGGCGTGGCGTCGTCCTACCAGCTGCGCGACCCGTGGCCGATCTACCTCGAGGACGGCAACGGCCCCAAGGTGCGTGACGTCGACGGCAACGAGTATTGGGACTTCCACAACGGCTTCGGCTCGATGGTCCAGGGCCACGGGCACCCGGCGATCGTCAAGGCGGTGCGCGAGCGTGTTGCGCTCGGCACGCACTTCGCGGCGGTGACGGAGGACGCGATCGTCGTCGCGGAGGAGCTCAAGCGGCGCTTCGGGCTGGCCCGTTGGCGTTTCGTCAACTCCGGCTCGGAGGCGACGATGGACGCGATCCGGATCGCCCGCGGGCTGACCGGGCGCGAGACGATCATGAAGATCTTCGGCTCCTACCACGGCCATCACGACGCCGTGATGGTTTCGATCGGCGTCCCCTACGACGAGATCGGCGACCGCGACAACCTCGCCTCGCTGCCCTACGGCGCGGGAATCCCGAGCGCGGTGGTCGACCTCACGATCGCGGTGCCGTTCAACGATGCCCCCGCGATGGAGCGGCGCATCGAGCGCCTGATCAGTGAGGGCCGCACGCCCGCCTGCGTGATCATGGAGGCGGCGATGATGAACCTCGGGGTCGTGCTCCCCGAGCCGGGCTATCTCGAGGAGGTCCGCGAGATCACCGCGCGCCACGGCATCGTCTTGATCTTCGACGAGGTCAAGACCGGGCTCGCGATCGCCGCCGGAGGAGCGACCGAGCGCTTCGGCGTCACTCCGGACATGGTGACGCTCGCGAAGACGCTCGGCGGCGGGCTTCCCGCCGGAGCGATCGGCGCCACCGAGGAGGTGATGTCGGTCGTCGAGGACGGCAGCGTCTACCAGGTCGGCACCTACAACGGCAATCCGCTCGCGATGGCGGCCGCTCGCGCCAGCCTCGAGCAGGTGCTGACGCCGGAGTCCTACCGGCACCTAGACGAGCTCAACGACCGGATCGTCGCCGGCTGCGACGCCGTGATCGAGCGCCATCGGCTCCCGGGCTACGCGGTGGGAATCGGATCGAAGGGCTGCGTGACCTTCTCGACCGAGCGGATCGTCGACTACGAGACGTTCAAGGCCAACCAGGACGTCCCCGTGACCGAGCTCGCCTGGCTTTGGAACATGAACCGCGGCATCTACATGACGCCCGGCCGTGAGGAGGAGTGGACGCTCTCGGTCACCCACACGAGCGAGGCGATCGACGCCTACGTGCAGGCCTTCGGCGAGATGGCGGAGGCGCTCACCGCCTGAGCGCCCGCCGCGCGCCAAAGGGCGGGGAGCGCCACCGCGTCCCCGCCCCCGCGCGCGGACCGTCAGCCCAGTCCGTTGGCCTTGAGGAACGCGGACGCCACCGCGGCGGGCGTCTGCTGGTCGATCGAGACCGCCTTGTTGAGCTGCTGGATCGCCTTGAAGGTCAGCAGCGCGTCAACCTTGTTGAGCGTCGCGGCGAACGCCGGGCCCTCCGTCGCCAGCAGCTTCGTGTTGACCACCGGCGCGACGTTCTGGTAGCCGAAGACGTGCTTGGGATCGCTCAGGATCACGTACTTGCCCGCCGTCGCCAGCTGGCCGTCGGTCGTGAAGACGTCCTGGACGTCGACCGTGCCGGAGTCAAGCGCCGTGTAGCTGAGGCCGATCGCGATCGGCTTGAATGTCGGGTCGATGCCGTACTCCTGCTTGAGGCCGAGCAGGCCCTCGAAGCGCGTCGCGAACTCCGGAGCCGCACCGAGGACCACCTTGCTGCCGAGCTTCTTGAGATCGGAGATCGTCGTCAGGTGGTTGCCCTTCGCGTAGGCCGAGAGCGCGGCGAGCGCGTCGGAGTCGTAGAAGGGCGTCGCCTTGAGCAGCGTGAAGCCATGCTTTGACGCATACGCGGCCGCCGCGCTGTAGGCGGCGGCGGCGCTCGTTGGGGTCTTCGTGACCCCCGCGATCGCCGACAGCAGCGTGCCGGTGTACTCGGGGTAGAGGCTGATCTGTCTCGCCACCAGCGCCTTCCAGGTGAGCTCGGAGGTGCCGATGCTGTCCTTCAAGCTGACCGAGTAACCCTGCGCCTTCAGCGCCTGGGCGTAGAGCGCGCCGAGGATGAACTCCTCGGCGAAGTTCTTGTCGCCGATGACGACCGCCGGCTTGCCGGTACCCGGCAGGCTCGCGGCGCTCGACTGCACGCCCACGGCAACCACGGCACCGGCCGCCAACAGCCCGGCGAGGGCCGTCCTGACTACGCTCTTCCGCATAATTCCTCCATTGTCGATAGACTTTATTGAGATTACAGTGACCGGCCCCTGCTAGTCGGCACGAAGAGCTCGCGGTGTGAGCAGCCGCTGAGCGCCGGCCAGCGACACCTCGACCGCCAGCGCGAGCGCGGCCACACAGATCGCTCCTCCGAGCACGCCGGAGGGGCGGTAGCTGGTTTCGTTGTTGATCACGTCCCCCAGAGTGCCGCTGTAGCCGGCGAGCGCGCTGATCGTGGTCGTCGCGACCACGAACACCGCGGCCGTGCGAACCCCGGCGAAGATCAGCGGCAGCGACAGCGGCAGCTCGACGACCGTGAGGATCTCCCATTCGGTCATCCCCATCCCCCGCGCCGCATCGACGAGGTCGCGATCGACGCCATCGACCGCCGCATAGGCGTTGGTCACGATCGGCGGCACCGCCAGGACGATCAGCGCCAGCTCGACGTTCGCCAGCCCGAGGCCGAGGAAGGCGACGGCGATCGCCAGCACGGCCAGGCTCGGCAGCGAGCGCCAGAGGTTGCCGATGTTGATCGCCACGAACGAGCCACGGTGCACGTGCCCGAGCCCGACGCCGATCGGCAGCGCCACCACGAGCGCGAGGCCGATGCCGATCCCGCTGACCGCCAGGGTGCTGAGCGTCAGGTGCACGAGACTCGGGAGCGGACCGGCGCCCGGCACCTGCCCGTCCCGGAAGATGAAGCGCAGCGCCGCGCTCATCGCGCCCTGATCCACGGGGTCAGCGCGCGCTGGGCGAGCACGAACACGCCGTCGGCGACCAGCGCGAGTGCGACCGCCAGTCCGCCCGCGGCGATCAACTCGGTCTTGAACAGGTTGTTGCCGATCGCCTCGAAGATCGGCGTGCCGAGGCTCTGCACCCCGATCAGCGGCGCGATCGTCGCCAGCGAGATCACCGTCACGGTCGCGATCCGCAGGCCGGCGACGATCGCCGGCAGCGCCAGCGGCAGCTCGACCCGCCACAGCAGCTGCCGCGCGCTCATCCCCATCCCGCGCGCCGCGTCGAGCACCTCCTCGGGCACGGCGCGCAGACCGGTGAGGGTGTTGCGAAAGAGGATCAGCAGCGTGTATGAGACCAGCGCGACCTCGGCGCTGCGCACGCTGAGCCCGAGCCCCTTGACCGGCACGAGCAGCTCGAACAGCGCGATCGAGGGGATCGTGTAGAGCACCAGCGTGACCGCGACGATCGGGCGCTCGAGCCAGCGGCGTCGGTAGGCCGCGATCGCGAGCGTGGCCGAGATCGCGAAGCCGACCGCCACCGCGACGAGCGTCAGCAGGACGTGTTCGCGCAGCGCGGGCCACAGCACCGTGCCCCAGTTGCGCGAGACCCAGTCGAAGCAGAACAGACGGTTCGCGCGCTCGCAGGCGAAGGCGCTGCCGCCGAGGTTCGGGATCACCGGTCCGCCGGCGGCGATCAGCAGGAGGCACCCCCGTTCGGGTCGCGCAGGATTCCACCGACCACATCGAGTGTGAACTTCCCGCTCACGCGGTTCGCGCCATCCACGACAACGAGCGGGGATCCGCCGCCGAGCAGCAGCGTCGAAAGGGCGTCGCGCAGCGTCATCGAGTCGGGGACCCGCGAATGATCGCCGTTCAGCGAGCCGGCGTCAGGCAGTTCGATGTCGGCGAGCGTCGAGAGACCCAGCCGCTTGAGACCGCGATCGGCGCCGACGAAGGCCGCGACGAACTCGTCGATCGGGGCGCACAGCAGCTCACTCGGCGTCGCATACTGCGCGAGCGTCCCCCCCTCGCGCAGCACCGCGACGCGGTCGCCCATCTTGATCGCCTCGTCGATGTCGTGGGTCACGAACACGACGGTCTTGCGCACCCGCGCCTGAAGCGCGAGGAACTCGTCCTGCAGCCGCGCCCGGTTGATCGGATCGATCGCCCCGAACGGCTCGTCCATCAACAGCAGCGGCGGGTCGGCTGCGAGCGCCCGCGCGACGCCGACGCGCTGGCGCTGTCCGCCCGACAGCGCCGCCGGGTAGCGCGGGCCGATCTCGTCGGGATCCATGCCGATCAGCTCGAGCAGCTCGCGCGTGCGCTCGGCGATCCGCTCGCCGCTCCAGCCGAGCAGTCGCGGAACCGTCGCGATGTTCTCGGCGACGGTGTGATGTGGGAACAGGCCGATCTGCTGGATCACGTAGCCGATCTCGCGCCGCAGGTCGACCGCGGAGCGCTCGAGGACGCTGCGCCCGTCCAGCAGGATGTCGCCGCCGCTCAGCGGGATCAGGCGGTTGATCAGGCGCATCGCGGTGGTCTTGCCCGAGCCCGATGGTCCGACCAGCACGCAGACCTCACCGGCGCCGACCGTCAGGCTGAGATCCGCGATCGCCGGCGTGCGCGCCTGGGGATAGCTCTTGCTGACGTTGCGCAGCTCTAGCTCGAGCGCCGGCCTCGGCGACGACAACGGCCCCAGCTGGTGGGCGTGTTCTGCACCTTGCACGAGAAGCTCCGACGGGTCGGAGTGAGGAATGCTACCCGCACACGAGGCAGACCCGGCGAGGGCGGCTTCGAGGACCCCACGAGGGCGCCCTCGAGGATCCGCGCAGCCGGCTTCCGAAGACCGCGCGCGGGCGCGCTCGAGCCGCCCCCGGGCGTAAGAGGTGCCAAAGGATTTCGTATCAGATGTTGCAAAACACGTGTCGATTGGTACTATCAGCCGTCGTCACACCCAGAGCATCGCGACCACTTCAGGAGGCCAAAATGACGGTGCGCCAGGCGATGAACCCGGTCGGAGTCACGGTGGGAAGCGGCCACACGATGCGCGAGGCGGCGCGCCGGATGACCGAGGGAAGGACCGGCGCCGCTGTCGTGATCGACCACGACCTGCCGGCACCGGGGATCGTGACCGAGCGCGACGTGCTGCGCTGCGCCGGCGGTGGCGGTGACCTCGACAGCGAGTTGGTCGGCGATCACCTGACGGCCAACGTCGTCTACGCCGCCGCCGACTGGCCGCTGCAACGCGCCGCCGAGCAGATGACGAACGGCGGTTTCCGCCACGTGCTGGTGATGGACGGGCCCGAGCTTGTCGGCATCCTCTCGATGCGCGACATCGTCGGCAACTGGGTGCGCGCGGCGGCCTCGGCGCCGGACGTGGCCGCGGCCTGACCGCCGTCGCGGCGACGTAGGAAGCCGGCGCTCGCGGGGCGAGTGGACGTTCCGCCACGCGTGCTGGGAACATCCCGCCGGTGTGGAACCTCGCGCCGCGCCTGAGCGGCGAGATCGTGATCCTCGAACCGCTCGCGCCGGAGCATTTCGACGCGCTCCTCGACGCCTCGCGCCCGCCTGAGATCTGGACCTGGTGGAGCGTCGAGATGGCCGGGCGGGAGGCGTTCGCCAGTTGGTTCGACGGCGCGCTGCGCGCCGGCGCCGAGGCGACGCGCGCGCACTTCTCGACGCTCGACGCGCGCAGCGGCGCTCCGATCGGCTCCACCAGCTACCTCACGCTGCGACCTGAGCATGCCGGCCTCGAGATCGGCTGGAGCTGGCTTAACCCGGCGGCCTGGCACAGCGGCGCCAACGCCGAGGCCAAGCTGCTGATGCTGCGTCACGCCTTCGAGCAGCTGGGCTGCCAGCGGGTCGAGTTCTCGACCGACGAGCGCAACGTTCGCTCGCGCCGCGCGCTCGAAGCGCTCCCGGCGCAATTCGAGGGGATCAAGCGCGACGACCGGATCCTGCACGACGGCAGCCGCCGCAGCTCCGCGGTCTACTCGATCATCGATCGCGAGTGGCAGAGCGTCGCCGCCAACCTCGCGGCGAGAGTGGCCGCCGCGGGCTCATCCCGCGCAGTCGGCTAACGCCAGGCCGCGGAGACCCCATGACAGCGCCGCCGGACATGCCTGAGCCCGCCGGCGCGCGGCCGCGCTCGGGCGCCTCGCTGGGCCGCATCGCGCAGGCCTGGACCTGGATCGGCCTGACCGGCTTCGGCGGGCCTCCCGCGCACATCGCGCTGCTGCGCCGCCTGGTCGTCGAGCGCGAGCGGTGGATCGACGCGAGCGAGTTCGAGGACGCGAACGCTGCCTGCGGCCTGCTACCCGGGCCTGCGTCGACGCAGCTCGCGATCTTCTGCGCCTACCGTGTCGGCGGCATCCCCGGCGCGATCGTGGGCGGGCTGGGATTCGTCGTCCCCGCGGTCGTGCTGATCCTCGTGCTCTCGGTCGTGTTCCTCGCGCACGCCCCGCCGCTGTGGGTGCGCGGCGCAGGCGCCGGAGCCGGGGCGGCCGTCGCCGCGGTCGCGGTCCACGCCGCCCGCGGGCTGCTTGGCCCGAGTTTCCGGCGCGTCAGCGAGGATCGCGGGCGGCGGGGCCGCTGGCTGGCCTACCTCGCCGCCGCGGCCGCCGCCGCGGCGCTGATCGGCCCCTACCTCGTGCTCGTCCTGCTGGCGTGCGGGCTGCTCGAGCTGGCGCTCCAGCGCCGGCCCTCCAGCCCGGCCGCGATCCAGTGGGGACCGCTGGGCGCCCTGGCGCAGCTGGCCGCGCGCGCGGGCGCGCTCGGACCGCTGGCCTGGACCGCGTTCAAGGTCGGTGCGCTGTCGTTCGGCGGCGGCTTCGTGATCATCCCGCTGATGCAGGGCGACGCCGTCCACACCTACCACTGGATGACCAACGCGCAGTTCCTCAACGCGGTGGCGCTGGGTCAGATCACACCCGGCCCGGTCGTTGCGACGGTCGCGGCCGTCGGCTACGGCGCCCACGGGCTGCTCGGCGGCGTGCTGGCCGCACTGGTCGCCTTCAGCCCGTCGTTCTCCTTCATCGTCTTCGGCGGCGGCCGCTTCGAGCGCCTGCGCGCCAATCCGAACGCACGCGCCTTTCTCGACGGCGCCGGCCCGGCGGCGATCGGGGCGATCCTCGGCGCCGCGATCACGCTCGCGCTGGCGCTTGCGGAGAGTTGGCAGTTCGGCCTGCTCGCCCTCGCCGCGGTCGCGCTGCTGGCGCTGCGCCGCGGCGTCGTCGAGACGCTGCTCGGCGCCGCCGCGATCGGCGTCGTGGCCGCGCTCGCCGGCGCCCCGCTCAGTTGACCCGCCCCTCCCGCGACGACGCTCTACCCCCCCGGGCCCGCCGTCCCGTCGTCGCGCTCGACCATCACGCTGGTCGCCTTGACACGCGCGCAGACGCGCAAACCCTCGCGCAGCCCGAGCTCCTCGACGGAGTCGCGCGTCACCGCGGCGGTGATGCGGTGAGGGCCGGCCTGGATCTCGACGAGCGCCATCACGCCGTCGAGCTCGACCGACACGACGCGCCCGGGAAAGCGGTTGCGTGCCGAGAGCTGATCCCCGACCCGGTGGCGCTGCGGACTGCGGCGCAACCGCTGGACCTCCTCAGCCGGCACGAGTCGGCGGTTACGCTCGTCGCGCCGCGTCTGCACCCGGCCCAGGCGGTCCCAGCGCCGCAGCGTGTCGACGCTCACGCCGATCGCCTTTGCAGCCTCGCCGAGCGTCATGTCCGCCATCGCCGGCGATTCTAGGCCTCGTCTCAAGATCGCGAGCAAGACTCATCCCGCGCCAGCTCGAAGGAAGGGTTGGAGGCGAGAGGCCGGCGCTGATACCGTCGCGCGATGCAACCGATCAACATCGCCGCACCCGACTTCGAGTACGACCCGCAGGACCCGGACGGCTACCGCAGCGCCATGTTCCGCCTCGGCCCGCTGCTCGGCGCGGACCAGCTCGGAGCGACGGTCTACGAGCTGCCTCCGGGCCAGTCGATCTGCCCCTACCACTACGAACACGCCGAGGAGGAGTGGCTGCTCGTGCTCGTCGGCAACCCGACGCTGCGCGATCGGCAGGGCAGCGGCACGCTGGCTCCGTGGGACGTGGTGTGCTTCGCGCCGGGCCCCGGGGGGGCGCACAAGCTCACCAACGAGACCGATTCGACGATCCGCGTGCTGATGTTCTCGACCGTCGTGCTGCCGGCGGCGACCGTCTATCCCGACAGCGACAAGATCGCGATCTGGACCGCCGACAAGGCGGACAACGTGATCGTCCGCCGCGCCAGCGGCGTCGACTACTGGGACGGGGAGACCGCCGGCGGCTGATCGCCGCTCGACGGCGGGACGGCTCGATCGCCGCGCGGCAGAGCCGCGGCGATGCCGCGCTCGGCGTAGAAGCGGGCGAAGCGCTCGCGGGCAAGCCACACGGCGCGGGCGCTCTGCCGGCGCTCGCCGGAGGGGTCGTGAAAACAGAGTCGCTCGCCGTCGGCCGAGACGTCGATCACCAGCACGAGGTGTCCGCCGCGACGCGCCGGCTCGATGGTGAGGGAGCGGATCTCAGCGCTGACCGACGCGAGCACGACCTCGTCGCCGGCGACCGCGCGCTGCAACTCGGCGAGCGGGAGCGGCGCCGCCACGCGCGCAGCCAGCTCGAACTCCGCCGCGACGAAGTCGACGAAACCGGCGTAGATCAGGGGCCCGAAGCCGTGCGCCGGCCTCGCCTCATAGGCGCCGTAGGCGATCGCGCGCCGGCCGAGCTCGGCGAGCGGCGGCGCCTGCAGGCCGCGCGCCTCGAGGATCATCTGCAGGCACGCCATGCCACAGCCGCAGCGCGCCCAGCGGGCGTAGTCCTGGCGGTCGATCGCCCCCGCCTGCTGCCAGCGCGGATCCTCCTCGATCGCGATCCGCCCGGCGAGAATCTCGCCGATCAGCTCCGGCGAGGCGTACTGCGAGCGGTAGGGGATCTCGGTGCGTGCGAGCGCCACGACGGGCAAGTATCGCCGAGCCCGCGGGTGGCGACCGCCGCAACCGGAGCGGGGGCCCGGCGCCGAGCCTAGGTCCCCTGCCGGGCCTCCTCCGGCGCGCGTGCGCGCCGCGAGACGCCGTCGGCGTCCGCGGCGGCGGCGACCGCGGCGGCCACCGCCACCACGACCTCGCGGTTGAACACGCTCGGCACGACGTAGTCGGCAGCGAGCTCGTCCTCACCGACGGTCCCGGCGATCGCGTGCCCGGCGGCGACCTCCATCCGCTCGGTGATCTCGCGCGCGCGCACGTCGAGCGCGCCGCGGAAGATGCCCGGGAACGCGAGCACGTTGTTGATCTGGTTCGGGAAGTCGGAGCGACCGGTGGCGACGACGGCGGCGAGGCCCACGATCTCGTCGGGCATCACCTCGGGCGTCGGGTTGGCCATCGCGAAGACGATCGCATCGGCGGCCATCGTGCGGATCCCGGCAACCGTCACGGCACCCGGTCGCGAGAGACCGACGAACACATCGGCGCCGGCCAGCGCATCGTCGGCCGAGCCGGCGAAGTTCTCCGGGTTGGTGCTCTCGGCATAGTGCTCCTTGACCGCCGTGAGCCCGGGGCGTCCGCGGTAGATCGTCCCCAGGGTGTCGGCGCCGATCACGTGGCGCACACCCGCCGCCTGGAGCGTCTCGGTCACGGCGACGCCGGCCGCGCCGACACCGGTGAGCACCACCTTGACATCCTCGATCCGCTTGCCGACGACGCGCAGCGCGTTGAGGAACGCCGCGAGCACGACGACCGCGGTGCCGTGCTGGTCGTCGTGGAAGACGGGGATGTCCAGTGACGCGCGCAGGCGCCGCTCGACCTCGAAGCAGCGCGGCGCGGCGATGTCCTCGAGGTTGATGCCCCCGAAGCCGGGGGCGATCGCCTCGACGGTCGCGACGATCTGGTCGGTGTCCTTGGTGTCGAGACAGATCGGCCACGCGTCGATGCCGCCGAACTCCTTGAACAGCTGCGCCTTGCCCTCCATCACCGGCATCGCGGCCGCCGGTCCGATGTCGCCGAGCCCGAGCACCGCACTGCCATCGGTGACGACCGCAACCGTGTTGCGCTTGATCGTCAGGTTCCACACCTTCTCGGGGTCCTCCGCAATCGCCGCGCAGACCCGTGCGACGCCGGGCGTGTAGGCCATCGAGAGGTCGTCGCGCGTCTTGATCGGCGTCTTCGAGTCCATCGCGATCTTGCCGCCCAGATGCAGCAGGAAGGTGCGGTCGGAGACGTGCTCGACCTCGACGCCGTCGACCTGCTCGCACGCGGCGACGATCGCCTGAGCGTGCGCGTCGTCGGTCGCGAGCACGCTCACGTCGCGCGTCTTGCTGCCGGCGTTGACGCGAACCAGGTCGATCGCGTCAAGCAGCCCGCCCGCGTCGGCGATCGCCCGCGCGAGACCGGCGAACGCACCGGGACGATCGTCCAGGCGGACGCGGAGGGTGAGGCTGAACGAAGCCGAGTGATGCGCCATGACCGCTCTCCATGTTTCCAGCCCGCCGCGCTCCGTGAGGGCTTTGGTTTGACTGCCGACACCGGATTGTGCACCCAATGGCACGCCGCGTGCATGCTCGTGAGCGCGAGCCCGGCGCGCTGGCGGTCAGATCCTGGAGCGCGCAACCGCTGCCTCGACGGCGCACGCGGACACCCGCCCGCGCCTCGGCGCCGGCGCAGGGTATCCTCGCGCCACACCACCAGGGAGAGACCAATGGCCTTTGCAGTCGGCACCGCCGTGATAGCGCAAGCGCAGTCGACGAGTCGCGGCCCCCGCCCCGGGGTGATCGAGGAGGTGCTGCGCGGCGATCCGTCGCCTCGCTACCGCGTGCGCTGGGAGGACGGGCACGAGAGCACGATCACACCGGCAAGCGGCACGCTCCAGGCGCGAGCGCGCCGCAGACCGCTCAAGCAGAGCTAGCTCACCGCCGCGCGGCGCAGATCCTCGCTCGCCCGCGGGAGGGATGCCCCTGACGGCGCGAGGGGCGCCCGGCTCCCTCGCGCTTAGTTGCGCAGGTAGACGGCGAAGAAGTCGCGGTCGTCGGGCGTGAGATAGCGGTCGGCCGGCCGCTGCATCGCCGGCAGCAGATTCGTGGCGTCGAGTGCGCCGAAGGCGCCGTAGCTGATGAAGCTGACCCAGTAGGGGTTTATGTCGAGCTCCATCGCCCGAACGGCACCGGCGCGGATCAGCGCCCCGGCCAGGCTCGCCGCCGTCTGGTCGCTGCCGGCCGCGTAGATCAGATTGCCGTGGCGATCGACGCCGATGCCCGAACGCCAGACGAGGATCGCGTTGCCGATCGTCGCGCCCCACAGCGAGCCGTTGCCGATCGCCGGGTTCACCCGCCCGCGGTCGACGATCAGTGGAAGGTTCTGGCGGGCGTAGGACACATCCGCCGGCGCGCTCGCGCCACGACTCCAGTCGACGATGTCGACACTCCCGCTGCTGTAACCCACAAACGTGGCCAGACCGTTCTTCAGCGGCGCGTAGGTGTGACCGTACATCGCGTAGCCGCCGGCCCCCAGGCCACCGCCGGCGTCGATCAGCTTGAAACCGCTGTTGAACGTCGCGAGCAGGCGATATCGCTTGCTCAGCGGAACCTCCATCGCGCGGCTCGGCAGCGTCACGCTCGGCTCCAGACGACCAGCGTAGAGGCTGATCTGCGTGCGCTTCGTATCGATCCAGGCCAACCCGACGAAGACGCGCGGATAGTCGGGCTCGTCGCGCAGCGTCGTCACGAGCAGCGGCGGGGCGCTGCCCAGCCCGCTGCGGCTCGGCCGCCAGACGCCTTCACCGGCCAGTGCCGGTGCGATCATCGCCGCCACGCTCTGCGGACGCTCGGCCACCGGCACCGTTCGTGCCGGCACGGGCGCACCGGCGTGGCCGACCTTCGGCAGCGCCTTCAGCGCCGCACCGCCCTTGCTGGGCGCGGTCAGCGTGTAGTACCAGTCCTCGATCTGCGCCACGATCCCGGCCGCGCCGTGATCGCGCAGCCACTCGACGCTGCGCACGCCCAGCGCGCTGTTGGACGGGCCGCTCACCGCGCCCACGTAGGACACGATGGCGGGCGCCAGCGCTACCATCGAGGCCACCAGCGCGATGCGGCGAAGCCGGTTCACTCGCGGACCGTGACGGACACGCCGCTCACGCGAACGTTCGCGTGAGCGTACGGGGACGGTGGTCGCCATGCCGCGCCAATATACGCCGCCCGATCGCCGGATCCCCGCCCGATCACTCACACATTAGTGTATTCTCACTGGGTGATTACCAACCCCTTAAGTCCTGCAAAGCAAAGGATTTTGGGGTAAGAGGATTCTAACCGCCGCAACTGAGTCTGCGTCAGGAATTTCAGTGCAAGTGTGGAATCCTGTCGGCACGCGGCGTCGTTTGACGCCCAAGACGGTGACCTGACATCAGCTCGATCCAGATCCACACCCAGCAGGAGCGCGCCTGGACTCCCCCCAGCGCGGCTGACCGCGAGGCCGCTCCCGCACGAGCGACGCCCTCACGGCTACCCGCGCCGGCCGTCGTGCTGCGCGCCTGCCGACCGCGCCAGTGGAGCAAGAACACGCTGCTGCTGGCGGCGCCGACGGCGGGCGGCGTGATCGCCGTCGCGGCAGTCGAGATCCGCCTCGCGGCCGCGATCGTCGTGTTCTGCCTGCTCTCGAGCGCCACGTATCTGCTCAACGACGTTCGCGACCTCCACCAGGACCGTCAGCATCCGCGCAAGCGGCTGCGGCCGATCGCCGCCGGCGAGCTCTCGCCCCGCGCGGCATTGGCGATCGCCGCCCTTTTCACGCTCTGCGGCCTGCTGCTCGCCGCGACCGTTCGGCTCGAGCTCGTCGTCGTCGGCGCCGGCTACATGGCCCTGACCGCCAGCTACTCGCTCTGGTGGAGGCGCGTGATGCTGCTCGACATTCTCGCCGTGGCCGGCTGCTTCGTCGTGCGCGCAGCGGCCGGCGGCGTCGCCGCAGATGTGCCCCTCTCCAGGTGGTTTCTGGTCGTAATCTCCTGCTGTGCGATCTTCGTCGTCGCCGGCAAGCGTCACGCCGAGCTCATCGACGGCGAGCGGTCCGGAATCACCCGCGCCACCCTGCTGCGCTACTCGAAGCCGATCCTGGAGATCGTGCTGGCCGCTGCGGCTGGCGGCGCGGTGATCGCCTACGCGATCTGGGCCTTCCGGCGGCCGGAGGTTGGGCCCTGGTACGAGCTGACGATCGTGCCGTTCGCGGCGTCGCTGGTGCGCTACGCCGTCCTGCTCGGCCGCGGCGCCGGCGACGCGCCCGAGGAGCTGATCTTCCGCGACCGGGTGCTGTTGGTGCTGGGCCCGCTGTGGACGGTGCTGTTCCTCTGCGGGATCTATGTCGGGCGCTAGTCACGTAGCGGCCCCGCCACCGCCGACGCCCGCCGGGCACCGCAGGCCAGGCCGCGAGCGAACGCTCTGCGGGTGGGGGCGCGTCGCCTTCAGCCGCTCCAGGATTCTCGACGTGCGCGACGCCGACGATGTGGCGGCAGCGCTCGCCGCCGAAACGCCGCGCTCGGGCGGGCTGATCGCGCGCGGAGGCGGTCGCAGCTACGGCGACGCGGCGCAGAACGCCGGCGGGAGCGTGCTCGACCTCAGCAGGCTGGATCGCATCGTCTCGGTCGACGACGAGCAGCTGCTCGTCCGGGTGCAGCCCGGTGTCACCTACGCGCAGCTGCTCCCCGCGCTCGCGTCGCGCGGCCTGATGTTCGCGGTCGTCCCCGGCACGCGCTACGTGACGGTCGGCGGCGCGATCGCCAGCGACATACACGGCAAGAGCCATCATCGCGACGGCACGATCGCGCGCCACGTCGCCGCGCTGCGCGTCTGCACGCCCGCCGACGGCTTGCGTGAGATCACCCGCGTGAGTGACCCGGAGCTTTTCGCAGCGACGCTCGGCGGAATGGGTCTGCTCGGCGTTGTCGTCGAGGCGACGCTGCGCGTCGAGCGCCTCCCGTCACCGTGGTGGTCGGTCGACACCGACCGCACCGACTCGCTCGAGCACACGATCGCCGTGATGGCCGACGATGATGCGCACCGCTACTCGGTCACCTGGATCGACCTGATGGCGCGCGGGTCGGCGATCGGCCGTGGCGTCGTGATGGCGTCCAACGACTGGGGCTCTGCGCCGACCGCGCCGCCGCCATCCGGGGCTCTTCGCCGTAGCGCCGGCGATCCGGCGGGGCTTCCGCCGCCCCGGCTGGCGGCGCCACCCGGCTTCCCGGGCGCGCTGCTCGCGCCACCCGTCGTGCGGGCCTTCAACGCGCTGCGCTGGCACGCCGCGAAGCGCCGCGAGCGAAACCTGCAGTGGCCGCTCGCGACGCACTACTTCCAGCTCGACCTGGTCCGAGACTGGAATCGCCTCTACGGCTCGCACGGCTTTATGCAGTACCAGTTCGCCGTGCCGGCGGGCGGCGAGACGGCCGTCGTGCGCTGCGTCGAGCTGCTTCGGACACGCCGTCTGCCGGCCTACCTCGCGGTGCTCAAGCGGCTCGGCCCCCGATCCGACGGGCCGCTGTCGTTTCCGATCGAGGGTTGGACGCTCGCGCTCGACCTGCCGGCCGGCGCGCCGGGCCTGCGGCCGGCACTCGACGAACTGGATCAGATGGTCGCCGCCCATGGCGGGCGCGTGTACCTCACGAAGGACGTGCGCCTGCGGCGCGAGCTGCTCGAGACGATGTACCCGGAGCTTGAGCGCTTCCGCCGCCAACGGGCGCTCGTCGACCCTGAGGGCATCCTGCGCTCCGACCTCGGCGCGCGACTGGGTCTGTGCCCGGCGGCGGGATGAGCGAGCGCGGCTCCAGCGGCCGGCGGGTCGTGGTGATCGGCGGAACGTCGGAGATCGCGCTGGCGATCGTGCGCGCGCTGGCGTCGAGCGCGCCGCGCGACGTCGTCCTGCTCGGCCGCGACGCCGCCCGCCTCACGCAGGCGGCGGAGACGCTCTCACGCGGCGGCTGCGGGCAGGTATCGACGATCGAGGTCGACGCCGATCAGACCGACCGCCACGAGGCGGCGCTGTCCGACGCGTTCGAGCGGCTCGGAGCGGCCGACATCGTGATTCTCGCCGTCGGCCTGCTCGGCGAGCGAGGCGGCTTGCCGAGCGACGTGCCGGGCGCGCTCGACGTGCTGCGCGTGAACGTCGTGGGCGCGGGGTCGCTGCTGATCCAGGCCGCGCGCCGACTGGAGGCCCAACGCCACGGCACGCTGATCGTGCTCTCCTCGGTGGCCGGCGAGCACGTGCGCGCCGGCAACGTCGTCTACGGGGCGGCCAAGGCGGCGCTCGACGGGCTGGCGGTGGGCCTCGGTGACGCGCTGCACGAGCGCGGCGTGCGCGTCCTGGTCGTGCGTCCCGGTTTTGTTCACAGCCGCATGACGCGCGGGCTGCCGAGCGCACCGCTGGCGATCGAAGCCGACGGCGTCGCGCGCGCCGTGATCCGCGGTCTCGATCGCGGCGTGAGCGTCGTCTGGGCACCGGCCGCGCTGCGCTGGCTGATGCTCGTGCTGCGCACCCTGCCGAGGTCTATCGTTCGCCGCCTTCCGCTATGAGCTCCAGCCCACGCAGGCAGCGGCCCGTCCCCGAGCCCTTCACGTCGTCGAGCGCATCGACACGCGGCGCCGCGCGCCAGATGCAGCGCCGCGAACTGCGCCTGCGTCGCGGCCGCCGCCGGCAGGACGTCGCGATCGGCGTGCTGATCGCGATCGTCGCTTTCATCGTCGCCGCCGGATTGGCCGTGGTGGCCATCGGCGCGGTGATCGTGCTGCTCGTGTGTGCGCTGTCGTTCGCGTTCGAGCGGCTGGCGAAGCGGCGTGCCCGCGCCCGGGCCGGACGCGCCGACGCCCGACGCGGCCACCCGTTTGACCGTGCGCGCTGAGCGACGGGCCTGATCTCCGGCGAGCTGCTGTTCGGGTTACGCCGGGAGATGCTGTTCGGATCGGTGCATGCACCGATCCGCGGGCTGGTGCATGCACCAGCCCGAAAAGCCTAGGGGTGGACCACCGCCGCCCAGTCGATCCCGCCCCCGGCGGCGGCCGGGATGAAGTCCATGCCGTCGGGGGTGTTGAGGTATCCGCCCGCCGTGCCGGGCTCGTCGGTGTGACCGTATTGCCAGACGATCTTGCCGGTCTGGCGATCGATCACGATGACCCGGTCGCGGTAGTCGTCGTTGACGGCGATGTTCCCGTTGGGAAGCTCGAGCGCGAGCGACGGGTGGTTGAGCTGACCCTGGCCCGCGGCCGGCCCGTAGCGCCACAGGACCTCGCCGCGACGGTTCATCACGACGATGTGGCCGGGACTGGAGTAGTCGGCGAGCAACACTTCCTGGCCCGGCAGCGGCTGCGGGTCCGAGGGGTAGGCGACCGGCGCCTGTACCGACCAGCGTAGCCTCCCCTCGGCCGCGATCGCGTCGATCCAGTGGCCGGGGATCTCGCTGACGAGGACTCCCCCGTCGGGTGTCGGGGTGTCGCCGTTGACCGCGCCGAAGCGGGTCGGCGGATCGTGGCGGCAGTCCCCGGAGCTGCCGTACTGGCGGACGATCGCACGGTCACGCACGAACAGGATCCGGCAGTTGTAGGCGTCGGCGACGGTGAAGCTGCCGTCGGGCAAGGCGTAGGCGTCGTCGGGGTAGTTCAGGTGCGTCGGGCCGCCGCCGAGGACGCCCGGGACACCGAACAGCAGCGTGATGGCGTGGCTCCTGATCCCGACCGAGACGACCGCGCCGTAGTCCTCCTCGTTGGCGATCAGCGAACGGCCGCCCGGCTCGACGAAGGTGTCGTCGTTGAAATGCAGGATGCGCCCGGCGGCGACATCGGCCGCTGTCGGGAAGCGCCAGACGACGTTCCCCTGCGGGCTGACGACGAGGATGCGGTTGTTGCCGCGGTCGGCGATCAGCAGGTAGCCGGGCAGGCCGGGCCGTACGGCGGCCGCCTCGTAGGGCGCGATCGAGCTGGGATGCGCGCGCAGCGCCTGCGCGAAACCGCGGGCCGTGAGCGCCGCGAACGCCCGCCTCAGTGTGACGGCGCGGCTGGCGGTGGCGACCGTGACACGCCGCAGCAGCGGAGTCAGCGCGAGCACCGTGCTCTGCGGCGCGCCGTCGGATGCTTGCCCGCCGGCGACGATGATGCGGCCGCCGGCGACGGCGACCGCCGCATCCGAAAGGCGGGAGGGCAGCGATCCGACCTCCGCCGCCAGGGCGCTCGCGGGGTCGATCTCGACGATCGCCGCGGTCTGCTCGCCACTGACCGATCGACGACCGCCGATCAGGTACACGCGGCCGCCGAAGCTCACCGCCGAGGCGTGGGTGACCGGCCGCGGCAGCGCCCCGATCTGCACCACCGCGCCCTCGGCCGGGTCATAGCTCCAGATCGCGTCGCTCACCCCGTCGAGGCCGGTCCCGCCGGCGATGATCAGCCGCCCGTCGACCGCCGCCACGGCCGCGTAGCGCACAGCGAACGGCAGTCGCGCGACAACGCGCGCCGCGGTGCCCGGCCGCCACGCCACGATCGTGTCGAGCGCAGCCACGCCGTCGAAGCCGCCGACCACGTAGGCGGTCGAGCCGATCGTCGTGACCGCGACGTCGGACTGCGGGCGCGGCAGCTCGCCGACCGTCGCGACCGCACCGTCGGTCGGATCGAAACGCAGGATGTGCGGGTAGGAGGCGATGTCGCCGCCGCCGAACACATAGACCTGGCCGCCGAGCACGGCCGCCTGCGCGTCGTGTTGGATGTCGGGAAGATGCGCGCTCACGAAGCGCCGGCCGCCCGCCAGCGCGACGATCGCCGAGCTGGAGCTCCCGGCCGCGTCGATGCCGCCGAGCAGCGCCAGGCCGCCGTGGCCGGTGGCGGCGATCGCCGTGTCCGCCAGCGCCGCCGGAAGCCTGCCGGCGCTTGCGATGCGCACGGAGATCTCGGTGCTCTGCGCCGTCGGCACGGCGGGTCGTGCCGCTCCCCGGGTGAGAACGACGGCGACTGCGGCGAGCACGACGATCACGAACACCGCGAGGCCGGCGCGGGCCCGCCGGC